>Ga0316217_10002901_pt1 | contig 20195 bp, 15 predicted proteins | sample 1anoAmetaG_FD_203633 | JGI IMG/M metagenome (GOLD analysis project Ga0316217, IMG submission 203633) | Freshwater microbial communities from Trout Bog Lake, Wisconsin, USA - 1anoA | ecosystem: Environmental > Aquatic > Freshwater > Lake > Hypolimnion/Profundal zone | place: USA: Wisconsin...
AATAGAAATCTTCCGCCATTAAAATTAATCAGAATATAACATTAAGTACAAGAATAGGACCATATCTTTATTCATTATTTATGCCAGCTAAAGCTAAAGCTAAACAGGCCAAAGTAGAGGCTAAGAAAAACTAAACCACAGCCCCAGTTTCCACCTCCAAAGATAAAAAGGATAACACAGTCCCCAAACCTGATAACACTTCCGCTTCCAAGACAAAAAAGGTTTAACCAAAACCTGCAACACCTCCTAAAGTGACCCCTGCAAAATCCAACGGAAAAAAAGATCGTCCTGCCAAAAAGGTCGCCACCCCCGCATAAGATCCTAAAAGAACCGCGACAACTGTTGATGGCAAGAAAGATGGAGTAAATGGAGATGGAGCAAGTGGAGCAAAAAAGACAAAGTCAGATGAGCAGATAGTAAAAGTGATAATAAAAGGAGGAGCAGCTGTGGACAGCTTAGTGCCCAACAAATAAGGGTATAGAGTGTATCAATAGGGAGGAAAGACATTCAGTGCTACACTGAACCAGTCCAATTTGGATCAAAACAACAACAAGTTTTACATAGTCCAGGTCCTACAAAAAGAGGCAGGAGGCAGCATATTTGTGTGGAATAGATGGGGAAGAGTGGGTGTTCCGGGTCAAAATGCCCTCAAAGGACCCATGACAAAAGAAGCAGCATTGAGGGAATACAACACCAAACACCATGAGAAAACAGTGAAAGGGGATTATCGTTAGATTGAGATCAAATACGATGACGAAGAATAGGATAAAGATAAAAAAGACGAAAAGAAGCCAGCCAAGGACAAGAAGGAAGTCAAATCAAGAATTGACGAAGGTTTGCAGAAACTCATCAATCTAATCTTCGACGTAAACATCATGAACAACACTATGAAAGAAATCGGCTATGATGCCAAAAAGATGCCACTTGGCAGATTGGGTGATACTACAATCAAATAAGCCTATGGTGTTTTGAGCCAGCTCTCACAAGCTATCAAAAATAAAGATAGAGATTCAATGAGCAAGTTGTCAGGGGCTTTCTATTCTCTCATCCCTCATGACTTTGGTTTCCAAAAGATGTCTAACTTCATTCTTGACAATGATGAAAAAGTGAAGGAAAAGCTCAAAATGTTGTAGACAATCTCAGATCTGAAAATCACTTCTAAACTTCTGGACCAAAAAAATGATGACAATTAATCAGTTCTTGACCAAAACTATAAAAAGCTAGGCTGCAGCATCAAAACTTTGGAGTAGAAGTCAGCAGAGTTCAAGCTTCTCAACTAGTACTTTGACAATACCAAAGGGCAGTTTGGCAAAGTAAAAATAAGTGAAATATACGAAGTAGTGCGCTAAAATGAACAAAAATCCTATAACACTAAGATAGGAAACAACATGTTGCTTTGGCATGGTTCTAGAGTTTCCAACTTCGTGGGTATTCTCTCTCAAGGGTTAAGAATCGCCCCTCCTGAAGCACCTGTCTCTGGCTATTTGTTCGGAAAGGGGATATATTTGGCTGATATGGCAGAAAAAAGCATCCATTATTGTCGCTCCTATGGCCAATAATCTGCACTCATTTTGCTGATTGAAGTAATTTTTTCTCTATTTAGGGAGCTATCGGCCAACCAAACATTCTGTTGAATAGCAGCTATAATGCTAAATAAGAAATGTAAAAGAACAAGAAGGATTCCACTAAATGCCACGGCTCAAAGGCTCCACCTCCTTAAAGCTACGTCAACCACAAATCGGTGATTGTTCCGAAAGGAGTGCCGAAACCAACCAATTCGGGATCATACATGGGCCACAATGAGTACATTGTGTACAACATGAACCAGGCACGCATTCGCTATGTTCTTAGGATGAATATGAATGGCAGCTGAATGATACTAAATGACAAATTATGATGAAATAGTAATATGCAATTTTTTACTCTAAATACAGTGATTTAGTAATTAAGGAGACTTCAATCATCTTCCTATTATTTTCAAAGCTTCCTAGAGAGGACTCAGATCACCCCTCTCCAACCTTTACCAATACTCCAACTGCTTTAAGATGTATTTGTTTGCTTTTGGCTAATACTCAATGCTTCTGATGCTATCTTTTCCTGACTTCACTATCTTCGAAAACTCCTACTAGTCTGTACCGCATTGAAGGATAAGTTTATAAACAGCTGATAGCTGCAGATACCCAAAACGACATGTCTGTTCCTCTTCACTCACGATTACATCATTGATAAACTCTATCTATTTGTAAAGAATTCTTTTCAAGTTATGGTTTACAAAAGTATTATCGTAGTTATCTCCTAAAAAAAGCCTTCCTGTGTTTTATAGCTTGACTTAGTAGTAATTCATGAGGTTAGATTGGATGCGAATTTGTCCAGAATGCTTTATTATCCAACTCTCTGAATTATTTTTTCCAGTTTTGCCAACAATCGAAACATCTTTTGATTCAACTAAAGGCTTAAAATCACTGGTTTTCATATTTAGATATACCTAGGTTTCTTATGCATCCTTAATTTTGTAGGCGACAAATGCAGGCACTAGTTGTCCCAATAGCCAATTGTAGTACAGCCAAGGAGCTTATTCACTGGGATTGAGAAACACAGCAGTTTTGACTTTTTACAGTTCGTTCTGGAAAAACTATTTTGGCATCCCAAAAGTAAAGATTTCATTGCGAGTGGACTCTTCTAAATTTTATTGTTTGAGGGCCTATGAATACTTTTGATGGATAAACTTGGACCTAAAGTGATAAGGAGAAAAGTTAAAAGGATTTGTTTTGATTTTCTCATCTGTGAATTCGATCTCCTCATTAATGACAGACTGTATGGAGTTGAGCCAGTTTCTATAGTTCCAAACATGAAAGTTCTTTTAGTCCTTCAAAAGCAGCATTTTAATCAACTCTTTCTCAGCCTTTATTATCTACTTGTTGAACTTGAAGAGCTCTTTCACCAACCATTGCCTATAGCTCCATATTGTGTAGGATTTGGGGTCAGATTGAATCAATTTAGTTGTCAGCTTTATTTCAGCCCCCAAAGTTTTGGCAATCACTTCAGGTAAAGCTTATTTCAGAAGAGACTGAACCAACTCTCTCCTAAAATTGAACACAGTCGGAATATCAGTCACTAATTGCATGAGAAGTGCCACAAACTCGAGGTACTTTGGCACACTTTGGGGAGCAATTTACCCCCGAGGAATTTAGAAGAACTCCTTAAGTTTAAGGCTAACTTTTTCAGAAAGCTAGGTTTAGCTCTTGATTTCCTCCTCAGTCTTTTTGTGCTTCGTCCTTTTATACCCGTGTATCATGTTTCTGACTATTTAATATCTTTATAGTTTTTAAAAAATGAATATGATGAATATCAATTTTGGTCTTCTTAGTCGTCCTCCTACAAATTTGATGCCTTGTAGTTCTTGTATTCGTTTTGCTCCTTCATCATAGCTTGAATCGCTGAAGCCGTGGCTTTGTAGCTGTGCTTGGTGTAATTTGGGTCAGCTTTGACTGTGTCATACATTTTTCTCAATTTTTCATTGAGATTTTTTAGATCGGATTATAAGCTTTGAGTGTCTCCCTCTGGCTCCTTTTTGTAGAACATTGTAAGTTCCTTCAAATGCTGTATACCTGCAGTGATGTTTATCATGGAGTTGGAAAGCTTGGAATACTTGATGTTTGTCCTTTCGTATTGGTTTGTGGTTCTTGCGAGATCCTCTTAGATTTGGTCAAGTCTTCTTCTTTCTTGACCATTTTATTCATTTTCAAATCTTCGCGCCTCAAGCCTTCTCTTAAGGTCCTCTTTCTACCTTTTCAAGTTTTAAATTTTTTTGGAATATTGGGACTGCAACTCTTGAAGTGAATCAGTTGTGAGTCCTTGAGTTTTGAACTTTTGAATAATTTAGTTGGCGTCAATAACTCCAGTAACTTCCTTTAACTTCCTAAAAGCTTCTTCGTAATCATTGAGCTCCTGTCTTTGGTAATTTTAATCATGCTTGTAGCTATTTCCGAAGGTCGGATTGGTTTTATTGTTGAAGTTGCTCCTTTCTCCTTTTGAAGCGTTTTCAGAAGATTGAGGAATGTCCTTATTTATTTCTGTCTTTTTCTCTTAGACATATTTCTTTCTCATATCTTGAACAGTGACTCTTCTTTGCTCGAATCTTTTGAGCTCAGCGAAGGCAGCTTCTTTAGCATGAGTGGCATCATGAGCCAACAGTAAAAGTTCCTAAAAATCGTGTTATTTTCCTTTAAGGCAGTTCTAAATAGCTGCTAGCTGACTGTCATAACCCACTCTTTCCTCTTTAAGCCTCTTAACCACTTGTTCGTAAGTTTGCTGAATAGACTGTGCTTCATTATACTTAATCATAACTTTGTCTAGGCGATTTTAAAGAATCCGAATAGTCCTCATCATTGGGTTTTCTTAGATATATCCCAATTTATTGTCCTAAACTTCTTTAAGTTTATCCTGGAGAGTAAAGAGTAGATTCTTCTTGATCTTAGTTTAGTGTTTTTCTTTGTCCAACATGATCCTCAGATAGTTTTCGTCAGTTGCAGATATACCTAACCTTGAACCAGTCGAATTGTAGGCAGTAGCCGCCAAAACACAGCGGTTCTTTTTGCTGGCGATGAACTAGTCACGAATTGATTTAAGTTTTTTATTTTAGTTTTTCAGTTTTTCTATTTCCTAATTGTACTTTTCCTTGATTTCTTCGGCTTGCCTCAAAAAAAGTCTTCTATCTTCCTCCAGCATCTTGTTTTTTTGATTTTGATGCTACATTTAGTTGTCTATCGTCCCTGCCTTACGCACCATTGCTGACTTAGCTCTCATTATTTAGAAATTATCTTTTTATAAATATAGTACTCACAGCTTTTTAAAAGAACTTATAGCAGTTTCTCTTTGCAAACGATTGGCAAAAAGTAAGAAAAGTAAAATAAAGAGCAGTTTCTTCTTTTATTTTGGTTGCTATGTAAATTAAATGCATTTTCTATGAGATGGCTTGATAATAATTTGTAAGTTATGAATAAGATTTTATTACCAGAGTTCCCTGGTAATAATCTATTGTTCCATGCGATCTCCCATGGCAACGCAATCGACGCAGTTAATCTCCTGGAAAGTATATTTGTGTTTTACTAAGACAAATAAGCAGAGGTCAATGCCAGAAATGTAAATGGAAGTTCGCCACTCCACATCGCTGTTATGATACAAAACATTAATCTTGTTAAACTTCTACTCAAATACGGTGCAGACGTCAATCTCAAAGTTTTTTCTCTTTAACTTAGGAATACCATGATATTGGAGAAAAGACTCCACTTCACTACGCAGTAGAAAAAAACAACTATTAAATCACTTCCCTTCTCCTGGATTCTGGAGCCAATACGACACTTGGTGACAAAAGGGGTCTCAATGCTCTTCATTATGCGGCTCGTTTCGGATTCAAATAAATAGTGAAACTTTTATTAGCTAATGGCGCAGACATAAACTTGCGAGATGCAAATGGTTTCAATCCGGCCCATTGGGCAAAGATGAATGAATTCACTGAAATAGTGGATATGATCGGCCCTCCTCGTTCCATCGCTCCAAACGACTACCAATAATACAAAAAAGCTATGATGCAAATCCATCAAATAGTTCCTAAGAAGAAAAAGAAGAAAGGAAAAAAGAAAAAATGATGTATTAGATCCTTTACGATATATATCATCTTTATAGTGATTTCATCCTTACAATGATTTCTTCTTGGCTTTTAAGCTGTTGCGTCTACTCAAGCGCATTGAAGCTCTCTAAAAAATATCATAGTCCAGTTCTCCGACTAAAAATACAGAAGACTCCTTCACCTTTATGGTTATTTGCTTTAGCCTACTTGCGAAGTAAAAGGGAGTGGCAATTTCTGAAGTTATGTAAGAACTGTCCAAGTCTTTTGATGATTTTTGGGCACTCATGGGTTGACCTTCCTAAGATTAGATTACTTAGATGTTGCCTCTAATGAAAATCATATCCATCTCTATCTCTTCAATAGTGCTAGGCTCAAAGCGCTTGAGCTTAAAGCCATGAACCATTTCTTCAATCTCTTACTTATGGACATGGCTGATTTGATAAGAAAGATCATCTTTCTTTACAAACATTTTATAAGATTGGAAGACATTATTCCTCCAAAACCTCTCTTCCACGCTTGGGAAGGCATCGAAAATTTTCAAAATTAAAGATTTTTTGACCTGAATTATCTCCGCCATCGTATTTGCAGTTGCCTTTGAATGATAGATATTAGTAACGAGACTTTAGAATCCAAAAACATTCCCTGCAAGCATAGGTTCTTTATAGACCAAGCTTTCATTTGTGAACTCAACAATACAGCCACCTTTCTTGACAAAAAACACATATTTTGCAATTTAGCTGTTATCAATAATCCTTTAGTTTGCATCAAAGGTAAACTTTTATCCTAACTCATTTGAAAGAAGTTCCAAGATAGAAGGAGGAAGTGCACCAAAAGCATTTTTTTATTTTTGTTCAGATAAGATTTAGAATAAGTTAGTTTCTTCCCACTTGGGCGAAGCAAGGTTGAGTTCCAAAGCCTTTGAGTCAATAATGTGATTAAGCATATCATACTAATTAGGTTAAAGTTGCCCATTTTAGTTATTTTTGTCGATTATGTCTACATCACTATTAAAGTACCTTTGAAGGAGTGTAAGATAAAGAATGAAACTTTTCTAGTTTTCACTTCTTTCTAAATTTCAGGGAAACTTGGCTCCAAGTAGTTAATCAAGAAAAATTCAGCTTATTTTTGATTTTATTCACTTTCTCTCAAAATGTTGGCTAGAATGAGGCGTTCTTAATCTTCGTTTTTGTGCTCACTTTTTTGGTAAAAGATAGAGAGCTCTTAGCGAACTTACTAATTGGCTTTGATGTAGGAACTTACGACATCGTAACAAAATGAAACATACTAAAACAAAGAAGATTTGGCTAGCTAATTAATGACTGTGACCTTCATGAGTTCCGAGAAGATCCGCATATTAAAGCTGATTTCGTTTTTGATCCAATTCCAACTTTAGATTTACTCGGCTTCTCTATCAAGATCGTAGTTAGCTGACTGAATCAAGATCATGAGAGCGGCTGGAGTTGTTTAGTTGTTATCATGGAATTACCAATACTTTGCAATCAAATCCTTTAAAAAACGCTTACGGAATTCTACCTCTAGATCGAAGAGAGCGTTTTTGTCAACTGTGTGTTCCTAGGAAGATTGAGCACCTTACAATGTATACTATTTAAGGCTATTTTAAAGCTTGTACATGAGACTTTTTTCGAACTTGCTTTCATCTTCAAAAGAGCCAGTTTGAATTTTCTCATCAGTTTCTTGAGCCATTTTAATGTAAGTAGGTAGTCCTATTTGAGACTCAACTTAATCCCATTGAATCATTGTGTCTGTACCAGTTTCTTACTTCAGGTATATCATTCTTTCATGCACACTAGCTTTGAAAGAATGCAGGTATTATTTGAAAAATTTATACTCTACTTTCTTTTGTGAAGATATTCCGAGGAGGTTAACTAAAAGACTTGCAGTGGTTCCATGGATAAAAAGCGTAATAAGTGAGTTGGATGTGACATGCATTAGAATCAAGTAACTGATTAGATGCTCAAAATCTTGACTCCTGTAAGTCTGCATAGCCAAAGCTATTCCTATTGCTCCTTTTAAGCCTGTAAATGTAAGAGCAAAGATTTCTCTCCAATTCAGACCTTCTCCAAGTTTTTTGAGATATTTCATGAACATTCCAATAGAAGCGAATCTTGCAAACACCACAAACAAATAGATGTAGACTGTGATGTAAAGTTCATTAGAGATGTCAAAAAGGTCTGATTGAAAGTGAAGCATGCTTGAGCCAACCATGACACCTGCAATCATAAAGATGCTTGTTTAAGCAACAAAAACCAAATAACTCCAGAAGCTAGAAACGATTTCTTCTGTTTCTCCAAACAACCAAGTTTTACCAAAAGCATTCATATAAAGCCCAAAAACTGCAAGGGAAGTGATTCCTGATACTTTTAGCGAACTAAACTCTGTAACCAAATAAATAGTGTAGGTAAAGATGACCATAAGTGCTGCCACGAGGATGCCATCATAGATCATTCGCTTGATGCAGTAAACTAAGATAGCTCCTAAGATAACTCCTACGAATATTCCTCCACCTACTTCATAAATCAAAAGCTTGAAATACTCAAAAAATCCGCTAAATTATTTCTATTAGTGGTAATGCTAAGTAAAAGTTGCTTTACGTGCATCAATTCGACGATGAGGACACAGGTACAATAACTGAAGAGAGATTATCCTTATAATAGTGAAGTAAGCTTTTGAGGAGTTCCACCGCGTTTCAGCCTGTGGACAAATGATAAAATGTCAGTACAAGTTAGGATACTCCCCATCAAAAAAGCCTCACTCCAACCATAGTGCTTCTAAATGAAGATATAATTACACTTTATGGGTCAATCACAACTTTCAAAAAGAGCATTATTAGGGTGGCGCTACAAACTGATGAAAGGATTCCAATGATTAAGCTTTGGCTGGCCAACTTCTTAAAAACGTGCCATTCAGCCTTAAAGGCACTTTCGAAGATTAGGATCGGCAAAAAGATAGCAAGGATGCCTGAAGGACTGGCCTTACTTATCAGTTCAATTGATTGACCGAGAATTCCAAGATCTGCATAGTTTAAACCCAACAGAATTCCTGAAATCAACAAGAGTGGATTATAAGGAATCTACGTAAAACCGAAAGTACTGAAGTCAGTCTACTAAATGTTTTGATCAAAGAACCATACAGCAAACTGCCGAAAATGAAAACAATGCTTAAACCTACTCCAGGTATATGAGCAGCGTGAGGGTTTGTCTCTCCTTATGACTACTAAGCAGTTTCTTAATGCGATTACGAGGCTGAGTCTTATTGCTGTTTGTCATGATCTTATGGAACTTATGGGGGTACTGTTTCGTCTTCACTCTTTACATACTAATTTTGAAGAGCAGTAATCTCATTGAGCTTCGTTACCTTAGAATCTTAATCACTGGTTTATGAAAAGATTAGATTAGCTCCCTAATCAGCACTACTTGTTTGTGCTTATGATGTAAGAAGTAAGATTGCTACAAACAATAGAATTTTATACTCCATGTTGGTTGTTTAATTTTAATAAATTTATAAGTGTTGATTATTTTTCCAAAAATCCAATGGCTTCCATAAAAAAGCCAACTATAAATAGGGAATCTACCTTTTCTAAGGTTACTAAATATCAGATAGCTTTATTGCATTAATTATTAAAAATAGATGAATTTCTGTTAAAGCCATTTAAATCATCATTGTGTTCATGCCCATAATTGCACCAATAAGGAGCATCAAAAACTTAACAAAAAGCACTAAAACAAAAAACAATCCTTGTAGAGAATCAAGAGCAGCCAATAAAGCATGAATAAATCGCACAAAGAAAAGTGCCAATTTAGGAATAATACCAAAATCGACGACTAATCTGAAGAAATCAAAAGAATCTTCAAAATTTTGGAAGAAAAGTAACTATAATTAAAAGAAATCAAAGCCAAGAACAATTAGCTAGAAGGAAAACTAGCAAAAGAAATCAGTCAAAGTAAGAATTTTCAAAGCCAAATATAGTACTATAGGTAACAGTTTACCAAACTCATCTAAAACAATAGCATTGATACAAAGAATTAAATAAAAAAGAGAATAACTGAAACAGGTGATTTCGCTTTAAAAGTTAGAAGTTTAGAAACAAAAAATGAGAGTTTAAAGATAGAGATTAGTGAGTTGAAGAAAAGCTTATCAAGTAAAGAGCACTATTTGTAAAAACTGAAAAGGTAAAATGATTAATTTTAACAAAAGAACCAACTTTTGCGGTCAAAATTGAAAGATTTAGATCTCTAAAAAAGCGAACTCAAAGAAGCTTAGGAACTAAGATTCAGAGAAACAAGTAAAAACGAGGAAAAATCGAAAATTCTCATAAGCTAACTGAAACAAAGATGTCAAAACATGTAAAGAGAAAAGCATGCCATGTCAGCAGAACTAGATAGCCTAAAGCAGCAGAAAAATATTTTTGAGAAAAAGTATCGAAATTAATCTGAAATTCGTCATCTCTAAGGCTAAAGTATTGCTAAATAAAACTAAAGACTGGTTTTACAACTAAATGAAAAGTAAAAAACGAATAGAGATCTTTTGTAAAAGTTGAAAGAAATGAATGAAAAAACCATACTTTTGGAGTAAGACTTAAAGCATACTAAAAATTGCTTCTAATTCACCAAAGCTGAAGCCAACAGAAACCAACAGCAACCTTAAAGAACATAACCAGCTTTTCTAACTGATAAAAAAACTCTAGGAAAATAAGCACAAGAAAAGAGCGGAAATAAATAAAACATTTTTGAAAGTGGGAATTAGCATTTGCTGAGGAAAGAAATCGCTGAATTGAAGACAATTATAAAGTAACTATAATAAAAAAGTATGGTCAATGTCTAAGAGGTCATCTTGAAAATTGGTGCTTCAGAGGCCTTTAAAAGGTTGATCGATTAGAAAAACGAAATAATCAAGAAATTAATGAGAGAAAAGGCTCAAATAAAAGCAAATGCCATTCTAAGTCACCATGATTGAATATAACTCATAATATATAACTCTGCGACTATGTATTCTTTATAATTTATCACTTATGCATTTCAACAACAACAATCGACAGAAAAGAAAACCATTTAGCTTAGAGGGAACAATCAATTTAAAATAACATTCCATTGACGATCTCTACCAAACAGCAGAGAACTCATACCTGAAGCTCAGTGAAAGCTAGAAGGACAAGTGGAATTCGATAATCAGCAAAGTGGGAACAAAAAAAGATAAAGTTAGTATGATGGCGGCCCAAATAATCAAAAATCCGCACACTTGTCTAGATAAAATCTAGGAACTTGTAAAGTGGTGTTTTGACAACAGTCATCATTTTGCAATAGATGCTTGCCGAGCATTGGTTAATATCTTCGATGAATACGTTTTTGCTGACAAAAATTCATTGAAACCTTTTGCAGAAAGCATACAACAGTAAATAAAAAAGCATCAAAAGCAAAGTTCCATCCCATTGGCTGATTTAGTTGCTTTTTACATCTAGCATCACATCAAACACTTCTACGGAGAATTCGTCAAAAGTATTGAGCATTTACTTGAATCTACGGTCAGTTTTGTAAAGAAACAGGCAATTAAGATGCTCACGTCTTTAACCAAGCATGCATAGCTAAGAAGAATGATAATCAATACATTAATCAACAAGTTCGGAGATAATGATCGAGAAATAGTTAACTAAATTTACAAAGTACTCAAATAATAGTTCTATCAAGATTTGTAGTCTTCAAGTATTCTGCTGTAGGAAGCCAAAATGCTTATTTTTAGGCAAAATATCTCTAAAAAGACACAATTTTATGTCATTAATTTGTTGAACAACTTGAATATGAAGTTTTTCAACGAAAAGGGAATCTAAAAGCTTTTCTAGCTTTATTATCACTTCTTTTAGAAGTTAATGGCTGATGAGAATGAGAAAGGATCTATTTCCTCTAGACTCTTTTTGAACTCTATAAAAGGTTTAAATAAGATCTTTAGCTTTATAAAAGGAGGTAGCAAAGAGATTAAAGATTTGATCTCAAGCAAAATCTAAAATGTGTACAAAATAGTTCACAAAACTACTAACACCAAGGCCAAAATCCAGCTATACCTCTTTTTGTTCCAGTATCACTCACACATCCATGGATCTCTTACTGACCGTTATTACCGCTCTCTCTACGACCTCATCAAAAACGATGAGGTGCTTAATACATCATTGGCTGAGGTCTTCTTCGATTTACTTTTGATTTCAATTAAAGAAGATCAAAATCTGGCACGAAAACTTGCATTCATCAAAAGGATCTTGCAGATATGCTTTAGTGCACAGGCAAACTTCATCGCAACCACATTATTAATGCTTAATAACATCATTCAGGAGAGTGAAGCAGTTAAGATCAAGATTCACCAAAAATAACATTATTTAGATGATGACACTTAAGAGAATGCTCAAAAGTATGATATGGCAAAGAGATAACCCATTTATTCTGGAGCTTAGAATGTATTGATATGGGAACTTACAGTTTTAAACAATCACTATCACCCCACGATAAGAAAGTTTGCTCAACATTTGCTGAAGGGATAGCCTATCGCTTATGAAGGTAACTTTTTGCTTACTTAGGTTAAAATCCTTTGCTTTAGCTCAGTAGCTCAAGTTTCTTGGAAAAGTTGGTACTCAAAAAAGAAAAGAAATCATAAGCATGGATGCTGAAAATGAGAAAACATTTAAAGAAAATTCGAAGCTCAAAGTATGAAAGTTTAGTGAGCAAAAATTAAAACGACTTCAAAGATGACGAAGAGTTCATAAAAAAGTACTTAAAGCTCAGAAACAATATCCATACTAACTTCAAGAAGAAGCAAGAAACTGACATCTAATAATTTGCAGACAAGTAATATTGAGGTGATTTAGAGTGATAGAAAACGAAATGGAGAGGCTAAACCCAAAGGACCCAGATATTTAGTTCTAAGAGGATGAAGATATGTTAATGGATTAGGGATAGAACCAGGAATAGGAATTTTAAAACTAAGAAGAGTAAGAATTCGGATCTGATGCTGATCAAAACTAAGAAGAGGAAGACGTAGAAAATGAAGAAGAGTTTGACGAAGAATAAGAAAATTCCGAAGAAATGGGGAGCCTTTAAGATGCAGACGACAATTAATCATAAGCCTAGAAATCCTTCTAAGAGGCCTTTTAAGAAATCAACAACGATAGTTTTGAGTAACAGAATAAACGCAGACAAAGAGGACCTAATAAAAGCAAAAAAATAAATAGAAACATGTATAGTAAGCAAAGAAAAGGCAGCAAAGGATCCAATAATAAAAGATTCAAAAGATGATGTGTATACTATACTTAAATATGAAATCTTCCTTTTTTTCGATTCACCATTTAAGTACTCAAATTTACTAAGGTGTTGATTCAAATGCAAAGCTTTATTAGAGATTTTTCCACAATTAAGGTAAAATAGGATTATTTTATTCATTCATTTATTAATGAGCTAATAGTAAGAAATCGATAAACCTAAAAGCGAGTGTTTTTTTTACTTCAGATACCAAATGAAGATTGAATTCATTCCCTACGTTTAAGAAGAAATCTAGCATTTCATTGATATGTGTGAAGATCAAGTGCATTAACCTGGAGCTTGGGAAAGGATCATGAAAGTATTAAATAAAAGAATTGCGGACATAGATTCCTTTTTCAACAAAAACTGGAGTGACTACAGATCACAGCAAATCTTCAGAAGTCGAAAAATATTAGCAGAATTTTGCAAAAAGTACAACAGCCTTTACAATAAACCCAAAAAAATTGAATCTTCACCTGAAAAAAAAAACGTAATAATCTAAGAGAGAAAGCGCCAATAGCCAAAGTTTTCAATCGTTTCGCAATAGCAAGCAAAAGAAGTTGTTTTGTAAAGCTCGAGCAAAGAAAAATCAATGGATAAAAATAAAATAAGTTGGTAAAAACTGCCAAAAAGCAAGATAATTAGCTCAATACTTACCCCTAAGAATGAAAAGAATAGAGAAATCCAAACAAGTTCTTACAGACGCTCTTAGGTGAATGAAATCCAATCGATTAAAAAGATTAGCAATTAAAAAAGTCGAATGTCTTCAACCTCCAGTGACAACATGAAAATCCAAGCAATTTCTCCCAAAGTGATGCCTAAAAAAGAAGTTTTTACAAAGAAATTGACCAAGGAAGAATATATTGCCTATTTGAGAACCAAAAATACGCAAGTTTGATTTTATTCTCTTGTTATCTTGATAGTACCTCTCATCAGTCAATGCTTATGAATATAAATGAATCAAATCAGTTTAATCATTTAGAAAAACTATTTCAAAAGATTGCAGAGTTCATTCTAGCCAACTACAAACATCTTAAAAGCTTTCAGCCAAATTCTTTATCTTTTTGTTTTGTAGTTGATTATCAGTTGCGTTAGAATGAGCTAGTTCACTTCCAGTATCAAAATTTGAATAGCTTCTAATTCCTTTGCAAGAAACTAGTTCTCTTTCTAAAGATTCCGAGTTAGTTCATCTGTATTACTGTTGAAAATGGTCTTTAAGCTCATTTTCTTATGCCTAATGTTCTGCAAATCTTAATTGTTTGAAGCAATTTTCTTTGAAATTCGTTAGGCTTACCTCTAAACCTCGATTCTCCTATGAATAGATTCTATTGCAGCTTTACACTCCAAGATTTATAGTCTGACTGCTTAGTAAATGAACCAATAGTTTTGAGCTTTGGAGATTTTAACTTAACCTATTTTAATACTTAGCTTTTCGTCTTCAAGGAAAAGCAAGGCAGGATTGTTGCAAGTGCTTGCCATATACTTTTCGAAATCTGGAAGAGCATCCGAATAAAGATCACCTAGTCTCTTAATGTACTCTTCTTTCCTGACTGCCAGCCTATAGAGCTACTTTTTTATATTCACCAGGATTATCAGATTTTACTAAAGCTATCTTAGAAAGGGAAGTAAGTTGTCATTAACTTGGTTTAGTATTTCTTGACGACTGGCAAGCTTTGGTCTTAACTCAGGAAATATCTTTTCATACTTTTGCTCAATTGACTCGTATGTAGGTTTAGGCATCTTTTCATACATTTTCTTTAAATCAGAACTATTTGAGTTTAAGAACAGTTGAAACTCTTCACTCATGAAAAGATAGCTCACTTTTGCGATACAATTCAAAAAATAAGAGAGATATTTTATCCTCTAATTCACAACTTTTAGATTATTGCTGCCTGCACTGTGTTTAGGGGGAAGCCCAGGTATGTAAATCCCTGGCCATCTCATCAAAAGAGTTTCTCTTAAAGCGTCGAATTCCCTATACCTCCTCTAAACAGTAATTTTGATGGGATGATTGACTTTGACTATGTAGGCCACATAACTTGTAAGCCCTGACCCTCTTGACACACTTTAGCATACGGCTATTTCTACCTATATTAAAAACTGAAGACCTCAGTCGATGGATCATCGAGGTACTCGACAAAAGCTTAGTTGCTCTCAGCTTATAACTCTATCATTTATTAATACGCACATATAGATATTTTTAGCTTTAATCATCTTTGCTTTTCAATCCTTTTTGAGCCTACTTTATTAAGAACGTTTTTGCTTTTAAGTATGATCTTTCTTCAGCAATTCTTCAATCAGCTATGAAGCAACAATGCTATTTATCATAAGATAGCTATTTGCTATGAAAGCCACAAAAAATCACAATCCACTTATCTTGTACAGTTCCTCCCCATAAATTTTAAGCGTATCTGTCACGATACTTTCCTAAGTTACAGTCATTTTACAGTGCTGATCATTTATTGCAGGATCTGGCAAAGAAGCAGCAGACCCTTGTCTTTCTCCAGTCCCAGTGGCCTCCATCTCATCTATATGCCATTACTCAACTGGCGTTGATAGATGCGCTTGTCGTAATCAATAATCATAGTCCTCTCTAGCTATCTGCCCAATCTTGACAGGTCCTTTACCCAGACTCCACTCACCTGCATATTTTTGGTCTTACCTACTAGCAGTGATACCGATAGAGTTTAGATGCCAAGTAATGCTATAGCTTGTTTATAAAGCCTTCTATTTCGGGTTCATAAGGCATTTCCCATGTCCAAAAGATTATCTAGAAGTGTTTGACTGCCCATTACAGAAATTGGAAGATGTAAGGCCTGGTTCTACCCTCAGACAATAAGACACCTAGCGGTTATATCACGAGGGTGTAAGCCTTGGTGGGTGGAGCGCAATAGGGCACTGGAGCTACCTGTAGACAGGTTGAAATTCCTGTGAGCTAGCTTTCATGAATATGAAGGGCCAAGTACTAAAAAATATAATGAGTGCATTGCACACAAGATTAATTTTTCCTTTAAGCCTCTTTCAAAAACCTTTGGATACATGCCTAAAATTTAGGGTTGAATCTGCCTAGTTTTCTCTGCATCATGGTTACTATCTAGTTATTGTGCTGCAGCCTCAAAAGCACATCTTTAACTGAATTCAATTCCTGTCCAAAAGAGCCAATCTATACACATTTTATGGCATCTTCAAAGCTGCTTGTCAGATACTATCTTTGCTTCTACTTGATTATGTAGATCCTAGCGGTGAGGAGGACGTTGGAAAGACAGTATCCCAAGAAGTTAGTGAGATAGCTCTCATGGTTCTCGATTCTCTGCTGAGCCAGTTCCAAAAAGAGGTAGGCTACAGATAAACTTTCTTGCAGCCTGGCCTATCTAATGAGTTTCTGCAGCTTCTTCTCTCTGCCGGCCATAAAGTCATCAATAAAAGATAGTTTCTTGGTTTGAATGTACTAAAGATACTGATGAATGGAGTGTTCTACCTGAACTAGATCTTCCTTAATACAGGCCAAAATGTTTCCCAGGGCCTCATACAAAAACTGCAGCTCACACATCTCCTTGTGATAAATTTACTATTTATTGTAAGACTATGCTTTGATTTGTTGGGGTTATTTTGCGATCAGCTATCTACTACTTCTTTTGAATTATTTGGGAGGAAGTTTTTCATGGAGTGATTCTCTTTTGACTTGAAAACTTTTCTGCATGCTCAATATTCTAGTTCGTATGGGAGCTGCCTTTTTCTGCTCAACTCCTAGGGTTACTCTCTTTTAGTTGAAATTCGTAAGCATTTGGTCAGTTTCGAGGTTATTTGTAAGGGGGATAGAAAACTACGCTCTTCCTAGAGAAGTTCTGGTATTATTGAAACGATCGATAGTTTTGGTATGGTTGGGTGTTTTAGCTCTGTAACGAATCGAATTGACCCTTGTTTAGATATCTCTAAAGGCGATGGGCTAAATATCGCCTGTGAGGGTTTGTGAGCTGCGTTTGGGTTTATCGATCATGTGTGATTGCAAATGAATGAGTTTATTATAATTCTATGAAAGAGTAAAACTATCAGCTCGAAGACTTGTAGTAACTACAAAACCAATTAGACAACTCTACACTCAAGTGGCCAACCACAAAGGCAATCTTGACCCTCATACCTTCAAATAACAAATCAACAGTATCTCACGCATTCTTATTTTGGATGACCAACGAAACGGCGATTTCTTTGAGTAAATACTCAACAAATTTAGATATGTCTTCGAAGTTAAACTGCTGGAATGTCTGCTTGATATCTTCAGCCAGGCGAGAGATAAGTAAATCGTGAATGTCATACTTGGCTTCTTCACTATTCTACTCACCAATCTCACCCAACTGCCAACAGTCAATGCACTTCTATCGCACCCAGCGGTGGCGTGTCTCACTTTGTCCAAATTCGTCAACATGAAAGACTAAGTTGCAGATTACTTCATAAACTTTCTGAAAGTGCTATCACGAAAACTTAGCAGCCAAAACCTGCATCTCTTTTTCAACAAAGTACTCATCTCCATATATTCAGCGTTATGCTACTTTTCCTTTACTCTCCCAATCTATCAGGTTTTACAATCATCCCGATCGCCTAGTACGAACTACTTGTCGAAACATCATCTTAACCTTCGCCCAGCTGGAAAATAAGCTATTGCATTCCTTTATGGTGGGCTTTCCTTTCTGCACTTACTTCGTGCATTAATGTAACTTCATCAAGGAGTGTTGGTTTGCTGCGGATAAGACAGTTCGTACTACCTAGGATAATGCCTACTAATTGGCCCAACTTTAATCTCAACTACAAGATCATTAAGAAGTCCTAATCTTTCTTGATGATTTACTCAGCTTAAAAATCCCAGAGATGCCCGAGGCATTTATTTCTGCCTTTCTGAATGAATGCCTGAACCCTTTGATGGTCAGTCTTGACCACTAGGCAAAAGACGATTTCAGCATCCAGCTGTGCCTATATGTGCTGATGGGACTATTCAAGCATTTTAACGATGGTTTTGCGATTGATACGCTTGCTCTGGTTATTTTTGGGAAATATCATACAAAGGAGTTGAATTAGCGTATCTATACGCCTGTGCCTTGTTTGCTCTCCTACGATAACAACTGGAAATTTAAGGGATACTGGGATAGCTACTAGGAAAGAATTAGCAAGTACTGTATCTAAACTTACCATAGCTAAGGCACGAAGGGGGATGAGAAGTAGTAAACAAGTTTTATTGGCAGTTGGATGAATAAACTAGATAATGCTGCAGTTTTCGGGATAACAAATAGTCTTTATGAGAAAGAGATAGAAAAAGTACATTTTTGTTGATAAAGGTCGAAAGTATCTTTGGATACTCAATCATTCGAAAGAATTAGAATCTAAATTCTAAAGGGGCTGCAGCCAATGTTCAAGAACTGCTGGCTGCAATCCACCAATAAACACTCAATCTCGAAGAGTGCTAAATAAACAGTGTGAGTGGGACTATTTTGAGCTATCTTAACGTAATTTATAGGCAATTCAGTCCAAAGATGATACCTTAGTAATGCTGACACTTGGTTTGTTTGCGGCTTTCTTTCAAAATCGCAAAATTTCTCCAAAAGTGCTAGAGTTCTGCAGACTGAGTCTCAAACCCCAGAATAGAGATTTTTAGAGCGTAATTAAGATCTAAAAAATAGTGATCAGTTGTATCAAACTGTTCTCAGTCGACCCCCCTTGCTATAGAATATGCACTTATCTGTAGGCTAGAGACCTATGTAAAACTCTTTCAAGTTTTTACTCTCCTAAAGATTTCCCTCTTTCGGGCGACATCATCAATGCGTTGAAATGTGGGTTGAAAACTGCAATAGACCGCATCAGTAGCTATCTCTATAATAGCAAGTAATGGGAAAAGGCAGTGACGGTCTACATGTTTTTGCTGAAGAAAAGCAGCAAAAGACGAAATAAAACATTGAAAACTTTCGGACTCATCTCAAATTCCAATGAAAATGGCCCATCTATATCTTCATATACAATAGACCATGTTTATGAGAATGAAGCAATACTAACTTCACATAAGGTTGTTCGAGATTTCTGGATATATCTTATTGCCAAAGACCTACTCCTGGAGTTTAATGGACTCCATCATTTCATCAACGTCGAATTAAAAGCTACAACCCTTGATTCATGCAAATATGAGAAAGGTAAAACCTTCGAAGAATCCTAGGGATAGGTCATACCTGCTTAGTATCGAATCAACCCACAAGGCAAGTATGTTGAGTGTGGACTAATACTGCTCACAGGATATTTATTGATAGTCGAGAAAGGTGTTGTGCAATACTGTGCCTGTTACGACTAAATTGTGGGAGTTGGGGACATCTCTGACGCTCGGAAACTGCTGCTAAAGGAATAAGAAACCACTATCTGGCTGCGAATGAGCTCAATCTCAATAGCCAAAGCTCTACTCAGCCACATTTCAGAAGAAAGATCAACCCTAATGCGATATAAACTATCATAGATCATAAAAGAAGTGGAGCTACTGCTAAAAACTTGCACTAAATGATCGTTTCAACTAACTGACTACTGATACCCACATATTGTCCATATATGGTACGAATTGGATGGAATTATGCCCATCGTTGTGAATTTAATTGTCACTAATAATAATTGAAGCATGTCGAGATCCCTCGTTTTTACCTACAATATCAGACGCAGCCTTTTTGAACTCGGCCTCGACCACTACGCCAAACATCTCAAACAATACCAGTTCCAGAGCAATGTCCACTTCCTGCCCATCGTCACCAACCTCGGCGACGACATCGAAACCAGAGCCCATTCCATCGCCAAAATACTACCCCAGTTGCTCAAAAACAACAATATTAGCACTTGCAGTTTGGTCAGTTTCTCACTCAGTGGAATAGACGCAAGATTTGCGTTGAGCCACCTGGGGTTGTCGAAGTATGTCAACGCCCTCACTACTATCGGCACCCCTCACCTCGGCAGCCGGTTGGCTTGGCTGTCGGAAAGGCAGATATTGAGTGACAAGCAATGCGAGCCGGTTTCTCGGATGCTGGGGGTCGGATTAAGACCGTTTTGGCAAGTGACGCCATACAACATGAAAAATTTCAATAAGGCAGTCCAGGACGTGTCCTCAGTCCGAGTACCCCATCCCTAAACTAGTACTTCTCCATCGGCGGCGAGAGACTCCCCAACAACATGAACATTAACATGCGCGAGATCGGCAACTACCTGCGCTAGCGCTCAGAACACAACTTCGTCTACGAGAACGACGGCGTAGT
>Ga0316217_10002902_pt1 | contig 20191 bp, 9 predicted proteins | sample 1anoAmetaG_FD_203633 | JGI IMG/M metagenome (GOLD analysis project Ga0316217, IMG submission 203633) | Freshwater microbial communities from Trout Bog Lake, Wisconsin, USA - 1anoA | ecosystem: Environmental > Aquatic > Freshwater > Lake > Hypolimnion/Profundal zone | place: USA: Wisconsin...
ACATAAGATATTAATCAAAATAATTAAAATAATTGCTGGTTTCCAAAATATGAAAAGTATATGATAACAATCAACGCAAGCGTAGAACTAATTTCTGCTTCTATTCTTGCCTTAAGCATTTGATTATTTTTCTCAGCTGCTATGGGGGCATCGCTTTTTTTGTTTCCTGCCTATTATTTCTAAAAGTTATAGGCTAATCACTGTCATTCAAGGTAGATTATCTTTGAGTAAAAGCTCTCATCTTTATGTTTTATTTAGATTAATCAGGACAAGATGATTGATTCTGTACAGTTGGTAGATGCTTTCTATAACTATAGCAATAGCTGAACTCATGCCTTTTAGTTGCACTCTCGTCAACATATGTTTTATTACGCTTAAGTTCAGGCTTATTGCTTTGCGATATATGATGAATAGAACTAGCTCTATTGATTTAATGCCTCTTTTAAGGCAGAGGCTGAGGATTAGGCAATAGAGAACGATGGCGTTTGTGAATTTATAGAGAGGTTAAGGATGAGATTATATTTATGCCACTTTTGCGCATTGGCTAATTACAATAATATCGTTAGTTGAGTTAATTAAACTGACAATATCACTTCAAAATTAATAATCTTCGAGTTGCTTCTTCAACTGATTGTCATCGCAGTTCTAAACCTAAAGGTGTTCTTCTATCTTTTGCTTTATGATTCTAAAAAGCACCTACTTTTGACGCAAATTGACTCTGTCATTTTATAGCCTACTTTATAGCTCTTTCAACTTCGCTTTGGTGAAAATCGATAATGACCCAGGATCATAATTTACGCCACGACAGACTTTACCTTTCAGCATCGGTTGAGAACTTGATCTTGGAATCGCAATTGTAGGAATTGTTGGAAGTTGGGTTATTGGCTGAAGCTAAGAGATAATTGATTTTTTTATTTGACTATTAGGACCTTGTTGTTCTTTGGGAGTTTGAGAGATGTTTCTGATTTGTTTGGTTTGTCTTAGCAAATTATCAGCTGTTTTTTGTACATTTTTTAGTTCTGACATGAGTTAATTCCTTTCTTGACGGGCATGAGTCAGTTCCTTGATAAGATCTGCGTTTTACTGGGTTGTTCTTTGAATCTCCTGCTCCTTTTTCTTGATAGTTTCATCAGTTGCTTTATTTAGAATAGATATCTCTTGATCAATATGATTGATATGTCGTTAAATTTCTTCTGCTCCTTTAGGGTTTTGGTTGTTACGCTTTGTCTCACTCATCAAGCGTATGTACTTTTGATATATAGTTTACATTTGGATTTGGTAAAACTTTTTGTCAGAGTTTTTGGATTGGACTGTTTCCTAAATGTCTTAAGTGATTTTTTTTATACGGAGACGCCTTTCTTTGGTTAACTGTTTTTGCTGATTTAATTGTTATGTAAGTGCCTCTTTTTCACGTTTTAGTTTTGTATCAGTTTAGGAAATGACCTTTTAGTCTTAAAGTATCTTTTCAAACTATTTCTAAATGTTATAAATTTCTTCCTTTAAGAATTAGATCTAATCCTCTTTTGGTTCAATTTATTGCCTCATTTCCCATGTTCTATAACCAAGAACTTCCTTCTTCTTTTGCAAATCAGTCATTCTTTGCTGATATTAAGCCAATCTCTCTTCCCTATTTTTGAGTGAATCTTGTTTTGTAAGTAAATCTTGCTTTTTTAGCTCAAGCTGCTTTGTTAAATTTGATAACTCTTACTCCAAATCTTGCTATTGCTTTAGCATCATTTCGTTTTAAGACATATACTTTACTATATCATCAGATAGAAGACGACACTCTCTTTTTAATGATTCTATGTTAGTTATGTATTAAATTGAGCTTTTATTTTTATCTTACTATAATTTTACTATTTATTCAGTTATCTTTTTCAACTCACTCTAATGTTACTACTCAATCTGTGCTACTTTTTCACCAAACTACTTTTCTCCTATCGCTATAGACTGTTGCTGAGCACTATGTACTTTCTAAGCTTTTTTAAAGCAATCAATGAATTCTCGTCTCAACATTTCTAAAGTTTCTTCTGTTCTTTTTCTATAAGCTGCCTTTTACTGAGCTTGAGCATCTTTTTAATGCTCAAATATAGACTCAAGTTCGAAGTATTTTTTATTTTAAATTGCCAGTTTTTTCTAGAAAAGAGCCTCAATCTCTTCCAACATTTTTTAATTCCTACCTTGAGTTTGGATATAATCAGACTGTGTGCTTACTTAGAGTTATTGCTTTTCTTTTTTTAGTGACTAAAGTTGTTGAGTAAGCTTTGTAATTAAGCTATCTTTTTGCGCTGCAAGATTGTTAAGTTCATTTTCATATCTTCTACGATCATCGTCTTATTGTACAATCATTTTTCTCTTCATCTATTCTAAATTCTTCTAAAGAATCTTATTGTATCGGTTTTTCTAAGTCAGATCATTCCTTTGGACCAAAACAATATCAGCTAATTGATCGTCAAGCACAGCAATCAAAGGATTTATCTCATAATCGCTTAGTTGATCATGCAGCTTGCGATTAACAAACCCTTAACGATTAGTTAGAGAGACTTGATAGATGAATACGATGCCATCTTTGCCTGTAGTCAGCACATAACGGCCACAGGGTGAGGTCACTATTCCTGTTAATTCTTTTCTGTGAACATTTAGAGTTTGTTACACTATATTGTCAAATATTGAGTTAAAGACTTTAAGGCATCCATCCTCTGTTCCACCCAAAACTGCAGGCACATTCCATTGACTTGTAAGCCACGCCATTTTCACTAATTTAAAGCCTCCTAAAGCAAACATCTTTTGAGCCCCTTACTTTTCAACTCGAACTTATCTAACTACTGATTTTCCACTTTCTATGCCTCCTGCCAACACTGACCTTGCAGTTTTTTCATACAATACACAGGCATATCGACTATTGCTTTGACTCCATTTTCTTCCATTCCATTATTTGCTTTAAGATTTGGGATCACCTTGCCTCCATTCACTTATGGTTCCATCGATTCCAACTGAAAAAAGTGTCCTATCATCAGGTTTCCAGCAAAGATCGGTTATTACGTTTGAATGATCATTGAGTCTTCCTATTTCTTCTAAGTTATAGCTATTATAAATGTTGATTTGATGAACACTGCTTTTTTGTGCACTATTCTTTTGACGAGGATAAGCCACAGCTAAAAACTGCCCACCATTGCTAAAACGAAGACAACATACTCCTCTTACTAATATTTACCTAAAATTTCTCAATTCGTTCTCAAGGATATGATATATCCTCAATTTATCGCAACATCCGACAGCAATATAGTATCCAAGCGGATGTAAAGCTAGGCAGGAGATTAATTAAGAATTTGTTGGCTAAATTCCATCAGTTTTACTGTCGAATATTTTCACTAATTAAGATTTTGGAGATTTGTAGTTCCATAATCGAATCATATTTTCTTTTTTTGAAAGTGTGGCAAATATGGGCCTTTGAAGACAAACATCTAAAGAGTTAATCTAACCAAAATGAAAGCCATCATAAAGGTAAGTCAATACGTCTCCTTCAATAACTTTTCCCCCCTAGACTTATTCCCAGTCAAGCAAAATTGTAAGAGATGTTGTTGCTAAGGAGTTATTATCGAAAGCAACTGCTATCAATTGCTACTGAGGACACATAGCTATGCTAACTACTTTTGCTGAGCGGCTTTCACCAACAAACCATTTTCTGGTGAGATCTCCTGTGTATTAATCTTAAAAGTTTTATTAATTCTCTTAGCTTTTCATCCAAAGAGAAAAATGTCCTTTACTTGAACCAACAATAAACCCTTTGGAAAAGACATTGATGGCAGTAAGAGAAAGGTCTCCTGCTTAAGTATTCAAATTTTAAAAGCCAAAGACATTTCCTAAGTGTCTTTTGACCTCAAAGTTGTTACCTACTGGACCAATCATAAATAATTCACCTCTATCGGTGCCTAAAAGAATTTTCGTTTTGTCAAACCACGCATGAGAGGTAAAGTTTCTACTTTTAGGAAGTTTCTTCACTTATTCATAAGCTTTGAAAGAGTAGTCCTAAACTTTGAAAAGTTTGAAGATATTTCTTCCTGCACAGCTTATTAAATGTGACTGGGTGGGGCAAATCGAAATCGACTAAGTCCCTTAAACACTAAAATTGCTCACAGCAAGTCCTCTGCTTCTTGAAATATCCAAGAACATGAGTTGGTTATCAGGGTCTGCAGTCATGCAGCAAGCATATTTGGGTTGTGAGGGAGAAAAAGCTATAATTTTGAAAGTAGATTGTTTTTCAGTTTGAGGTAGCTTAAAATGCTTGATTTCAGAGTCTCTGTTTTTGAGCCCATACAAATTGAGCAAAAGAAAGTTTTCATTTTTGATTTTCTAGCAAACAGCAATATGGTTGCGAGTGGGAGATATTGCAATGCATTAGATCGATTATACTTGATCTGATAACTTGATGAATTCCATGGTTTTGTTTTAGAAAGATTGCTTGACAATCACCTTGCCTACGGTATACACCATTTTCATTTTGCCGTCTTCCTCGATTATTCCGATTTCGTTTTTTGTTTAAAGCGAGAAGTTGGAGCCGAAAGTATGATTGAGATCAAGGTAAACTTTTTTTTACTGTTTCTACATTTAAATATAGGAACTTTATTATTAATCAACCTGTTATGATTTTTTTAGGATCAAGAACCCACTTAAAATATCTAGCAGTCTCAATATCACTCAATCATGGCTTTTAAAGTCATCATTCGCATACAAAGGCTCATTAAAAGAGCTTATAATGATTGATCGAGGCAGATTAATCGAATATTCAATGATCAATAATAAAATCTCCAGATGCCACTGTAGTCTCCAGCACTTCCTCTTTGACCCTATATCCACCATTATCCCTAAATACTGGCTTCTTATTCATTAATTTGACTTCCCTAGAAGTAGCAAACCGGCGATTATTCTTTTTTTTGGTGTTTTAAATGAGTTTGAGCTAATGCTAGCTGCATTTTCTTATTTTTGTAAGTAGCGAATCCTGTGAAGAGGGATTTTCCTTAGGGGTCACTACCTTACATATTCAAATGGTAAATATTAGTACTATCTTCTAGAGCTTATTTAACAGTGATAGCGATGTTATATTGATTCCTCCCATTTGCGCTTCTAACTTAGATCTTCCTTTCCTTTTCAAAGTTAATTTAGTACATAACCTTATCTGCTTTTTCTTTGTCAAATTCTTCAGTCGGAGAAGCATTCAAAATCATCTTTTATTTCCATTAGCCCATATATGTGTTTATCTTTTAGTTTCTAAACTTGTTTTTACGGAAAAACATCAGATAGCCTACGATGGATCCAATAATAGCTGAAGCGTAGAATCCGATTTTGCTGAAAAGTCGTTACAGAATTGGGGTACTAGGGTTTCCTGGAAGGATGATGTTGACTATATTAGACAATATACCATCATTTGTAGTTTACTCTGTTTTTTTGCCTCTTCTTTGATTTTGGCTTTGGCATCCCAAGAGCAAACTTAAGATAAGTACTAAGAGAAATATCTTACCTCTCATATTTATAATACAAAGTTAATCAAATAAAGATGTTTGAAATATTTTTTCACCAATCATATTTCATTGAGGGACAATCGTTTTCAACGGGGCATCCTTTGCACATTGGCTTTTTAGCATTACAACGTAATTGTCCAAAACCAACTAAACAGATGTTTATATCCTTCCAGGCTTTCGGAGGAAAAACCTGCTGCAATTGTTTTTCTGTTTCTTCAGGAGTAGAGGATTTCGCCCATCCAAGCCTATTAGCTATTCTATGTACGTGAGTATCAACTCCAATTCCCACCTATTCTTTGCCTTCTGCAACTTTTAGATAGAGCATCGCGATTTTTACCCCAACTCCAGGATATTTGAGCAGATCTTATTGAGTACTAGCAATTCTACCCTATTTTAAGATAGTTTTGCTTACTGTAATAAGATTGGCAGCTTTTCTTTTGTTGAAGTTGCTTTAGTATATCAGCTTAATTAGCTTTTATTAAGGAGTATTTGCGATATTTTAAGGAGTCAACCCAAAATCTTTTAGCCGATTTACAATCATAGAGGTAGTCTAGTCCTTAGTCTGTATTGAGAGCATTAGTGACACCAGAATCTGATATTTTTGAATTTGTTAGCTAGCATTTGGATCAGCTAATCTTTAGCAACCCATTGTGTCAACAGGTGCAATATTGTTTTTTCTCCATTACAATATTTTGTTCAAGACGAGCAAACTATTCTGTTTTATGGGGTTTTTCTTTTATTTCACTGTATTTTTACTTGATTCAATTATCTAATCTTAATAAAAAAAGAGTTACTCTTGCCATTTTTTGTAGTGGTTTTTGATTGGCTGTATGCGTACTCTTAGAAATCAATAGTTGGCTTCATTCTATTGTAGTTTAATATGTTTTTATAAAAATTTCTGATTGCTATCATTAGGAATTCTCAATAAATCTAAGAGAAAGCAACAAAAGAAATCTAAATATCAAAAATAATGCATCTTTGTTTTGAACCTTTTTACGTTCTTTTACCATCGCTCTTTTATTCCTTAAATACTCCCCTCAACACGTTTAGAAGGGCTAAGGGACTGATACTATTTGTTGGGTTTAGTCGATTTTTTTTTGCCAACATTGCTGATACCTCTTTAGTATTTCAATTTGGATAGTGCCCTTTTAGGGTTGAAATGATTTCTGTAATCTTATTGCGTAAGTGGGTAGACTTGTACGTGGCTTGTACTGCTGCTCATAATTTTATTAGATTCGAGCTCTTCAATCACTGCCATTTCCAGAGAGTTCACATTATTGATAAACTTCTTGCAATTAACAAAGTTAGATGATTCCGAAGCACTTTCTTCATTCAGATTCAAATCTTCCTGTTCTTCGTTTACGTTTGGCTAAGTTTTTCTATAGTTATTCTTAGATTTTTATGAAATTTAGTGATGATTTGCTCCTCTTTTGCTGTCTTCTTTCAAGGCATCAGCTAAGTTAAAAGCTGTTAAGTTATTAGGTGAAAATCTAAAAGTTGAGGAGCCTATCGATATATCCTCTGACTAATCAAATGAATGCTCTGATTTAACGCAAATACTATTGGCAGCCATAAAACGGGCCAGTTCTTATTTTTAAATCTAAAAGCAGGTTTGCTTGGGCTAAATGAGCAGGGAAGACAATTATTTCAAATTGTCACTTCCTCCCATTAACTTCAACAAGTTATACTACTCTTCACTTTTGGTTCCACTAACGCTCTTAGTCTTTATATGAGAATTTTCTTTAGCGTCATAGGCTCCATGCTAATTTACAGATTTTTAATATGTGCCTAATGTTACAGTAGCCTCATAGTTTCTCTTTACTAAAGATTACTAGTTCAGCTTTATTTTAAGTGGTTAACTTTGTATGAGTAATGTTTCTTAAAAAGACTCTTATACCTATACTTTGTGATTCTAATTGTATTCTCTTTAGCCATTCAAATAAGCTCTATCGTCTTCGTAAACATCATCTACTTGCTATATTTCGTGCTCAATTACAATCTAATTAGGCTTTTTGATTGTTTTTTTTATTTTTGAGTCCGAAGCCTTTGTTTTTTTAGCTTTGAGAGGAGGTTTTTTTACTTTTTCTTTTTCGTCTAGTTGTTCTTTTTGCTTTTTGAAGCATGTAGCATAAGATTTTCCTTGAGATGCTTTTAAAGCTTATGTTTTTTTCTTATACTCCTGACATTAAATTTGTTTCAAGGGATTTTGAGGATTTCTTTGTTATTTTATTGTTGTTTAATTAGTTTTTTCCATATTTTAAAGATGAAATCTATTGATTTTAGGTTGAATCTCTTCTTCGATATCACATGATTTGCTATAATTGCTACCTGAATGATTGAATTATTGACTACTTCGATGTGTTTTCTAAGTGTTAGGTAAAAAATAATTCGATCTGTTCGAATAAGTGCTTTATTATTTGATAAAGGGGAAAGATTATTAAGGTTGATAATTAGTACATATGTAGCTAGCCATTTTGGTGTAATTTTTTTATCCCTTTTCATGAATCTATTAGTAAGTGTAATTTGGCTGTTCTTTAGCCAAGAGATTTTACACTTGTTCATGATTATTAGCTGGCTAGGCTTACAGCTTTAGAGACTATCTATTAGGTACTTATTCTCCGGCATGATTCTCTCTTGCCTCAGAAGCGCCGAAACTTGTCAACTTAGTGCCTATTTTGTAATCTTGACCTTGACTATTCAAGAGTTGTTCATTTTTCACCTTTTTTTAGCTATTTTAAACAGAATTAGAAGATAATGCTATTGTAAAAAATTAATCTTAAAGCCTTTAGTTATTCACTTCTCTATTGACTTTTTAGCCTTAAATCTTCAAAATGGTATCATTTTTAATGTTTTCGCTAATAAGATAAACTTGTTCTGGTTTAGAATTTGTCAAACAAATTATCTAATTTTGAATTGACTACTCACAATGATTTTATGTTTATAAGACTTAAGAATGTTGAAGATCTCTTTCTTTGAGTTTGGTAGAATTTTTATCAAGGTTAAGATCTTTCTTTTAGTATTGCATAAAGATCTACTTTTTGTGTTTGTTTTTGTAATTGCTATCAAATGATGCTATTTCTTGATTATACTAATTGCTTTTGCTTTCAAGATTACTTTTAGTTGTATTTTCTTTGCTTGAACTCGATTTTAGCTCTGATAAGTTAGTAATAAAACAGCTTGTAGCTTTTTGCTTCTAATCAGATAACGCCTTTGCTTGGTAATCTTGACTAATTGTTGGGTTCTAATGATTATCCTCCCTTTTCATAAGACTTCTAATCTATTAGATTTCACATTTATCTCCATCTTTGAGATTATTTTTGTTTTCATCAAGTTCGAACAGCATTTACTTATTATTGATCCGCTTTTTGTTCTGCTATTTTTCTGGCTCTCCAGCTTTTTAAGCGTTGCTCTATTACTCTACCTTAAAAAGTGCAAATTTTTTGACCATTTCAGATAATTCTTCCTCAAAAAATTTTTAGTTTTACCCAGACAAGTAATCAGCAAAGCGATTCTTTTCTAATTACTACTCTTAATTATTGCCAAAGTGATCTGAATTGGGACTAGTTTTTTATTCTTTTCCGAACAATGCAAGCGAGCTGATTAATTCTCCATTATCAGCAGCTTACGTATTGAACTTTTGTTTATTTTACTTGTAATTATGCATGAGTGGTAGAAAGGGCTTGATCTTGCGTTTGGAGAGAAACCTGTATTGGTAGAGAATGTAATTTAGCTCTTATTCGTAGTTGTTTACTGATTTCATCTTTCCTCCAAATAATAACATTTTATTATTGAACCTCAGGAAGCTGCAATAAGCCTCAAAAAAATGAAGGCTCTAAAATTTTGCGAAAAATGATTGGGTGCAAGTGGAATTACGTAACAACTTGATTATACAAAGTTTTAGAAAATTAGATAATGTTTGATAATTTCATTGAGGCTAATCCATACCACAGCTCTGATTCTGTTTTTACACACCCCGAAACGAGAAATCGAATCTTCATAGGAGACATACAGGCAGCATTAGACTTTGACTCTCTAAAAGCAAATAATATCAAAACGGGTAACTAAAACGCCATTTAGTTGTGACTGCAGCAAAAGACATGGACCATGTCAAGTATTAATCAGATATTCTGCATATCGTTTATCCTTTGTTAGACGGTAAAAACTAGAATATTGCCTCCTTTTTTGACGCATTCTATCATCTCATTGAAACAAATATTTCTAAAGGAAATATTTTGGTTCACTGTGCTGCTGGCATTTCAAGAGTAGATTATGGACTAAATAGAGCAGCACCTTAGTCATATCTTACATTATGAAATTTAAGAAAATGACCTTCAAAGAGGCTGTGGCTGAAGTGAGGAAGTTTAGGCCAAATGTATTGCCAAACCTAGGATTTGAAAGGCAGCTCAAAAGATATGAGGAGCAGATCAAAGGAAAGCCTATAATATCTAGAGATTCTAAGCGCAGTGAAGCAAAAATAAATGAAACAGGTCAAAGCCAGCTTTTAATGCAAACACAACTGATGCCTAATTTTGGGGCTTTAATTATACAAAATCCCAAGGAGAAGTTGAGTGGGCAAATAAGAGAAAAGTTAAACTAAAAAGATACAAGACTAAATAGAATCTTTAATCTTCCTAGCCGTAATTAGGTCATTAGTAAGGTGAAGAGAGCAAACCAAAGAAATTTGTCATAACAAAGAAAGCTGCAAGTTTTAGCCGAAATCCAGACCAAAAGGCTTTCCTGATCACAAATTTTCGCTAATAAACGAAAAAGTCAACAAAAGAGCTTCAAAGGCTAGTTAAAACTCCGTTATAGTAAATAAAAGCAACCTATATGCCGAGAAGAGTATTACTTGGAGGGCATGTTCCGACCTAAAGGGGAACCACTTTTTACAAGCCCATAAGCAACAAAATTTAGCTTTGATAATTATACTCTGACTAGTAATTTTAGAAATTTCTCTATTATTCTATTTAAATTTATGGAAAACCTGACGCATTTCATTCGTTAAATAGGTCAGAAATTTGGGATTTACTTTCTTTACATCTGTGCTCAAATCTTCATCTTGGCCTCACTGCTTCTCACTACAACAGGAATAACAGTTCACGTAATTTTCATGATCTTGACTATGATTTTCTATTTCGTGACTGCCCTAAAAAATGTAAATATATAGCTATTTAGCCTGGCTTTTATGAAGGACCTGTCTAGCCTAACCACGAAGATGTTAACAATAGTATCCCTTAAATAAAAATATCTAAATAAAAGTCTATGTAAAAAAGGTGGCACAGCCAAAAAGAATGCTAAATTTCTCACCATAGTTCAAAAAAATCAAACACTTCTATTAAGAAATAAGAACAAAATGTTAGCATTGAGAAACAGTAAAATGTTGAAAAAGATTAGAAAAAACCATCAATATCAAAGATCTTAGTCTAAACGTAACAAAAAACTGCTTTTGAAGCAATATAAGAAGTTAAAAAGTAAAAGGTTGACAGCAAAAAAGAGATTAAAGCTGATATCTTAAATATAGCAAAAGGAATATTTCTTCACCTTGGGATTTTCCGTAGCAAAAAAGATCTTTTTTAGAAAGAGGTGCCTGAATAAATAGCTAATGATGGGATTTAATACAAAGATTTGTAAGTTCAACCCAAAGAATAGTCTCCTAAGATTCAGTTATAGGTCCCAGCTTAAACTAATTAGCCTAAATTGAGCAAAGTTAGTGATAAGCAACAAGGGGTTAACAGTATGATAGGTAAAGAAGATTTTGGATAGCTTCAAATTCACAGTAATCTTATTCCCGATGTAAAAATACCCAAATAAACTAAAAAAATTCAAGCAGAAACTATCTTTGAAAAAATGAATCAAACAAAACGGTATTGCCGAATATGTGAGACTTATCAGCCTTTAAGAGTCAGACATTGTCACACTTGTGATAGGTGTGTGGCTACTTTCGACCATCACTGTCCCTGGATGGCGAATTGCATTGGCGAAAAAAACAAAATTTACTTTATTGTTTACTTATTGCTGCAAACTCTCCAGCTTTTCACGATAGTTGTAGATCTAATCCATTTTCTTTCAGGAAATGTAGCAGATAATTCAACGAGCGTAGGAATCTTGCTCATGGCTGTTATCTTAATCTTTGCTTTAATAGTCATTTTGGTTTGCTTTCACAGTTATTTGATTGCCAAAAATCTTACAACCTGGTAACTACTTCGTTGGGATAGGATATAATACCTTCGTATTTTTGATAAAAGTAAAATTTCATCTCCTTTTAACAAAGGGATCTGCAAAAATTTTAAGTTTTTCTGGAAGTATAGTACCTAGCCTATACTTGAAGACTGGAAAAAATAACTAAATTAAGACCTTTGCCATTACTTAATTCAAACAAAGAGGCAATCTAAATCGCAGATTGATCCAGTAGACTCAGATAGACGTCCTTTTAAAAGCTAAAGACTGGTTAGAACTTGATATTACACATTTTTTTGAATCTAGATTATCATACTTTATTTACCTTTAAAGATATGAAAAACATAAATAAACCTTTTCAAGCTTGTTGGTACTTGAATTGGCTCAGGGAAAAATTAAATTTGCCCAAATAACGGCTTCAGATTTGAAGGAAACAAAGTTAAGCATTAAACTTGTGTATGTATGTATTATTTTTAGACAACTATTTCACTACTTTTCATAATTTTTCATATTCTATGTAATTTGAAATGAGGATGCTACGCTATTAATAATCATAAAGTTTCGGTTGAGGCCCCTTTAATTACAGCTTTGGATATCTTTTAGTCCATAACTATAAACATCTTACTTTTCTGAAACTCAGAATCTTTGTACATAACCTGGGCTGAATACTCGAAAAGGCCTAGCATAATCACACTCATCAAGAAGATAATTACCATTAAGGCCTTGTATCCAAAGAAACCCATGGCATATCCCACAGGCATTACGAGTAACCCCTAGCCTAGAGAAGCCGACATCGCGAAGTTCGCAGCGTTACTTGTCGAAAGGCCATATCCATAATCATGTGCCATCGTGAAGAAGAGAGCATACATAGCTGACAAGCATGCCGCAGAAGTAATAACCCCAGCATATGACACAAAGGCTATATATCCTAAGGCTTGGAAGAATACAGCCAATAAAGTGCATATCACTAACGATCTTAGAAGAAACCTTAAGCGATACAAAACAGGTCCTTACCAATAAAGCAGAAGTAGACGTGCTACTGTGTTCACTATCCAAAATATTGAGGCGAGAGAGCTCGCTTTTGATTCATTTGCAACTCCAGATTTGAAAGCATAGGTGGGAATCCAAGCAGTGTAACCAACTTATGCGGCAATGTAGAAAAAAAGCAGCATGCATACTGAGAATTAAGACATTGAGCTGAGAGTTAGCTTTTTAGTTTTTTATTATATCTTCGTTTCTGTGACATTGGTCTCTGGAGATTTGAGAAAGCCAAACGGAATGAGAGTAAAGAAGAAAATGATGCCCAAATACCTCATGGAATGTTCCTCGTATTCTATAACGAGCATTGGTCCCAATAAACCCCCAATTCCAAAGAATAAGTTAATCATTTGGATCCAGTAGTCTTGCTTGTCTCCAGCAAACAAACCAAGTATGCAGAGGTTGCTGAGTACGTTTAACATGCAGCAACAGATAGCAGCTATAAACATGGTGATACTCAGATTCAAAAAAGTGAAGCTCAGTGAACTTACGATAAGTGAGGCACCACAAACAATGATAAGAACGGCATAAATGCTGTGATATTTGAATCTTTTGGTCAGTTCTTTGACAATAGAACCTCCAGCAATGTACCCGAATGCTCTGGAGAGAAATATGAAGGAAAAGTAGGTTTAATCGAAGCCAGTCACCTCAGAGAAGTATATAACGATTGGTCCGACTGCTGTGACTACTGCCCCATAAAGAGTGAAGACGATTGCGTAAACGATGAAGTGTAGGTATTTTAAGTCCATAGTTGTATTCAACTAAATTAATAAGTTTGAGATAATTTTGGGTTCAAACCAAAAAAATCAAAAGGTTATAATAACAAGGCAAATAAAGTAAAATAAGTTTCACTATCACAGAAATTTCAATATTTTAACAGTTAGATGTCATCTTTAGTAACCTTTTTTTTCTAGTTCACGGCGAAGTTATGAAGGCTGTTATTCCTTACGACCACTTTTTCGCCAATCTAAAACACTTGACGGGTAATCGGATCCTGGTATCCGTTGTTTTTGAAGTGTTCTTTCAGAGTCGATTCGTTGTAAGTCGTTCCTGAGGGCACTATCACTGCGCTGGAAAGGTATTACTTGTTAAAAGATAGAATACGTAAGTTATTGGGTCTATAAGGTACTCTTTTTCCTCCTAGAGAGCAGTAGCCTTTAAACTTTCGATAATATGAGCTATTTCGTCTATGACTTAAGCTCTATTAACAAAGTATTTCGCCATGTGTTAATCACTTTCTGAAAAAGGCTGGTGATTCTAATTAATGAATTTTTTTTTGAGATATTACAAAATTTTTTCGTTTTCTGATTTGGGCATGATCTAATTAACCAAAAACTGCTTGACTTTGAGCCCAATTTCCAAATATTCCTGATTTTAGAAGGGCACCTTGGGCTGAGAGTTGATTTCTTGTAAGATCTAAATGGCTAAATCGATCATTAAGAGGTGTTCATGGTTGTTTTTTTGTGAGAATTTGCCCGCTAAACAGTATTGCTTCACAATCATCATGATAGATCTGGCTTTTATTAATTTGCATTTGGCAAAAAGTGGTGAGTTCTTCTCAGCTTCAAACTTTGGGTTTTTCATCATTTGGTCAATCGTAGATATACTCTCCTTGTATTGTGAATTCGCTTTAAATGCTAAAGCTAGATTGCTAAAATAGGATATATCAGGTTTAGAAGTTGACTTAATCTAAACATAAGTACAATTGCTTGTTGATAGTATTTGATTGCCATATCGTAGTTTTTGTTCTTGAAGCTTTCATTTCCTATATTCCTCACTATTTACCTAAAAGCTTAAATTTCTACCCACCGTTTTCTAGGAATTAGTTTTGATTAAGTTTGGTGTTTTAGACAGTAGGAAGAGACTAAGCAACGTTCATCTTTTCCTTTTTTTCTAAAGATTCATCCAAAGTGTCTTACCTTTACAAAACGTCCTTAGAAGACCAGCAACATCCCATTTATATATTAAGTAATACCTCTATAGAATAAGTGTAGATAATATAAACAAGCAAACTTTGCATTCAGCTCCAGAATGTTAAGATAAAAATGAGCAAACTACAAAAGATCATGAAGTTCGGGATGATTTTTATGATAACTAAGTTTCAGCATTCTTTTCAATTTGTATGATTATTGCTTAAAGGCTCCAAAGAGCAAAATGTAATAATCAAGTAAAGCACAAAAGCATCTTTATTATATATTAATCTACATTTAAGGACAAACTAAAATGGCTAATTAACAAAATATCAGAGTGGTTTGAGCAAAGTAGTCAAAGGCCGCAAGGCAAATGAAGCTTTATTGGGTAAAGATTGATGTTTGTTTGTAACAGCATTGTCAGTGTCCTATAGTTTTTTGTAATGTCGTATTTGTGCAAGCACTGTTCCCTTAGAAGTATAGATTTCATTCATGGGCTAAAGCTGATTTTTATTCTGCACATTTTTTTTTGAAGACATGAGCTATTTACCCCGATTTTTGTTCGTCTAGCTATTCATTTCTTTTCTTATACTGAACTTTTTGTTTGCCCCATTGTTCGACCTGGCTTTCTTCTAATCTAAATTGTTGATGAGGTTATTTTGGTTGACTTAAGTTAGCTTTTTATCACCTCTTCTCATTTCTTATCTACTTTTCCCTCTAAAGAAACTGTCGAATTCCAACAATTGTTCCTTTATTTTGTCTTACCAGCTTTCCTGCATGTGCTAATTTAGATAATGTTCTGTTTACTAATCGTAAAGCTTTTACATCTCACAGTACTACTTAAGACATTAGTTTAGGAGTTACCTACACCAAATGCCAAAATTAATCCTAGGATTCCAAGTAAAGTCAAAGTTGACTTTTTTGGCAAAGGAGAGACCACACAAACAGCCTATCAAATAATGGCCGTACTAATGTTTTAGAAGTGCTAACTCTTCAACAATTTTCCAGCTTTTTGGACGAACACTCACATTGACTTTTACTGTGGGTTGCCTCTAACTGACACTTTCGAATTCGTAGCTAACAGTCCAATAAATATGAGCTAAAAAGGGAGAATTATTCGGAGGTGATGCTTTGAAGTCTTGCCAAGTCAAAGGATGGATTTTAACGGGACCAATTTTGTGAGGAATATCGTAATTACGATGGTCTACTTGCATAGTTATGAAAGTTAATAATATTTCTATTCTTTGAGAGCAATAATTCACAACTCATAATTTTGTTGAGTCATCAAGAGTTTTGAATGTTTTCTCTTCTTTTTCACAACTTGTTTAAGCTTACCTGCTAAGATCTCTTATTCAAAGATTATAAGTTCTTGGTTTGAATCAATAGATAAGTATATTTTCATAAAGTATATTATGATGAAAATAAATAAAAGTTAAGAATCAAAGGTGTTTATCTTCCAGAATAAAAACAGTGAATTAAAGGCTTGGTTGTAGATTTGAAGTTGTTGAATGGATTTTTTCTCAAAAATGGACAATCAAAGTTATCATTCCCGAAGTAGATCGCACTCATGTCTATAGAAATGACTCAATAAAGCTTCATATAGATTATTTCATAATTCATTTGAATAAAATTCTTAGTTACCGTAATACTTCAATGTAGAAATCTTAGAAAGATAACGTCGAGTAAAACTCAACATGCCCCATCTGCAATGTTGCCGTGCCTAAGGCGAACTTCAACATTCACAAGACCCGCTGCACTGCTAAAGCCTATCGGAGGAAAAAATATGCGGAGAAGAAGGCCAAAGAAAAGGAATCGAAAAAGTAGCAAACCAAAAGATCAGGCAAGAGTTAGGAACCATAAAAGCAATAAAAAAAATAAGAATAGGAGCTGTTTCCTTGCCATCTTTGCGACTATAAGCAAACTATGGCTTAACTAGATACTCACTTCAAAAATTGCCGCAATCGCTAAATTACTTGTCCTTTTTGCGAAAACAACTTTCCAAATAATCTCATGATTTAGCATAGAGAAGTCTGCTAGGTTCGACTTGCTAGACAAAGGCCTGCAATTCCGCCTCCGATTCGCAGGCAACTTCAGAATGCTTCTATACAGGGTCTATCTCGTCGATTGAGTAGTCGAAATGTTAGAGCATAAGAAGCTTCTTCTCCTAGAAATCAGTCTTCAGGATAAGGATAAGCTAATAATAGTAGCAACTAAAGGTCTTAAGGGGCAGACTAAACTCATGTAGCATAGAATTTGAGATAGCCTTTGCCACGAAGGGTAAATAACCGGGGAAGAACTAATTCAAGCGGCATTTTTAGTAGTCACCGAATTCTACCTCCAAGATCTAATTCACGCTAATTTGATATAATTTCTCATATCGCGCCTCCAAATTCAGAAGAACAGTATGATTAATCAAGCAGATAATAGTCAAGCAATCCACCAACTCGTAGTTAATCTATCCAAACGGGGCCTTTGCCTCTTACTGTGAATCTAGTAGCCCGAAACTTTCGCAATAATAATCCTTTCTTGCAAATGTACTAGGCTCAACCACACTGGCGTAGGCCACGAGAGCGTGGAATTCATCCTTTGATAGGATAATAAGCTTAATTTCATAGATTTGCAGGTAGTGTAAGTGCTCAACACTTCAGACGGCTTCATTAAATGCTTTAGGACCAAATTCGGATTGCAGCACAAAGATTCGATGAGCTAAACCTTGGAGGTTTGACTGAAGCACAAATTAACAAAATACCAAACAAGTTATACCAGGAAAAAAACCAAGAAGAAAAGGAAACCTGTTGTATTTGCTATTGTGATTTCTAAATCACTGATTAGGTCAAAGATCTCAAATGTAAGCACTTGTTTCATGTGAATTGTATTAAACAATGGCTCAAGAAGAACAAATTATGTCCGCTATGCAAAGAAAATACCACCTTATCTATCAAACAGCCAGAAAAGGAAAAGAAAACATAAAATAACCTCTAAAAACCTGAAACTTAGGCTTCTTAAATGTAAGTTTCACGTGAAAGCAGGTCGGTTGAAGCTAGTTCTGCCTAAAGAGGATAAAGTTCTTGGAGATAAAGGTGGTTTGACGAATAAAACTAGGAATAATAGTATATAAATTTATAAAGCCTAGGAATGAGACTTAGATATTATGATGATGAAGATGCTGAATGATTTGAATCTGCCATTTACTTTAATCTTTTATGAATGCTTTGTAGTTATTTCAATATAAAAAGAGATCATTAAGAAAGTTTGTATTTGACGATTTCTGCAAAATTCTTGACTAGATTATTTTCTTGGCCCATATTCAGTATCTTGTTCTCTATACTTCTCAACTTATCTTGAGATTATATAACTGCATTCATCTTTTGCTCTAAGAAATGATACTGTTCGGCCATCCTTCTTATGTCTTCCTCTTTGTACCTAAGCTGCTTCCTTAAATCTTAGATCTCCAAGTTCAGTCTCTCTATCTCTTCTCTATAAAATTTGTTCAAACGCTATTAGTTTGACTTTTTCTATCGATTCATTCTATCTTTTTCATTCAAAAGCTCATTTTGCTTCTCAGATATTTCTGTTTCTTGGCTTTGTTTCAATGAGCTTAGCTAGTTTTTCAAGCTCTTTTCAATCGCCTTCATTTATTTTAACTCTAGCTAAAGCTTATTTTGCCTAGAGGACATTTATTCGACCATTTAGTCATATTGTTTCCTAAAGTTACTTTTCAAACGGCTAAATTAGTCCTCATAAGAGTTTTTAGTTTCTTTAAGAGTGGCGTCTTTTCTTTTTAGCTCGTTTTAGTAAAAAAGTTTCTCTTTTTTCAATTCATTTTAAACTTCCTATTTTTGCCTTTTAATTATTTCCAATTCTGCATTCTTTTGGGCTATTTAGGTTGAGTAATTTTCTCTCAAGAAGCGAATCTTATTATTTAGCTCTTAGATCTCTTTATCTTTGGATAAGATAAGTTCTTGAAGTTTTTTCTTATCTTCTTCGTTCGTAGAACTCAACTTTTCTCTATCTCTTGTTTGCTGGACTAGTTTTTCTGAAGTTAAATGCATATTAGTGCTTAGAGTATTGGTTTATTCCTTCTTAGCAACAATAAGTTGGTTTACCTGTAGCTAAAGTTAGGTTATTCTTGTGTTTAGTTTCAGGTTTTAAAGGTCGAAGCGCTTTCTCATCTCATTCTTATCTTGCAATTCATGATGAAGCTTTTATCTGTTGCTATCAGCCAAGTTAGTCTTTTATAATAGCTGTTGGTTAAGGACTTCCAATTAGTGCTAATAAAATTGTTTCAGTGTCATAATGTTAGCTTGACTTAACTGAGCCCATTTTATTTTCAGTTGTTATTCTTACAAAGAATGATCATTTTACATTTATCTCATCTTGGATTTGAGTGATTAAATAAAATTTTCCAAAGCTTTCACTTGTTAGTTGTTTTGATTTCTTTGAGTCGCAATCTATTCATAAAGGCTTTGTATCTCTTGGGACTTTGTTTAGTTCAAGCTCACTAACTTAGATATTTCGTTTTTAAGATTTTTAAACAGAGCTTAGTTTCCATTACTCACAGCCGTAACTTCAGTTCTGTTCATTTGCTTTAACCTTTCAGTTTCTTAAAAGTTTTTCCTTTTGTAAAACTGCTCTAACTCCTTGATCTAATCTTCTAGTTTACTCTTTTTCTAAATGAGTTAGTTCTCTCTAACATTTTGCTCAATTTAGTTAATTTTCTTCAACTAAGAAACTTTGTTATTTTCAAAGACTTTGCTAGCAATTTGCTGTTCCAGCTTTTTCACAACTATATCATGTTAGACATTAATGAGCTACTTTTCTTTCGCACTTTACTTCAGGATGTTATCTATCATATTTTCAAAGAGTATCTTTTGTTCAGAAAGTTCTATTTTCCTAAGATGATTGATATGTAGAATTTCGTTGTTCAAAGTTACAATCTAGCTTTTGAGTTTTTCCATGTTGTTTCTATAGGAGAAGGTGAGCTAATCAATTTCGTTGTTTTTAATAGAAAGCATGTGCTTAACTTTGTTGTTTTCTATCTCAGTAACTTCTCTTGCGGTCATTTGGTCATTGGCGAACTCATGAAGCCTCAGGATTTGCTACTTATTAAGAGATTATTTGATAATATCAATTTCTTTGGCTTTGATCATATTGGTTTGATATTTTTCTTCATTCAAAATGTAGATTTATTTTATCAACTCCTAGATCTTTCTTTCATATTCTTTAATTTTCTTTTGAGTTTCGACAATGAACTTGTTCTTCTCTATTTAGATTGCCTACAAGGTAGTCACCTACCTATAGATCTGTTACTAGAGCTTTTTCTATAATGCAGTCACAATACGTCCTCTCTACTCAAGCATTTCGTACAACTAAGTGTTTTAGGCTGAAAGAAGTCTGTTTTTATCTATAAGTGCTTAAATCTAGAGAGAGTGAGAAGTATCAACGGCTTTCTTCTAAGTTGGCCTGTAGGTAGTATGAGTCTCATCATAATATTTTCCCTTGTTCGTATCCACAGGAGTTTGTCGAATATAGCGAGTTCTATCATTG
>Ga0316217_10002903_pt1 | contig 20189 bp, 15 predicted proteins | sample 1anoAmetaG_FD_203633 | JGI IMG/M metagenome (GOLD analysis project Ga0316217, IMG submission 203633) | Freshwater microbial communities from Trout Bog Lake, Wisconsin, USA - 1anoA | ecosystem: Environmental > Aquatic > Freshwater > Lake > Hypolimnion/Profundal zone | place: USA: Wisconsin...
TACAAATGATTGTGAAAACGCTGCCATCGAAAGGAGCGCTACTGAGAGGGTGGTAAGTAGTTTTTTCATGTGTTATTTGTTTTATAACACAATGCTAATAATATTGGAATTTATCTGCAAATAATTTTAGTAAAAAATTTTGTTACTATATGTTTGTCATTCAAAATCAGCACATTTTTCAATCTTTATAATTAGCCCATATATTTCGTTTGCCATATCCTGCCCCTCCCGGCCTATAAAATCATCCCAGCAAGAAGTGGGGGCAAACCAGGTATGAAGTTTATTCAACTGGCTCTTGTCGCCATCCCTGTATTTGCTGATGGATTCCTTTAATGCAGTATGAAATTCCCCGGCCCCAAAAAACTCTCCTGAATATCCACCGGTAAACCGGGCGGCCAGTTGTTGCGCTTCTTCCAAAAGGATTAAAAGATGTGCTTCGCTTTCAGTCATCAGGCTTTCTTTACTTCAACCTCTCCAGCCAACTAAAGCGCACCCCATCCAACCAAAACTTTACCCGCCGCCCAAAACTTTTCCCTTCCATCTCCACTACCTGGTGGGTGCGGAAAGAAGGATTCAGGGCCCATTTAATAAGGCGTTTGTGTAGCGGCAACTGCGAGTAAGGGAATTTGCGGATATCTAAAAGCGGTTTAATACGGGGATATATTTTGGTCTCGTATTCGCGCCGGTTGTGCCGGTAAGCTTCGGCGTTTACGGGTGGCATAACTTCGGCGCCGATGTGCAAGGTAAGGTGCATATCGTCTACCAGTTTTAGCTTTTCGGCAAAGGCAATTAAGTTATGTATAAGGGCTACTTCGCTAAAGGGCACACCAATACAAATGTCTTCCAACACCAGCTTTTGCAACAGCTCTCTTCTAAAAATAAAACAGTCGAACCCGGGGTGTGGCTTTCCGAATTCGGAATACATCAAAGGCAATTGTTCAACACTGTTATACCTGCCCGAAATACCCCTGCGGTTAATAATAAGCGCATCGTACCCTTCTTTCAAAATATCATCTGCCACCAAATAAAATTGCGGCATCAGGGTAATATCCATGTTAGTGAAAATGAGAAAATCGGCCGCGCTACCGCTATAAAGCGTTTTCAAAACATCCAGCATCAACGGGTATTTGCGCACATTTTTAAAAGGTGCGATATCCAGTACAGACCGCTGCAGGTCGGGAAGTTTTTTAAAATAGCCGGGTATAATAACGTGGTCTTCGGGATAGGAAACCGTGTACAGTTCAACTTCGGGCCGGCCCTTGCAAAACTCCTGCGCAACCCTGATAGACTCGAAAGTTACCGGCTGAATAACCGCTAACTCTGAGCCCGCCGGGGCGTTAACCGGGTTTATTACATGGGCAAATTTCATCGCTTAATACATTTAACCGCAAAGAACGCAAAGGAATACAAAGAAATATGGAATGGTAAAATCTGATTCCGTGCGCCAACGCATGCGCTCTAATGTAACGCAAATTCATAATTGTGTAAACTTCCGTTGTTTCTTTCAGGGGCTGGCGCAGAAAAAAATATCTACTTTTGAAACCATGACCACCGTTTATAATTACAAATTGAAAACCATAAAAGGAGAAGAGTTAGACCTCTCTGCTTTTAAGGGAAAAAAGATTTTGCTGGTGAATACAGCTTCAGCCTGCGGGCTTACGCCGCAATACAAGCAGTTGGAAGAACTGAGCGAAAATTTTAAAAACAAACTGCAGGTAATAGGTTTGCCCTGCAATGATTTTGCCGGCCAGGAACCAGGTACCGAGCAGGAAATTGTAAAGTTTTGCGAAACCAATTACGGCATTACTTTTCCGTTAACCGCCAAAGTGAAAATACTGGGTGAGCCCGACCCGATTTACCAGTTTTTGACGAAGAAGGAATTAAACGGTTATAGTGATAGCACGGTGGAATGGAATTTTCAGAAATACCTGGTAGATGAAACCGGCAAACTGGTTGCTGTTTTTGCCCCACCCGTTGACCCCTTAAGTGAAGAAATTTTGAACGCGATAGCGAATTAATATGCAATTTAAAGACGTAGTAGGACAGCAGGAGGTAAAGCATAAAATGGCGGGCATGGTAAATACCAACCGCATTCCGCACGCCATGATGTTATTAGGCCCCGAGGGCAACGGAAACCTGCCGCTGGCTTTGGCCTTCGCACAATATATACAGTGCGAAAACAAGCGCGACAACGATTCGTGCGGTACCTGTTCATCGTGCCTTAAAAATCAAAAGTTCATTCATCCCGATGTGCACTTTACTTTTCCGGTGGTGCCGAAAAAAAGCGGCGAACCGCCGGTTAGCAGCGATTATATAACCGAATGGCGCAGTGCACTTTTACAGAACCCATACCTAAACGCCAACGACTGGCTACAGGGCATTGGCGCCGAAAACCGCCAGGGAAATATTACGGTGCGCGAATGCCACGAAATTATAAAAGGCATGAGCCTTAAAACTTACGAAAGCACCTTTAAAATACAGATTATATGGCTGGCCGAGTATTTAAAAGAGGCCGGTAACACCCTACTGAAAATAATTGAGGAACCACCCGCCGATACCATCTTTATTTTGATAGTTGAAAATATAGAGCAGGTGTTAAACACCATCATTTCGCGCACCCAGTTAATTAAGGCCAATGCCATTGATGATGAAGATATAAAGCAGGCCCTGCTGCAAAGATTTGAAATGGATGAAGGAGCGGCCCGGCGTATTGCACGCATAGCCGATGGCAATTTTAATGCCGCACAAAACATAGCAGGCGGGCAGGAAAGCGACAACGATAAGCTGTTACACAAATGGCTGGTGTGCTGCTTTAATTTAAAACTAAAGCCATCGGCCGGAAACGGGCAAAACCTGGTTGACTGGGTGGAGGAGTTTTCGAAAACCGGGCGCGAAAACCAGAAGATATTTTTGAAGTATGCCTTGTTCTTTTTGCGCGAATGCGCCCTGCTTAATTTTACAGGGCACTCGGAAAAACTGGAGGGCGAGGAACTTAAATTTGCCCAGGGTCTTTCGTCCAAACTAATGCCCGAACAGTTTGAAAGAATATCGGCCATTATTAACCAGTTGTATTACTATATTGAGCGCAATGCCAACCCCAAAATTCTTTTTATGAGTAACTCGTTTAAAATAGCCTCGGTATTTAAAAACGAGCCGGTTGAAATGGAGTAAAAGCGCAGGTGTTTCCAAAGAAACCGTGCGAATCGATATTTTATATATTTACCACCCAATCGCAACAAAAATTAAAAGCTTAAAGTTATGCAAGATTTTACGCGCCTCTTCGACATTATTGATTACCAGCAAAAAAATTACCCGCAAAAGGATGCCTTTGCCGCCAAGATAAAAGGGACCTGGACCCAGTATTCCACCCAGCAGGTTATTGATACCGCTAACAAGGTTAGCCTGGCGCTGTTGAAGCTGGGCGTAAAACCTGATGACAAAATTGCCCTTATATCGAACAACAGGCCCGAGTGGAATATGACCGATATTGGCATGCTGCAAATAGGCGCAGTAAATGTGCCTGTTTATCCAACCAGCAGCGAGCACGACTACCGGTTTATTTTCAATAATGCAGGCATTAAGTATGTTTTTATTTCGGACGCTAACCTGTATACCAAAATAATGAACATTAAGGCCGATGTGCCTACGCTGCTTGATGTTTACAGTTTTGAAAAAGTAGAGGGCTGCAAACATTTCAGCGAGTTTTTAGCACTGGCTGACGGGGGCGATATAAAAGAAGTTGAAAAAATTAAAGCTACCATTGACCCTGAGAAGCTGGCTACTATTATTTATACCTCGGGCACCACCGGCGACCCGAAGGGGGTTATGCTTTCGCATCGTAACATTGTAAGCAACATTAAAGGAGTGTCGCCTTTTTTACCGCTTAATCCTAAACAACAGGTGCTTAGCTTTTTGCCGCTTTGCCACATTTTTGAAAGAGTGGTGGTGTATGTTTATATATCGTACGGCGTATCGGTTTACTATGCCGAAAGCATTGATACCATCAGCGAAAACCTGAAAGAAGTAAAACCACATTTCTTTACCACCGTACCAAGGCTACTTGAAAAAGTATACATCAGGCTGGAAGGAGCGGGAGCCGCGCTTACCGGCTGGAAAAAAGATTTATACGCCAATGCCCTGGCCTTTGCTAAAAACTACGATTTAGCCAAGCCTCTGGGTGTTGTAGACTCGGTTAAAAAAGCAGTGTACGACCGCCTGATTTATGCCAAATGGCGCGAGGCTTTAGGCGGGCAATGCGAAGGTATTTGTGCAGGCGCTGCAGCGCTTAACCCTATGCTGGCGCGCGTGTTTACCTGTGCGGGCATACCTATTATGGAGGGTTACGGACAAACCGAATCGAGCCCGGTTATTACCGTTAACCCGTTTGCGTTAGATAAGATTTGTTTTGGTACCGTGGGCGTGCCAATTGGTGGCGTTGAAGTACGGCTTGACCACCGCGATGGTATGGCTGACGGCGAAGGCGAAATTTGGGCGAAAGGCCCGAACGTAATGATGGGTTATTACAAGCGCCCCGACCTAACCGCCGAAACTGTTGTAGACGGATGGCTGAAAACCGGTGATGTGGGTACCTGGGTTGAATACCATGGAGCCAAATATTTGCGGATTACCGACCGGGTAAAAGAAATTTTTAAAACCAGCGGTGGCAAATACATATCGCCTCAGCAGCTTGAAAATAAAATGAAGGAGATTCCTTATGTGGAGCAGATTATGGCTGTGGGCGAAAACCGCAATTTTGTTTCAGCGCTTATCGTTCCCAATTTCCTGAATGTATCGGAGTGGTGCCTAAAAAACGGGGTGCACGCAGCCAATGCAGAAGAGATGGCGAAAAACCCTGAGGTGATTAAGCTTTTTAAAGCGGCCATAGACGAAAAAAACAAAAGCTTCGGCAACTGGGAGACCATTAAGAAGTTTGAGCTGATGCCCAAAGAATGGACCGTTGACGGTGGCGAGCTTACCCCGACTACCAAAATTAAACGCAAGGTGGTTTTGGAGAAATACAAAGATGTGATTGAGCACATTTACTCCTAAGTAAAGCAACATACGTAATCGGCTTACTATCAACCACGCTTTAGGACAAAAGCGCCCGAACATCTATTTTTTGTTCCTTCAAAACAAAATTTTGATTTAAAATTTTATTTGAGTAACTTAGCACTATAAATGGTGGTAATTACCATTTCCGTAGTTCTTTGAAATACAGGCACCCCGCGGCGGCGGGGTAAAACAAAATTTAGAACACGGGTAAAGTGTTCCCCCAAAGTCTCCGTTTCAGGACCCTGAGGACTATAGCATTTTGACATAAAATGCAGTTTAAGGATTTTACATGGCCAAAAACACTTGCTTTTACCCGCTTTTACCTGCTTTACTATGCATTCCTTGTCATTTTAAGGGGTAAAAAAATGCTTTAAACGCCAATTTTTAGGGCTCAAAACCATTTTTCCATGCTTTAGAACCACTGGTCGGGCCTGTTAGATGTGCATAGTTGATTTGCATGTGCTATAATCCAGGCCGGATTTTTTTAGCAATTGGGGACAGGTTATCTGAAAGAGAAACGCCCTCAGCGAAAATTCGCAATCGATACCTCAGCGGATTCTAAACAGGTATCGAAAAGGAGCGATTGGTATCGATTTGTTCTGGTTGGTATCGGTGCCTTTTGCGCCAGCCCGGCTGAAAAAGTTCTACAATCAGCGGGTTTTCGCTAAGCGCCAAAATTCGCTTCAGACTGGATGAACGGATTATTGAACCGCTCAAAACCAATCGTGGTTTCGGGTCCGTGGCCGGAGTACACTTTTACGGCATCGGGCAGGGCCATCATTTTATCAACCAGGCTGTGGTAAAGGTCTTTCCCGTTCGATTCGGGCAGGTCGAAGCGGCCTACACTGCGGTAAAAAAGTACATCGCCGCTAATAACCAGGGCATCTTTTTCGCTGTAAAACGAAATGCTGCCGGGCGAATGACCCGGTGTATACAGCACTTTAAAAATGCTGTTGCCCAGTTTAACCTCATCGCCTTCGCTCAAAAATTTACCAGGCTCGGGGCTTTCATCGCACTGAAAACCGAAAAACTCGGCAAACTTAGGCGCGTTATGCAAAATCTCCAGTTCGTTTTTATGAATTTGAGGAAGCAAACCGTACTTGTTAAAAATAAACCTGTTACCGGGTATATGGTCTATATGGCAATGGGTGTTTAATAAAAGAACCGGTTTAAGTCCGTAAGCTTCAATGGTGCTCACCAATTCGTTGCGCTCCTTGTCGTTGCAGCAACCGGGGTCAATAATGGCGCAATCGTTGGTTTCATCATTTACCACGTAGGTATTTTCGCTGAAAGGGTTAAAAGTAAGCTTGTGAATCTTGAGCATGTAAGTATTTTCATTAAGTTTGAAAGGCTAATATAAAGATGAGCAGTTACAACTGAGGCTTTTGTAAAACAAAGAGTTAGTTGCAGCGTTAGTTGAAATTGCAAAGTATGTTTAAAACAATCACCTTATCGAATTATAAATCCGGTTTTTCGTCCTTCATAAATTACAAGTCGTTTATCTTGTTTTTTATAGCATGGCTGTTGGCCCGGCCCGGCTTTACACAAACCAGCGACCAGGTAACTTTCGGGCAAAACAGGGTTCAGTATAAGGACTTCCTGTTTCAGTATTACGAGAGCGATAACTTTACCACTTACTTTTACCAGGGCGGGCAGGACATTGCCAAATACGTGATTAAGGCAGCCGAAGATAACTCGGAGGAACTGGCAAAGATGCTGGACTACCGGTATAAGAAAAAGATAGACATCATTGTTTACAATACCATCGGCGAGCTGAACCAAACCAATATCGGCATTTACGAGCCGGGCCAAAATGCCGGTGGAACCATCAAAATTCCGGATAACAAAATATTTATATATTTTAATGGCGACCACCGCAACCTCGATAAGCAGATAAGAGAAGGCATTGCCAAATTGTACATTGATAAAATGGTACGCGGCACCGGTTTTACCGAGGTTATTCAAAACGCTGTGTTACTGAATTTGCCTGACTGGTACCGATTAGGGCTCATTGACTACATAGGCCAGCCCTGGACCAGCGAAATGGAAGACCGGCTACGCGAGGGCATTTTAAGCGGCAGGTTTAAAAAGCTGAATAAACTAAAACCCGAAGAAGCGGTTTTTGTGGGTCACTCGATATGGCACTACATTGAAGAAGTGCATGGAAAAACGGCAGTGAATAATGTTTTGTACTTAACCCGTATTAACCGCAGTGTTGACAACGGTTTTATGTTTGTGCTGGGCACCAACCTGGCCACCACCCTGCGCGACTGGTATATGTATTACCTGAACCGGTTTAATAACGAGGCAAAAATTTCTTCGTTCCCCGGCGATAATACTTTGGTTAAAACGAAACTGAAAAAGAACCTGGATTATTACCAACCGAAGTTGAGCCCGGATGGAAAATATATTGCCTATGCCAGCAACGATATGGGCCGCTATAAAGTTTACGTGCTGAATACCGAAACCCATAAAAGGAAGGTGGTACTAAGAGGCGGATTTAGAACCAACACTATTTTTACTGATGAGTCTTTACCGCTTATAGCCTGGGACCCATCAGGCAAACGGGTAGCTATGATTAGCATGAAAGGGCCAAACACCTGGTTATCTTTTTACGACGTTGAAAAAGGCAAGATGGAAAAAAATCCTGTCAGAAAATTTCAGAAGGTGGTTAGTTTCAACTTCGTTGATTCAAAAAACCTGGTGATGAGTGCCATGCAAAACGGGCAAACAGATATTTACCTGTACACCATTGCATCAACCACCACCCGAAAGCTGACCGACGATTATTACGACGATTTGTACCCGGCCTATATTTCAGCCAACGGTATTCATGGCATCATGTTTTCAAGCAACCGCGAAGACGACACCCTGGTAAGCAAAAGATACGAATCGCAGGTAATGAACAAACAACTGGATTTGTTTTTTTATGACCTGGATGCCAACCAGAATGTGTTGTACCGTATAACGGCAACGCCCTATGCCAACGAAACTTTTCCGCAGAACTTTAACGACAGCGAATTCTGCTTTTTGAGTGATGCCAATGGCGTTCGCAACAGGCACGTGGGCCGTTTTGAAAGAGTATTTGACCATAACCAAAAAACTTACCGGTTTATATCCAAAGAAACCGACGAACTGGATTCGGTACAAGTGCGCACCAATGTCCCCTTAGATTCGGCTATAGACCGCAGCACCGTTACGCTGCAGGACTCGTCGTACGAAAAGGTGTATAAAATTGGCGGGGTAACTTCAAACTATACCAACTACACTTTCGGCATACAGTCTCAAAGCGTTGTTCCCGAGAAATCGCTGACGCTGGATATGTTCAGAACCAAGGGCCGGCAACAGTTTCGCAAATATGACATTACCTCTACCGCAGCTACCGACAAGGTGCCCAACATGGAATATATGAACGGGCTTTTGAAGCAGGCCAATCCATTATCATCCGCCGATGCTAAAAAAGTTGAGGCTGCCAAAGCAGTTACCCAGAACTACGACTCTATTCGCGCTAACCGGGGCAAGCAACCGCACGATTTTCAAAGTGAGTTTGATTACGGGGTCAAGCTATTTGACTGGGACTCGGCATCAGCTTCAAAACTGGTGAACCCCGACAACGGTTATGTGTTCAGGTTCTCAAAAACACGCCCGTACTTTGTTCGCTTTATGGTTGACAATGTAGTGGCGCAACTGGACAATAACCCCATTGTTACTCCTTATGAACCTTTCGACCCGGCATCGCCTGCTTACAGAGTAAATACCCTGGCGGCGTTCATTAAAGTTGGCATTACCGACCTGCTAGAAGACTATAAAATTTACGGTGGCATAAGGTTGCCGTTTGCAGGTTTAAAAGATAACATGGGGTACTTTCTGACCTTTGAAAACCTGAAGAAAAGGCTTGACAAGAAATTTACTTTTTACCGCAGTTCGCAAACGGCCACGGCCGATGCAACCTTGCCGTTTTCAACGTTGCCTTTACCCAGTGGCGAGTCTATTGATTACAGCATCAAAACCACCTACCTGGAGGCCCAGTTATCATATCCTTTAAATGTGCTAAACAGCATCCGTTCTATTTCCAGTTTCAGAAATGACAAGGTAGCTTATAAGTCGGAAGACTCATTGTCACTAAACCTGGCAAACACTTCCGACAACTGGCTGGGGGAAAGGGTTGAATACGTGTTTGACAACTGCCTGGAAGGAATTACCAATATCCGCTACGGTGCCCGTGCCAAGTTTTTTGTAGAAGCGCAAAAAGAGTTCCCGACGCAAAACAAAGTAGTAGGTTCAGATTTTGATTTGCCCGAACCGGTGTTCAATAACAAAATAATGTTTAACGTGGGTTTTGATGCGCGGTACTATCTCAAAATTTACAAATCCATTATCTGGGCCAACCGTATTTCGGGCTCTGCATCTTTCGGTACTGCAAAAATGCTTTACTACCTGGGTGGGCTTGATAACTGGCTGGGTAACGGCAGTAAGTTTGACTACAATACGCCCATTGACTTAAATAATAATTACGCGTTCCAAACCCTGGCAACACCTATGCGCGGGTTTGAACAAAATGCAAGAAACGGCGATAAATATGTGCTGATAAATTCCGAATTGCGCATCCCGGTTTTCTCAGCATTTATTAACGGAAATATAAAATCTGAAATCATTAAAAACTTTGAGCTGTTAGGATTTTTTGATGCCGGTACTGCCTGGGAGGGTGCTTCTCCTTTTTCGAACAGCAACCCGCTTTTCACACAGTCGTACCCTAACCCTACCGATAACCCATCCACTATTACCAATGTGCACCAGTATAAATCGCCGGTCATCATGGGCTTTGGTCCCGGTTTAAGAACTTCGCTGTTTGGTTACTTCATTAAGTTTGACATAGCTTGGGGCGTTGACACAAGAGTTATTACACCGAACCCGATGTACTATTTTTCAATTGGATTAGATTTTTAAGGATGATGAAATTAAGGGCTGAAAACCTGGTTAAGATTTACAAGGGCCGCACGGTTGTAAATGATGTTTCGGTAGAGGTAAAGCAAGGCGAAATAGTTGGATTGCTTGGACCCAACGGAGCCGGTAAAACCACTTCATTTTATATGATGGTGGGCCTGGTGCCACCTGATAAGGGCAAGATTTATCTGAGTGACACCGAACTGACCGATTTGCCCATGTATAAACGTTCGCAACTGGGCGTGGGTTACCTGCCACAGGAGGCCTCGGTTTTTCGTAACCTGAGTGTGGAAGATAATATTGCCGCCGTGCTTGAAATGACAAAACTTTCGAAGCAAGAGCAAAAAGACCGGTTGGAAGTTTTGCTGGCCGAGTTTGGGCTAAACAGAGTGAGGCGCAGTATGGGCAATGTGCTATCGGGCGGGGAAAGACGACGTACGGAAATTTCGCGCGCCCTGGCTACCGACCCAAAATTTATTTTGCTGGATGAGCCCTTTGCAGGTATTGATCCCATTGCAGTTGAAGATATTCAACGGATTGTTGAGAAGCTGAAACAGAAGAATATCGGGGTACTGATTACCGACCATAATGTGCAGGAAACATTATCGATTACCGACCGGGCATACCTGTTGTTTGAAGGCAAAATTTTGAAAGCCGGAAGCGCCGAAGATTTGGCCAATGATGAAGTGGTGCGCAGGGTTTACCTGGGGCAGAATTTTGAGTTGCGGAAAAAAAATCTGAATGCACAAAGTTTTGACCGCGCAAGCGCCATTAATTACGACAGCCTGATAAGTTATACGGAAAGAATACTGGATACCACCGACAAAATGCAAAACTCGCTGCGCAATGCTTATGATGGAAACATAAGAAGCGCGCTGCAGGCACAAGGGTATGAAGATTATATAAGGTCGGTGGGGGAGTACAGAAATATGCTGATGGATTTTGCCGGTTTGCACCACCAACCCAAATTGAAGGAGTTGTGCAGCGGTATAACCGTTGATGTTGCGCCTAAAGGGGTGCGTGCTTACCTGGAGTTTATACCAATACTTGGAGCCACTTACACATTAGAAAATTATGATGATCATTTTAATGAAATCCGGTCGGTATTAAACAGAATTTCAACAGCGCTTAGGCTGGCATCAGGTGAGCCCCAGGCCACATTAACCCTATGAAACAAGGATAATGATGGAGCATGATTTGAAAAATACCGCTTTCAGATTTTACCTGAAATATTTCTTTTCGCCTCAGTTTTCAGCCCAAAAATCCCTAACCGACCAGCAGGCAGTATTTGATAAACTGGTAGAAGAGCTTTCGGAAACAGAGATTGGAAAAGACCTGAAACTGGAGGGGATAAAAAATTATGAGGACTTTAAACAGTTACCCGTTACGCAATACAGTTTTTACGAAGGGTACATTGAAAAAATAAAGGAGGGTAAAAGCAAAGTAATGACCACCGAGAAGGTGCTTTACTTTGGCAAAACGGCGGGTACCACCAGCGGTAAAAGCAAGCTGATACCGATTACCGCATACATAATTAATAATATGCATGTGCGGGGCACATTTTTCAGTCTCTCGCGCCTGCACGATTTAGATGAAAGCGTGGACATACTGACTCACAAAAATTTTGCTTTACCGGGTGGTGTATACGAAAAGCTATCGCCTTCGGATATTGTGGTTGCAGATATATCGGCCATTATGTTGCGCAATGTGCCTTTGGCTTTCCGCACTATTTATGTGCCCGGGGTTGAACTGATAACGAACCCATCGTGGGATTATAAACTCGACAAAATAGCGCAAGAAGTGAGCAAGGCTGACCTGGGCACCATGAGTGGAATACCCACCTGGCACCTGGCCGTGCTGAGCAAAATACGCGAGGAACATCATTTTGATACACTCACCGGTTTATGGAAAAACCTGCGCATATTTTTTCATGGCGGAGTAAGCTTTGAACCTTACCGAAAACAGTTTAATGAGTTAATTGGAAAAGAAGATTTTATTTTTTACGAAGTATATAATGCCACAGAAGGCTTTTTCGGCATACAGGCTAATATTGAAGGCGGCGATTTATTGTTGCTTACCGATTGCGGAGTTTTTTATGAGTTTATTCCTTTTAGCAATTATGGAAGCAAAGAAGCAACTGTAATATCACTAAACGAAGTAAAGGCCGGTGTGCCCTATGTGCTTTTGGTAACCACTCACAACGGACTGATTCGGTATATTATAGGTGATGTTATAACATTTACTGAAACCGACCCATTCAAATTCAGAATTACCGGACGCACGCAGGAGTATATCAATGCATTTGGAGAGGACCTGTTGTTATCAAACGTAGAACAGGCGTTAATGAAAACGAATGCCCGGTTTGATTGTGCCATTAAAGAATATACGGTGGCGCCGCAGTACATCAATATTGAATCGAAAGGACGTATGCAGTTTTTAGTAGAGTTTAAAAGAGCACCTGCAGACTTGCAACAATATGCTTTGGAGTTAGACGCGCAGTTGCAGAAGGAGAATTCTAATTACCTGCAAAAGCGTAATCATGATTTAGCCTTAACAGCACTTGAAGTGATAACCGCCAAAGAAGGCTTGTTTTATAATTGGATGGCCTCAAAAGGAAAACTTGGAGGACAGCATAAAATACCAAGGTTGGTAAACGGAAGAAATGTGATGGAAGAAATGCTGCAGCTGAATAGCGGCTGATTATATTTTCCTACTGATGGTAAACTCTATCAGTTGCTCGACCGATTTGCGGGAATCGCTTTCAGGAAATTCGTGGAGAATTTTCAGTGCTTCATCGCGGTAATCGTTCATGCGTTGCGTGGCATAGTCCATACCACCGTTGGTGCGTACCAGGTCGATAACCCAGCGCACTTTGTCCATGTTCTGGTTTTCGTTCTTTACAATATTGATTATTTTCTTCTTGTTTTCGCTGCTTACTTTGTTGAGGGTAAAAATAAGTGGTAAGGTTAATTTTCGTTCTTTGATATCTATGCCCCGGGGTTTGCCAATTTCGGCTTCCTCGTAATCAAACAGGTCGTCCTTTATCTGGAAGGCAATGCCGATTTTTTCGCCCATTAGTTTTACCCGGGCAATCAGGTCATCGTTTTGTGTGGTTGTAGTGGCGCCACAGGCACAGGCGGAAGAAATAAGCGAGGCGGTTTTTTGGCGGATAATTTCAAAATAAATATCCTCCTTAATATCCAGTCTGCGGGCTTTCTCTAACTGCAACAACTCTCCCTCAGCCATTTCGAGAATGGTGCTGGATAGAATATGGAGCAATTTGTAATGCCCGTTTTCGATAGAAAGTTCAAGTCCTTTGGCCAGCAAATAATCGCCTACTAAAACAGCGATTTTGTTTTTCCAAAGTGCGTTGATGGAAAAGAAGCCCCGGCGTTTGTATGAATCATCCACCACATCATCGTGCACCAGGGTTGCGGTATGGAGGATTTCTACCAGCGAGGCAGCTACATAGGTGCCTTCGGTAATATCGCCGCAAAGTTTGGCCGACAGGAAGACAAACATGGGACGCATTTGTTTTCCCTTGCGGCTAACTATGTAATGGGTAATGCGGTCGAGCAGGGGAGCTTTGCTCTGCATGGACTTCTTGAAACGAAGTTCAAATTCGTCAAGTTCCTTTTCAATCGGCTTTTTTATTTGGTCTAAATTCAGCTCCATCGGATAAAGCACGAAAGTAAAGTTTAAAGTGTATAACAAAAGCCTTATTGAAAACCTTTCCATCTGAATCGGTATATTTCGCACATGATAACCCGTGAACAAAATATTGTGCTTAACAGCAAGCATAACCGCCAGTTTTTAGCCGACGTTTATTACAAAAAGGATGGCAGGAGAAAGCCTGTTATTATTTTTAGCCATGGTTACCGCGGCTTTAAAAACTGGGGGCCATTTGACTTAATAGCTACAAAGTTTGCTGAAAAGGACTTCGTTTTTGTAAAATTCAACTTTTCGCATAACGGCACCACCGTTGCGCACCCCGTTGATTTTGTAGACCTGGAGGCATTTGGAAACGATAATATTTCGATTGAGCTGGATGATTTGTCGGTTGTTATTAACTGGATGTTTTCGGATAATTTTCCGGTAAAGGGTGAAAACCTGGACCGTGACAAGTTATATCTGTTGGGTCATAGTCGCGGAGGGGGAATTTCGATACTCAAGGCCCGCGAAGACCAACGGGTAAAAAAACTTTGCACCTGGGCCAGTTTAAGCGAAATTGGCAAGTACTGGACGGATGAACAGTTGGAACAAATAAAGCGCGATGGGGTTATTTATCTGCCCAACAAACGCACCAACCAGCAAATGCCCATTAAGTGGCAGATGTATGAAGACTATTATGCCAACCTCGACCGGCTATTTATTCCCAACGCCATCAAGCAACTGCGTATTCCTTTTCTGATAGTTCACGGAACCAAAGATGAAACCGTGCCCGTTGAAAACGCCATTGAAATGCACAGTTGGAACAAGGCATCACGCTTGTTTTTAGTAGAAGGGGGCAATCATAATTTTGGGGGCAAACACCCCTGGGCGCAGGCTGAACTTACAGAGGATATGGAAGATGTTTTGGCGGAAACGGTACAGTTTTTTAGAGAGCCTTAAAGCCGCTGTTATGTTAAAGCAGGAATTAACGGAATATTTTCAAAAGAATTTTAGAATGAGCGCCAGAACATATTTATTAAGCTTCACGCTGCTTTGGCTTGCCGGTCTTACCCAGGCTCAGTCAGACCATGTTTTGTGGTATAAGCAGCCCGCTCAGCTTTTTGAAGAAAGCCTGGTGCTGGGTAACGGCCGCATTGGCGCTTCTGTTTTTGGGGGAGTCAATACCGATAAAATATTTCTGAACGATGCCACGCTTTGGAGCGGTGAACCGGTAAATGCCAATATGAACCCGGAGGCCTATAAAAATCTGCCCGCTATCCGGGAAGCTTTAAACAAAGGTAATTACAGGTTGGCAGACAAATTGAATCATAAACTGCAAGGCAAATTTTCGGAATCGTATGCACCGCTTGGCAGCCTGACGCTGCATTTTAATCACTCCACCGAACCAAAATATTATTACCGCAAATTAGATATCAGTAATGCCATTTCGGAGGTGAGTTATGAAATAAACGGCGTGCAATATACGCGCGAGTATTTTGTTTCGTACCCTGATAAAATGCTGGTAATTAAATTAAGCAGCAACCAGCCGGGTGCATTAAACTTTGATGTGTCATTTGAAAGTTTACTGAAGAATAATATTTCGGTTACAGATAGCACCTTACAGTTAAAAGGGCATGCACCTATACATATTGAACCGGTTTACCGGGGCGCCATAGCCAACTCCATCATTTATGATGAAAAGAAAGGCACGCGGTTTACCGCTTTGGCCAAAATAAAAACCACGGATGGAACTGTATCAGCAACCGACCATTTATTGCACGTTGAGCAATGTACGGAAGCGGTGATTTACATTTCCATAGCCACCAGTTTTAATGGCTTTGATAAGAACCCCGCCACCGAGGGTTTGAACGACGACTCACTAGCTTATGCGGCCCTGACGAAAGCATTCGCCAAATCATTCCGGCAAATAGAGGCAGATCATATTGCAGATTATCAAACCTATTTTAACCGCGTGAGCTTAAACCTGGGCAAAAGCGAGGCACCCGACTTGCCAACCGATGAACGCCTGAAGCGATATGCCGAAGGGAAAGAAGATAAAAATCTTGAGGTCTTATATTTCCAGTTTGGAAGGTACCTGCTGATCAGTAGTTCGAGAACCCCCGGTGTGCCGGCAAACTTACAGGGCATTTGGAATACCCAAATCCGTCCGCCATGGAGCAGTAATTACACCACCAACATTAATACGGAAGAAAATTACTGGCTGGCCGAAAACACGAATTTGAGCGAGATGCACCAACCCTTGCTGGGGTTCATTAAAAATATTGCAGTCACCGGTTCAACAACAGCCAAAACATTTTACGGAACAGGTGGTTGGGCCGAATGCCATAACAGCGACATATGGGCCATGAGCAACCCGGTGGGTGATTTTGGCAAAGGCAGTCCCAACTGGGCCAACTGGAACGTGGGTGGAGTGTGGTTAAGCACTCATTTATGGGAGCACTTTGCGTTTACCGGGGATAAAATTTTTCTCCAAAAAGATGCTTATCCCATCATGAAAGGCGCTGCCCAATTTTGCATGGAGTGGCTGGTGCAGGATAAAGAGGGAAAGCTGGTTACCTCACCTTCTACCTCACCCGAAAATACTTACGTTACCAGTAAAGGTTATAAAGGTGCCACCCTTTTGGGGGGCACCGCCGACCTTGCTATGATTCGTGAACTATTGACTCAGACCTTAAAAAGTGCGAACATACTGAACACTGATGCCGACTTTAGGGAAAGGATACAAAGTACGCTTTCTAAACTTCATCCATATAAAACAGGGCGGGCCGGTAATTTACAGGAATGGTATTACGACTGGAAAGATGCCGACCCGAAACACCGTCATCAATCGCATTTGTTTGGACTTTACCCCGGACATCAGATTACCCCCGAACAAACACCGGATTTGGCAAATGCCTGTAGAAAAACACTGGAGATAAAAGGTGACCAGACAACAGGATGGAGTAAAGCATGGCGCATCAATTTGTGGGCGAGGCTGGGCGATGGCAACCACGCCTATAAAATGTATCATGAACTGCTTGCCTACGTTGACCCGGCTAACCGGTCGGGGCAGCATGGCGGCACATATCCTAACCTGCTGGATGCACATCCGCCTTTTCAGATTGACGGCAATTTTGGAGGAGCAGCAGCAGTTGCTGAAATGCTGGTTCAAAGCACTGATACCTCGATTTATTTATTGCCCGCTTTACCAGATGCTTGGGCTACAGGTTCGGTAAAGGGAATTTGCGCACGCGGTGGCTTTGAAATTTCGATGGAGTGGAAGGACAAGACTTTAACTAAAACGGTGATATCATCCAAATCAGGTGGGAAAACGATTTTAGTAAGTTCGCTGAACAGAAAAACTATAGCGCTTAAACCCGGAGAGCAGTTGGCTGTGATATGGTAGCGCTTATTTGGAAAGTATCTCTTCTAAAAAATTCCCGATTTTAAGGTACTGAAACAACTCCCCCATCTTTTACTTTTTTAAGCTAGGCACAAACCTTTTTTACGGTTAGCTTTTTCAGCTTATCAATGCAACTTTGCAAACCGGCCGGAACAAATAGAGATAACCTGATACCGGTGCCCACCGTTTCAGTTCAATCAGCGCAAGTGGTGAAGATGCAATGCCGTTTACTTATTCCACTTTCAGTTTTACCTCTTTCAAATCCTTATCGGCAGACGAAGTGCCTACGAGTAAAGTGCGTTCGCCTTTTTCCATCGTAAATCCAGTGCCCTCTTTATAGAATGTCAGCAGGTCCGGTGAAATGGTGAATTGCACGGTTTTTGTTTCCCCGGGTTTTAAGAAAACTTTTTCAAAACCCTTCAGCGATTTAACAGCATCGTTTTGGTTAACACCTTTCCCTTTTACATATAATTCAATTACTTCTTCGCCTTCTTTGGCGCCTGTATTTTTCACTTCTAATTTAACCTTCGCCGATTGTTCTTTCGTAACGCTGCCTTCTGTTTCGAGGTGGCTGAGGTCAAAACTGGTGTAGCTCAGTCCATAACCAAAAGGATATATCACTTCTCCACTTAAGTAGCGGTAAGTTCGGCCCTTCATGCTATAATCCTTAAAGTCGGGAAGCTGGTCAACTGACTTATAAAAAGTAACCGGTAGCCTTCCCGAAGGATTGTAATCACCGAACAAAACATCAGCCAGTGCTGCACCTGCAGCCTGACCGCCATACCAGGTTTCTACAATAGCCGGTATATTTTCATTCTCCCAGTTAATACCCAGGGCGCTTCCATTTACCAGCACCAGCACTACAGGTTTTCCTAAAGCAACAATTTTTTTTATCAGCTCTTCTTCAGCCGCAGGCAAATCGATTGTAGTGCGGTCGCCGCCCAAAAATCCTTTCATCCTTACGCCGCTCTCCTCTCCTTCCAACCTTGATGATATGCCCATGCACAGCACTACTACATCCGCTTTTTTCGCTGCATCTATGGCCTTTTGGACATTATTACTTTTTTTAGTGGTTAGTGTGCATCCGGGCTCGTAAAGCACTTTTGTTTTAGGCGAAACTGCACTGCGTATTCCTTCCAGCGGGGTAATGGCATGTGATGGCTGACCGTTATAATTACCCAAAAGCACTACAGTATCACTGGCATTGGGGCCTATTACCGCTATGGTATTGATATCGCGTTTTAAAGGCAAAATATTTTTATCGTTCTTTAAAAGCACGATTGATTGGCGCGCGGCTTTGAGGGCCACTTCATGGTTCTTCTTTGTATCCAGGTCAGCCGGGCCTAATTGCGAATAGGGTACCATGGCAGGTGGGTCGAACATACCGAGTTTCATACGAGCGGTGAATAATCTCTTTACTGCGGTATCAATGGATGTTACTGAAATTAATCCAAGCTTAACGGCTTCGGTTAGATTTGAGTATACACTGCCACAATCAAGATCGGTTCCAGCCTTCACAGCAAGAGAAGATGCGCTCGCAGCACCAGGGGCCTGGTGGTGCCCTATATAAATATCGCGTATCGCTCCGCAATCCGAAACCACATAACCGGTAAAGCCCCATTCGTTCCTCAATATATCTTTCAGCAGTGGGTCGTTACCGCAACAGGCTTTTCCGTTTAAGCTATTATAAGCGCACATCAGGCTGCCTACTTTTGCTTCTTTCACACTCATTTTAAAGGCCGGTAAGTAAGTTTCCCATAAGTCGTAATCCGTTACATTTATCTGAAACCTGTGCCGCAAAGGTTCGGGTCCGCTGTGCACGGCAAAATGTTTAGCGGTGGCTATTACTTTGTAATACCGGGGGTCATCGCCCTGCATACCTTTAATAAACTGCAAGGCCATTTGCCCTGTCAGGAAAGGGTCTTCTCCATAAGTTTCCTGTCCTCGTCCCCAGCGCGGATCGCGAAAGATATTGATGTTGGGTGACCAGAAAGTTAAACCCTGGTGATTGCCATGCTGCCCCTTGCTGATAGCAATATTATATTTTGCCCTTGCCTCATCGCTGATGGTACTGGCTACCTCGTGCATCAATTGCCGGTTCCAGGTGGCGGCTAACCCGATGGCCTGCGGAAAACATGTGGCCAGTCCGTTAAACGCCACGCCATGAAGTCCTTCATTGCTCCAGTTATATTCAGGTATTTGCAGGCGAGGGATGGCACGCGCTCCGTATTGCATTTGCGAAACCTTTTCCTCCAAAGTCATTTTGGAAACCAGGTCGTTCACCCGGTCGGCCACCGGTGCTTTGGGGTCGAGATAAACAGGAGTTTGGGCAGTGGAAATGACGGTGGCAAGAAACAGAAGTAATGTAGCAAGTGATTTCATGGAGGAGGTGGTTATACCGTAAAAATAAAATATCCTTGCTTTTAGCGGTTGTTGGGCAACTCATTTAAGTCCAAAATAGCCGGCCGCTACTACACCAACATTTGTTAAGCGGCCCAAAACAGATGTTAAGGGCCTTGCCTGCTTTCATTACATATCGTTGCTTTATTACATGAAACAAATACGCACCACCCGTTTTTTGCTTGCGGCTTGTTTTTGTTTGATGGGGTATGGTACTTTACCTTTGGCTAAAACAGAACCGGTTATAGCAGGGGCCGCAAGCGTGGGGGATAGTATAGCCGATGGAGGGAAGCAGGGACCACTCATTTTTTCGCTGGATAGGGACAGCACCCGCCGGAAGATGTATAGCTACGACTACGGAACTATTGCCGCCCACACCGAAAACGTAGTTAGCTTTTACGGTAAAAATACAGGTGATGTAACTTTAACAGGAATATATGTCCGTACGGCTGACGGCGGTGCAACAGGCTGGAGTGCGAGCCAGGAAGTTATAACCGGAGAAACTATAAGCTTTAAACACGACTATAGTGCCGGCCAAACAGGCAACTTTTGTAAATGTATGTGTGTAGATTATTACTGCCAGGGCCGACATTATACCGAGCTGCTACTGTTTAAGGGAGTGGTATTGAATAACGGACAAGACTTGAATTCGGAAACCCGTATCCATAAATTTGAAAAGCCGTTTTGAGTAAATGTAAACTGCATGTTCTTCATAAAATAAAAATGCCCCACTAAAAGT
>Ga0316217_10002904_pt1 | contig 20183 bp, 18 predicted proteins | sample 1anoAmetaG_FD_203633 | JGI IMG/M metagenome (GOLD analysis project Ga0316217, IMG submission 203633) | Freshwater microbial communities from Trout Bog Lake, Wisconsin, USA - 1anoA | ecosystem: Environmental > Aquatic > Freshwater > Lake > Hypolimnion/Profundal zone | place: USA: Wisconsin...
GTGCGAACCTGAAGAACGTTTGGTTTATCCATGAGTCTCAAGTATGCGGACGTTGCTGCGGCCGAGGACGGCCGCGCTCCGACTCTGTCGTTCATCCCTCCGTCCTCTTAGTTATGGGCGTAATTTGCGGATGATAATTTTTCCTTTTCCTTTTCCCATTCCGCGTCATCTTGTGCGCGTGGAACTCACCACCATCGAAATCCGCCGCGCCGTGCGGGCCGCGCTTGCCGAAGATCTCGGCGGCGGCGATGTGACCACGCTGGCCACGGTGCCGCCCGGCGCCCAATCCGTGGCCCGGATGAACGCGCGCGAACCGCTGGTGGTCGCGGGCCTGCAGTTTGCCGAAATTGCCTTCCAGCAAGCCGCTGCCACCAGCGCGCGCCGGGGCGGGTTGATGCTCCGGCGGCTCGCCCGCGACGGTCAGCGCGTGCCGGCCGGCACACCGCTGCTCAAAATTTCCGGCTCCAGCCGCGCCCTTTTGAGTGCCGAGCGCGTGGCCTTGAATTTCGTCCAGCGCCTTTCGGGTGTCGCCACCGCCACCGCGCAGTTCGCCGCCGCCATCCGTGGCACCGGCGCGGCCATCCTCGACACCCGCAAGACCACGCCCGGCTGGCGGCGTTTCGAGAAATACGCCGTGGCCTGCGGCGGCGGCCAGAATCATCGGATGGGGTTATATGACCTGGTGCTCATCAAGGATAATCACCTCGTGGCGCTGCAGCATGAAAAGCCGAACGCCATCGCCGCCGCCGTGGCCCGCGCTCGCAAAAAATTTCCCAAACTGAAGGTCGAGGTCGAGGCCGACACTTTGGAACAGGCCGGGCAGGCCGCCGCCGCCGGTGCGGACATCATTCTGCTCGATAACATGCCGTTCGCACAGTTGCGGCGGGCCGTGCAGCTCATCCGGGGTCGCGCCCAGACGGAGGCCAGCGGCGGCGTCACCCTGAAAACTGTCCGGGCGATTGCCGCCACGGGCGTGGATTTCATCTCGGTCGGCGCGATCACCCATTCCGCCCGCGCCGTGGACATCGGGCTGGATTTTGCCTCCTGAACTCAACCACCGATGGACACCGATAAAGAAATGGATTGCTGGATTGCTGGCTTGTTGGATGGTTGGGGAACACTCTGGCATCCGCTGCTCCATTTATCCATTTATCCAACCATCCGGTCTGGCCTTTATCTGTGTCCATCTGTGGCTAAGACTCTGTGACCACCGACACCAAAATCCTGCTCGCCTTGCGCGCCCAGCCCGACGGGGTTTCTGGCGCGGAACTGGCGGAGCAACTGGCCATCAGCCGCGCGGCCGTGTGGGCGCGCATCGAGGAGTTGCGGCAGGTCGGCTTCGACATCGAGGCCGGTCCGCATTTCGGCTACCGGCTGGTGGGCGAGCCGGACGCGTTGCTCGCCGATGATTTGCTCGCCCGCCTCGGCCGGACCCAGATCATTGGCCGCGACATCCAGGTGTTTGAGCAGACCACCTCCACGAACGACGTGGCGGAAAAGCTGGCGCGCGACGGCGTGCCCGAGGGCGCCGTTGTGTTTGCCGAATCACAGACCAAGGGTCGCGGCCGGCTCGGCCGGGCCTGGCTGTCGCCCACGCGCAAGGGGCTGTGGCTTTCCGTCCTGCTGCGGCCGGAGTTGCCGCCGCAGGAGACCACGCAGTTGACCGTCATCTCCGCCACCGCCCTGCGCCGCGCGGTCCGAAACGTCACCGGTCTGGCGGCCGAAATCAAATGGCCGAATGATCTGCTGCTCGGCGGCAAGAAAACCGCCGGCATCCTCACGGAGTTGAGCGCGGAGCAGGACCGCGTGCGGCATGTCATTATCGGCATCGGCGTGGACGTGAACCAGGACGCCGCGGGTTTCCCGCCCGAACTGCGCCACCTCGCCACGTCGCTGAAGCTCGCCTCCGGCGCGGCGATCTCCCGCGCCGAATTGGCCGTGGAAATCATGCGCGAACTGGATGCGGATTACGCGCGGATGCGCGCCGGCCGCTTTTCCGAGATCGCGGATGAATGGGAGGCCGCCTGCATCACCATCGGCAGGAATGTGACCGTCCATGTTGGCGATCGCCGGTTTCGCGGCCGCGCCGAATCCCTGGACGAGGTTGGCGCACTGCTCATCCGCACCGAATACGGTCATTTGGAGCGGGTGATTGGCGGCGACGTGATGCTGGAAAAATGATCCTACTATTTGACATCGGCAATACCCACACGCACGCCGGCCTGGCCGACGGACGGCGCGTGTTGAAACAGATGGACCTGCCCACCTTCGCCTGGACTGCGGGCGGCGGGCCGGGGCGCCTGAAAAATTTCATCGGCAACGCCCAAATCGAGGGCGCGGCTTTGTGCAGCGTCGTGCCGCGCGTGACCCCCTTCGTAAAAAAATATGTCCAAAAGGCGTGGAGACTCGATCCGTTCGAGCTGAACGCCGCCAGCATCCGCGGGGTGGGCATTGATTATCCCAAGCCCAATTCCATCGGTCCCGACCGGCTGGCCAACGCGGTGGCCGCGCGCCGGCGTTTTGGCTCGCCGGTGGTGGTGTTGGATTTTGGCACGGCGGTCACGTTCGACGTGGTGGACGCCCGCGGGAATTACGCCGGCGGCATTATTGCGCCGGGCCTCGCGGTCATGACGAATTACCTTCACGAGAAAACCGCGCTGCTCCCCAAAATCCAGATCCGTGAAGTCCGCACCGCCATTGGCAAGAGCACCGAGGAGGCCATGCTGGTGGGCGCGGTGCATGGCTATCGCGGCTTGGTGCGCGAACTCATCGCCGAGCTGAAGCGCGAGCTGCGCGCCCCGAAACTGCCGGTGGTGGCGACCGGCGGCTACGCGAAATTGATGGCCGCCGGGCTGCCGGAAATCATCGCCGTTGCGCCCGATTTGACCCTGGAAGGCTTGCGGCTGGTCTGGCTGGCCACCTGATTTATTGCAGCGTCTTCACTGTTTCCGCCCGCGTAATGAGCCAGTCGCCGGCAATTTTCTTGAACTGAAGGCGCAGTTCCTGGATGCCAAACTCCTTGCTGTCGCCGGCGCTCACGCGCACGGTGCAACTCACTTCCGCGCTCTGTTTATCCGGGCTTACCCGCGCGGTGGCATCCTGGAATTGCACCTTGAGCGAACTCACGCCGGCGAATCCGCCCGCCGCCGTTTCCCGGATTTCGTCCAAGCCGGACAACGAGCGCGCGCCGAAGCCCGTCACGTCATAGCTGATGACCGCGTCGGGCGAAAAATAGCCGATGAAATTGCTGACTTTGGTGGCGCGGGTGATGGCGCCGTCACCGGCGTTGATGGTGGCCGTGGCGGCGAGGCTGGATACCCTTCCCAACACGATCTTCTCCGGATTGGGAAAGAAGGCCGTCCAGAGCCAGAAACCCAGTCCGCCCAGAATGGCCAGCAGCGCGACGCGGGAAGCAATTTTCATAACAGCACCTTTCCGATGATGTGCTGACGCTCCGCCCGACCTTGCATGTGATAATCAAAGGGCATGGAACGGTTGTCACCCACCACATAGTACTGGTCCGGCCCGCACCGGATGGGCGCATGATCCCAGTCGCAGCCGTTCTTGACGTAAGGCTCCTCCAGCAACCGGCCGTTGATGTAGGCTTGGCCGTCGTGAAAGGAAACGCTTTCGCCGGGCAATGCGATGATGCGTTTCAACAGCATCTGGCTCGGCTTGGCGAGGGGGCCGGGATCCGAATAACGGATGGCCACCACGTCGCCGCGCCGCGGTTCGTGCCGCCAATAGGCGAGCCGGTTGATGCAATTCACCCGGCGATCGTGATACGTCGGCTCCATGGAAATGCCCTCGACGCGAATGGGCAGCAGGATGAACTTGAACGTGACCACACAGACGGCCACCAGCACCACGATGCGCACCAGGGTGGCCTCGGGCCGCCGCCCGATGAGGATGATTTGCCGCCAGTCCGGTTTGCCGGAGGATTGGTTTGTGTCTTGCACCACAGGATTAAAACTCAAAACCGCCCAAAGTTGCGAGCAAACAATTGCCGCGGCAACAGGACTACGGACCACAGACTACGGACTACGGACTACAGACCATGGGCCAACCGCTACCCAATAATCCATCAATCCACCAATCCATCCATCCATTTCTCTCAATTCGGCGATTGAGTCTGCGGTATCTTCGCGTAGCATCTACGGCTCTATGGCCAGCAGTCGCAGACAATATCCGTTTCACCTGATCGAGCCCAAATGGCAGCAAACCTGGGACGAGCAGCAAACCTTCCGCGCGTGGAATCCGGGCGAGCAGCTCCCCGCGAACCACCCGTTCGCCCAATGCCACGGCGCCGATGCCATGGTGGCCGCCGGCAAAGCCCCGCCCAAGTTCTACATCTTGGACATGTTCCCCTATCCCAGCGGCGCGGGCCTGCACGTGGGCCATCCCGAAGGCTACACGGCCACGGACATGCTGGCCCGCTACCGGCGCGCGCAGGGTTTCAACGTGTTGCATCCCATGGGCTGGGATTCGTTCGGTCTGCCCGCCGAGCAATACGCCGTCAAGACCGGCCAGCATCCCCGCAAGACCACCGAGGCCAACATCGCCAACTTCACGCGCCAGATCAAGAGCCTCGGCTTCAGTTACGACTGGACCCGCGAACTGGCCACCACCGACGTGGGCTATTTCAAATGGACGCAATGGATTTTCCTGAAGCTCTACCATTCGTGGTTCAATCCCGCAACGAACCGGGCGGAACCGATTGAGACACTCGCATATCCCAAGGAGCTTCAGGTGGGTGACGTGAACAAAGTAGGGCAGGCGTCTCGCCTGCCCAGCCCCGAAGCGGGCAGGCGAGACGCTTGCCCTACTTTGGAACTCGAATCCGCCCGCCGTGCTTTTCGCGACTCCAAGCGCCTGGCCTACGTCAGCGAAGCGCCGGTGAACTGGTGCCCCGAACTCGGCACCGTGCTCGCCAACGAAGAAGTCATTGACGGCAAAAGCGAAGTCGGCGGTTTTCCGGTCATCCGCAAGCCGATGCGCCAATGGATGCTCCGCATCACCGCCTACGCCGAGAAATTGCTGGCCGACCTGGAAACGATTGAGTGGAGCGATTCGCTCAAGGAAATGCAGCGGAATTGGATCGGCCGCAGCGAAGGCGCCGAGGTCCATTTTCAAGTTTCAAATTCTGAATTTCAGATTACTGTTTTTACCACGCGGCCTGACACCCTGTTTGGCGCAACCTACATGGTCTTGGCCCCCGAGCATCGCCTGGTGGATGAAATCACCACCGAAGAGCAATGCCAAGCCGTGGAGAACTACCGCGAACACACCGCGCGCAAAAGCGACCTGGAGCGCACCGAGTTGGCCAAGGAAAAGAGCGGCGTCTTCACCGGCGCTTACGCCATCAATCCCGTCAATGGTGAAAAGATCCCCATCTGGATTGCGGACTACGTGCTCGCCAGCTACGGCACGGGCGCCATCATGGCCGTGCCGGCCCATGACACGCGCGACTTTGAATTCGCCACGAAGTTCCATTTGCCCGTTGTTCAAGTCGTTCAGCCGAACGACCCCAAAACGGATTGGCAGGGTTTTACGGACGACGGCACCGCGGTGAATTCCGGTTTTATTTCCGGCCTGCCGACCCCCGAAGCCAAAAAGAAAATCACGGCTTGGCTTGAAGAAAAAGGACTCGGCAAGAAAACCATCAACTACAAGCTGCGCGACTGGCTGTTCAGCCGCCAGCGTTATTGGGGCGAGCCGTTTCCGATTGTTTGGAAGACGGACGCTGCGGGAAACCGCTATCATGAAGCCGTGCCGGAAAAAAGCCTGCCCGTGTTGCCGCCGATTTTGGAGGATTATAAGCCAACCACTGACGGCCAGCCGCCACTGGCACGCGCGACCGACTGGGTAAAACTTAAGAGCGGTGCCGAGCGTGAGACGAACACCATGCCGCAATGGGCGGGCAGTTGCTGGTATTATCTGCGCTATCTCGCGGCACACCACGCCGCGCGGTTCACTGACAAGGAGGCGGAATTGTATTGGATGGGAGGCGAACGTCGTCCAGGCAACTTTCGATTGCGCTCGCCAGCGGAATGGAACACGGAAGTGGACAACCTGATTCGCCGCGCTTTTGTGGACGGCCAGCGTCCGCCTTACGCGGTGGAGTTCGCACCGGTATCCGATACGCTCGCGGCGCAAATTCGACAGACAGCGCAGCTCGAGGTGGATGGCTTTAGTCATTCATTGGACGTATTTGCGGTGCGGCATATTTTCAATGAGCATGGCCTCCCGTTCATTGAGGAGGCGCGGGGCAACGCGGCGGTCACCCGGGAAGATTTGCAACAGCTTCCGGAAATTCTCGCGGCGCCGGACACGGTGGAATTTTCCGCCCGCCAGCCGCACGGGTTCAAGCGGCTGGTCCTGCGGAAGCGCGTCAACGGACACGTTTTCGTCGTCGAGGAAGTGCGCGGCAGAAATCGTCAGCTTCAGGTGGTTACCCTGTTCAAAAAACGGGCGACGGCGAGAGATGTCACCGCAAAGGCGCCCCTCTCAGACACGTCCGAAACGTTCCGTCGCACTGAACTAAATAAAACCTGCCCGACGGGCTTTGTCAAGCCCGCTCCCGGCGTTGATTTATATGTCGGCGGAACCGAACACGCCGTGCTGCATCTGCTGTATGCGCGTTTCTGGCACAAGGTTTTGTTCGATCTCGGTTACGTTTCCACGCCGGAGCCGTTTTTCAAGCTGGTGAATCAAGGGCTTATTCTGGGTGAAGACGGACAGAAAATGTCCAAGTCGCGGGGCAATGTGGTGAATCCCGATGAGATTTTGGTTGAGTTTGGCGCGGATGCCTTCCGGCTCTACGAGATGTTCATGGGCCCGCTGCAAGACACCAAGCCGTGGAACACCCAGGGTGTGGCCGGCGTGTACAAATTCCTCGGCCGCGTCTGGCGGCTGTTCGTGGAGGAGAAATCCGAAATCGCCTTTGAACAAGCCGAGACCACGGAACCCAGCAGCCCGGAGTTGTTGGATTTGATTTTGCTCGATGGCGCGATCGCCGATTTGGAGGCCACGCCCGCGCAACTCAAGACGCTGCACGCCTGCATCAAGAAAGTCACCGAGGATCTCGACGGCATGCGTTTCAACACCGCCATTTCCGCCATGATGGTGTTCGTCAACGAGGCGATGACCTGGCAGGTCAAGCCGTTCCCGGTGATGAAATCGTTCCTGCAATTGCTCGCCCCCTTTGCGCCGCACTTGGCGGAAGAACTTTGGGCGCGCCTGCATGCCACCTTCGGGCAAATCACGCCTTCCCTGAGCTATGCTCCCTGGCCGAAGTTCGATCCGGCCTTGCTGGTGGAAAGCGAGCTGGAAATTCCCGTGTCGGTCAATGGCAAGTTCCGCGACGTCATCAAGGTGGCTGTGGCTGCCGATAACGCCACGATTGAAGCCGCGGCCAAAGCGTCGGAAAAGGTTCAATCTTTCCTGGCCGGCAAGAGCATCAAGAAAGTCATCATCGTGCCCAAGAAGATGGTGAACTTCATCGCCCCGTAGCGGCAGGCATTCATCGGCCCGCTTTGTGACGGCTTTTGTTCGCAGGGAACAAAAAAAGCCACCCCGACAGCCTGAATAAAGAGGATTACGGGCAAAACACCCCGAATAACCCCTGATGAATGGCTTGGCATTTTAATTGCTATCATAAATGCACATTGGATTGAGTTCTGCCAGCAAACTTGCAAGCAGCTTCATTCTTCCAATCCCGGCCGACGGGTCCCCCCTTCTCGGCCGGGATTTGTTTTTTTTGCGGGGTTTTCCCTTTCCCGGGGTATTACCATCTAAACCGGGGTTGTCCCGGTTCGAAATAAATGCTAAATCACAGCCGGCGATAAAATTAATCCGCCGCCTGGCAACCGATGAAAGAAAACAATCAAGCTTCTGACGATCCGCGAATCAGCGCGCTCCTGCGGCAGGCCCGCCTGGCGCCGGATCTGCCACCGCGTTTTCCGCAGCAGGTTTGGCGGCGGATTGAGAACGCCGCAGCGCCCGCCACCTCCGCCTCCTGGCTGGATGCGGTCGTGAATTTATTATTGCGTCCGAAACTTGCCCTGGCCGCCGTCGCGCTCGTGCTGTTGATGGGCGGGCTGGCGGGCACGCTGGAGGGCCGGCAAGCGGCCCGGCACGACGCCCAGATGCATTATCTCGCGTCGGTGGCGCCTGCGGCGCTGCGCTGACCCATGAACCGCCCGGGGATCATACTCGTTGGCGCGCTGGCGCTGGGCGTGGCGATTTTTGCCGGGTCTTATTATACCGCCCGACAGGCCACGGTGGCGTGTTGCTCCCGGCCGGCGGACGACTTGAGCTGGCTGCGGACGGAATTCCATCTGAGCGACGCGGACCTCGCGCGCATCCGGGAATTGCACGCAGGCTATCAGCCCAAGTGCGCCGCGTTCTGCGCGAAAATTGCCGCCAAACAAAGCGAACTGGATGCGGTGCTGGACGGCGGCACGAATAGCACCGCCGAGGCCCGGCTGAAATTGGATGAACTGGCCGCCCTGCGCGCCCAATGCCAGGCGAATATGCTCCAGCATTTCGTGGCGGTCAGCCAAGTGATGCCGCCGGACCAAGGCCGGCGCTATCTGGCCGAAATGAAACGGCTCACCCTCGGCCACCACGAGCAGTTCGAACATTCCATGTCGGGCGAAACCGGCCATGAGCAGCATCACTGATTCGGACGCTCAGGACCGGGCGGACATGGCAAAGCTGCGGGCCGGCCAGGACGCCGCGCTCAACGACCTCATGGCGCGCCACGCCACGCCGGTGTTTCATTTTCTCTGCCGGCTGACCGGCAATGAGGCGGACGCGAACGATCTCGCGCAGGAGACTTTCGTGCGCGTGTTCAAGTCCTGCCGGAGCTTTCGTGCCGGCGAGAAGTTCTCCACCTGGCTCTTCACCATTGCCGCCAACCTGGCGCGCAATCATTTCCGCTGGCGTTCCCGGCATCCCAACCTGTCGCTTGATGCGGAAGATGCCGAAACCAAACAGACTCTGGGCAGCCTGCTCCCGGCCGATTCGCCGACCCCCAAAGAGTCGGCGCTGGCCAGCGAGCGCGCCGACGCCGTGCGCCACGCGGTGAAGAAGCTGCCGGATGATTTGCGCGCCGCCCTGGTGCTCTGTGAATGGGAGGAACGCAGCGTGGCGGAAGCCGCCATCATCCTGCAAGCCACGCCCAAAGCGGTGGAATCCCGGCTCTATCGCGCCCGCCAAATCTTGCGCGAGCGGCTGAAAAGCTGGCTGTAGTAGTGGCACGGGCGTCTCGCCCGTGTGTTTCTGATGCACACCAGCGATGGATCTGAAACGCACGGGCGAGACGCCCGTGCCACTACTACAGGACAATCCGGTTTAAATTATAGCGCGCTATCCAAGTCGCTCAACTCGGTCGCAGCCGCTTCCCATGCGGCGGTCACTTCCGGCAGGCGGTCGGAGACGTGCAGCAGTTCGCGGTTGATCTGGGTGGCCCGGCCGCCGGAATGATACGTCTCGGGCTTCTCCAGTTCCGCCGCCAATTCCCGTTCTTGCGTTTCGAGCAGGGCGATTTCCTTTTCGAGCGCGGCGAGGCGCTTTTGGACTTCCTGCCGCTTCCGCGAACGCGCCTGCCGCTGTTCGGCTTCGACCCGTTTTTGTTCCTTGCGGTCCACCGGCGGCGTTTCCGGCGGGCGCGCGGCGGCGCCATTGGTGAAGCTCGAACTGGTCAGGGCGGCGCGCGCCGATTGCGCCGTCTTGTCCAAGTAGTACTGGTAGCCGCCGCCAAAATGCCGGAGCTGTCCGGCCTCGACCCGGACGACGTGGGTGGACAGCGCGCGGATGAAATGCACGTCGTGGCTGATGAACACCAGGGTGCCTTGATATTGTTTCAGCGCCTCGATGAGCGCGTCCACGCTGGCCAGATCGAGATGCGTGGTCGGCTCGTCCATGAGCAGCAGGTTCGGCGGGTCGAGCAGGAGTTTCACCAGCGCGAGCCGGCTTTTTTCGCCGCCGCTCAATACGCTCACGGGCTTGTATATATCGTCGCCGCGAAACAGGAAACTGCCCAGCACATTGCGCACGGCCTGCTCGGTGATGCGTTGCGGGGTGTCCAACGCCTCCTCAAAAACCGTGTGCGCCGGATTCAGCATCTCCGTGCGGTGCTGGGCAAAGTAGCCAAATTTTGCATTGTGGCCGAGTTTGTGCAGGCCCGCCTGCGGGGTGAGGACTTGCGCCAGCAGTTTCAACAGGGTGGATTTACCCGCGCCGTTGGGGCCTACGAGCACGACGCGCTGATCGCGTTCAACCGCAAAATCAATGCCGTCGTAAATCAATTTTTCGCCATAGCCGAACTTGATCTTCTCCAGCGTGATGACGCGCTGGCCGCTGCGTTGCGGCTGCGGAAACCGGAAGCCGACCGTGGGTCCGTCGCCGTCCGGGGTTGCGACCATTTCCTCTTTGATCCGCTCGATTTGCTTCAGCTTGCTCTGCGCCTGCGCGGCCTTGGTATTCTTCGCGCGGAAGCGGTCCACGAACAATTGCATCCGGTCAATTTCGCGCTGCTGCGATTTGGCCGTGGCGATCAGCGTCAATTCCATCGCCGCGCGCTGGGCCACGTAGCTGTCGTAGTTGCCCGTGTAGCGCATGATGCGCGCGGCGCGCAGTTCCGCGATGTGCGTGCACAGCTCGTTGAGAAATTCACGGTCATGCGAAATCAGCAGAATCGCGCCCGGATAATGCTGCAGGTAGTTCTGGAACCAGATGAGGGTTTCGAGATCGAGATGGTTCGTCGGCTCGTCGAGCATCAGGAGATCCGGCTCGTCCGTCAGCAACCGCGCCAGGTGGGCGCGCATGATCCAGCCGCCGGACATCTCGCGCGCCGGGCGGTCAAAATCCGTCTGCTTGAAACCGAGGCTGGCGAGCATCTGCTTGGCCTTGGCCTCGAACTGGCCGTCGTGCTCGTGCTCGTGCGGCACGGCGATTTCCATGACGGTTTCGTTGCCCGCCGGCTCGCTTTCTTGCGGCAGATAGCCGACGCGCGTGCCGCGAATCAGCGTCACGCTGCCTGCGTCCGGCTCCTCCTTGCCGAGGATGATCTTGATCAGCGTGGATTTCCCAGCGCCGTTGGGCCCGGTGATGGCCACGCGGTCCCCCGACATGATATTCAACGACACGTCGTCAAATAATTCACGTCCGCCAAAGGATTTGGATAGTCCGGCTACGGTGAGCATGTAATTTGTTGGCGGCGTCTCGTGGGAACGCCGCCGATTTTAATCAGATAGCGGCGCTCTCACGAGACGCCGCCACGAGTGCCATGATAGCACGACCCCGATGGCCGGCTCAACCATTTTTCCGACCCTCTTTGCGCCGCCGGGCGGATTCAAGAATAGGGGCGGGGACAGCTTGTCCCCGGACGCGCCGCGCAAAACTGAAAAGGTGGGGACGAGCCGTCCCCACCCCTATATTCGCGCCCTGCAATAACAGGTTCACCGGATGGTTGCCAAATCGAAATCCTCTGGCATTCTGTGGCCATGAAATCGCTATGGGTGATGGTGGTCTGCCTGGCCAGCCTGCTTTCGGTTGCGCGCGCGCAACAGGAGGCGGATAATAAATATATTGCCATCTATGGCGCGGTGCAGCAGGCCGAGAACCAGGCCGCGACGGGCGAGCCCAAAGCGGCGCTGGCCGGTCTCACCGAGGCTCAGGCGGAGTTGCAACAGTTTCAAAAAATTTATCCCGACTGGAATCCCGCCATCATCAGCTACCGGCTCGACGACCTCGCAAAAAAGATCGCGAAGATCAAAGCGAAGCTGGCGGCGGCCGCGTCCCCGTCATTGCCGGTCCAAGGGACGCCTTCCGCGCCGGGGCAAGTGACGCCGGCAGCGGCCGAGGATCAGAATCTGCGCGCTCAATTGCAGTCCGTGCAGACGGAGAATCAGGCCTTGCAGGCCAAGCTCAAGGAAGCGCTGTCCACGCAGCCGGCGGCGGTGGATGCCGGCGAGCTGGCCCGGGCCCGGGAGCAACTCCGCTCACTGATGAAGGAAAATGATTTATTGAAGGCCAGCGAAGCGGTGGACCGGAACACCAATGGCGTGGCCAACCTGCGCCGGCAACTGGCTGAGGCGCTGGACAAGTATTCCGCCGAGCATTCGCGCGGGGAAAAACTGGTGGCCGACAACGCGGCCTTGCAGCGCGAGCTCCGGCGGATGGGGCTCGACGCCGGCGCGCTCGATTTGTTGCGCAGCCAGAACGACCGCTTGAAATCGCAGTTGGCGGCGCTGCAAGCGGCAGCCAATGATGCGGCGGCGGCCGGCGAACTGTCGGCCAAACTGAAAGCGGCCAACACGCAGATCGCCTCGCTGCAAACCACCGTTCAGTCGGCCAACACGAAGATCAGTTCGCTGCAAACCACGGTCACGGTGGTGACGCTGGAGAAGGGGGCGCTGGAGAAGAAGGTGAAGCAACTGGCCGCCGAGGTGGAGGAATTGCGCGCGGCCAATTTCGAGGGCCGCATCCGGGATCTGACCGAACAGCGCGATGAACTGGCCAAGAAACTGGCGAACGCGGGCCGGAAGAATCCGCGCAAGAACGGGGACGCGCAACTGGCCGCCCTGACCAACGAGATGGAAACGCTGCGCGCCCGGCTGGCGGTGGTGGAGGCCAAGCCGGTGCCGTACTCGGCCGAGGAACTGGCGCTCTTTCGCGAGGCGGCGCCCCAGCCCAATCCGACCAAGCGTTCCATTCGCGAATTGCCCAGCGGCACCGCCGAATTGGTGGCCTCGGCGCAACGGCATTTCGCCAATCACGAATTCGACGCAGCCGAGGCGGATTACCGGCGCATCCTGGAGCGCGACCAAAACAACGGACTGGTGCTGGCCAACCTGGCCACCATTGAATTGCAGCAGGACAAATTCGCCGACGCGGAAAAGCACATCACCGCCGCGCTCGCGCAAAGCCCCGAGGACGCCTATAATTTGTCCACGCTGGGCTACTTGAAATTCCGCCAGGAGAAATATGACGACGCCCTGGACATCCTGAGCCGGGCCGCGAAGGCGGACCCGAACAATCCGGAAATCCAAAATTATCTGGGCGTGACGTTAAGCCACAAGGGCCAACGAGTGCAGGCGGAAACGGCCTTGCGCAAGGCCGTTCAGCTCAATCCCCAGTACGCGCCGGCGCACAATAATCTGGCGGTGATCTATTTGAATCAGACGCCGTCCATGCCCCTGCTTGCGCGTTGGCATTACCAAAAGGCGGTGGCGGCCGGCCAGGCCCGCAACGCCGATCTCGAGCGGCTGCTCGCCGACAAAGGGGCGCCGGTGGACGCGCCGCAGTAAGGCGGGATGCGTGGATTGGTGGATTGGTGGATTGGTGGATTGGTGGATTGGTGGATTGGTGGATTGGTGGATTGATGGATTGATGGATTGGTGGATTGATGGATTGGTGGATTGATGGATTGATGGATTGGTGGATTGGTGGATTGATGGATTGGTGGATTGATGGATTGGTGGATTGATGGATTGATGGATTGGAGCGCCGGCCTCTGGTACGGCGGGTTGGAAAGCGCGGAGGGGCGCAGCTTGACACGGTTCTTGATTTGGGGCGACTGCTTTGGCAACCACCGTGCCCGGATAAACGGCGGAGGTCCGGTCGCGGACGCGCTTGACATATCCTGCCTTTGTGGGAATCTCCCACCATGGGCGCAATCCATACGACACAAATTGATGAGCGATACCGGCCCGGCGCATTAAAGGGGCTGGTCCATCCACGCGAAAGGTACGAGGTGGAAAAGGTATCCGAGGTGGAAATTCGGTTTCGTCTGCTCCAAGTTGCGGCACCGGAGCGGCCCCGTTTGATCAAGAAAAATGGCATGACGATGCTGTCCGGACGGCGGCTGACGCGGGCTGAAGTTGATCAAGCCTTGGAGGAGTTTCCGTGAGTTATCTGCTGGATGTTTCCACCCTGGTGGCCTTGCTGGTAGCCGGGCATGAGGATAATGTACGCGTTTTGGATACCGAAGCCAAACACCCTGCCGCCGTCTTGATTTGAAGCATACGGGAGTCCGAAGTCCGTTTCATGCCGTCCTTATGGAAAACTACCCCTCAGGGATCAATGAATCCATTCATCCAATAATCCATGAATCCAGTCCCCACCCCCACGCTCCGCCAGGCGTTTCAAGAACTGACCCTGGCCACGCGCGGACGCGGCCTGCGCGAATTCACTGGCGAGGTGGCCGCCTGGCTGGCGGCGAACCAATGCCGCCACGGCCTGCTCACGCTGCATCTGCGCCACACGTCCGCTTCGCTTCTGATTCAGGAAAACGCGGATCCTGACGTGCGGCGTGATTTGGACGCCTTTTTTGCGCGGCTGGTGCGCGATGGCGATCCGCTGTTCAGCCATACCGCCGAGGGCGATGATGACATGCCCGCGCACATCCGCACTGCGTTGACGACGGTAAATCTCTCCATTCCCGTACGCGATGGGCGGCTCACCTTGGGAACGTGGCAGGGGATTTATTTGTGGGAACATCGCACCCGGCCCCACACGCGCCGCGTGGCGATGCATTTCCTCGGGGAATAACCCGGCAGGATATTAAATCACATTGTTTTTCCGCCTGAATCTGGTTTAATCCATGCCCTATATTATTCATGTCCGCCGCCGCGCCCATTTTCTCGAAACCGACCGGACGGATCGCCACGCTGGCCGTGTGCGTCCTGGTCTGCGACCAGATCACCAAATGGCTGGTGCAGCGGCACCTTGGCCTCGGCTATGAATATCCGGTCATTCCCGGCTTCTTCAACCTCACGTATCGCCTCAATACCGGTGCGGCTTGGAGCATGTTCACCGGACATAGCGCCGTGTTGGCCGCCATTGCGCTCGCGGCGCTGGTGGTGCTCTATCTCACGCGCCATCATTTCAGCGCGCATCGCCTCCTCGGGCAATTTGCCTTCGGCCTCATCTTTGGCGGCATCCTCGGCAATCTCGCCGACCGGTTGTTGAACGCACCGCACGCGGTGGTGGATTTTCTGCATTTTTACATGGCGCGGCGCGGCACCGATGAAGTTTTTGATTTTCCCGCCTTCAACGTGGCCGACTCGGCCATCTGCACGGGCGTGGCCCTGATTTTCCTCCTCAACTGGCGGGAGGAGCCGGGGAACGTGAAGCGTGATGCGTGATGCGTGAAAAGGCCATAATGAAGCAGCACCTGAATAACTTTGATAGCCGCCTTTTGCCCAGTGTGTCCGGTCACTGGTCACTGGTCACTGGTCTCGCATCACGCATCATGCTTCACGCTTCACGTCTCGCGTTTCACCCGTCCCCCTGAAATGTCCAATCGCTCCGAAACCCTGGTCGTCGAGCAGTCGTTGCCCGGCGGGCGGCTGGACGTGTTTCTGCGGGAGAAGTTTCCGGCGGTTTCGCGCGGGGCGCTGCAGCGGCTCATTGAACAGGGCCACATTCGCGTCAACGGCCTGGCCGTGAAGCCCACCCACACTCCGCGCGCCGGCGAACAGATTGAAGTGACCTGGCCGGACGCCCGGGCGTCGGAGGCGCGGCCGGAAGCCATCCCGCTGGACATTCTGTTCGAGGACGCCGCGCTGCTGGTCCTCAACAAGCCGCCCGGACTCGTGGTGCACCCGGCCGCCGGCCATGAGGAACACACCCTGGTCAATGCGCTGCTGCATCATTGCCAGGGTTCCTTGAGCGGTATCGGCGGCGTGGCCCGGCCCGGCATCGTACACCGGCTCGACAAAGAAACCAGCGGCTGCCTGGTCGTGGCCAAGCACGATGAGGCGCATCTGGGGCTGGCCCGCCAATTCGAGGAACGCACGGTGGAAAAAGTCTATGACGCGCTCGTGCTGGGCGAAGTCGCGCGCGACGCGGGCGAGATTCGCGCCTCCATTGCCCGGCATCCCACGCACCGAAAGCGCATGGCCGTGCGCGATGACGATGCCGGCAGCCGCTTTGCGCACACCAGCTTCCGGGTGCTGGAGCGGCTGATCCACGCCACTCACGTGGAGGCCGAGATCCACACCGGGCGCACCCACCAGATTCGCGTGCATTTCCAGTTCATCGGTCATCCCCTGGTTGGCGACGTCACTTACGGCGCCAAGGCCAACCGACGCTTCACGGAAGTCACCGGCTACGAGGCGCCGCGGGTGCTGCTGCACGCGCGCAAGCTGGCCTTTGTCCATCCGGGAACCGGCGAAAAGATGCAATTCGCCGCCCCGCTGCCGGAGGATTTCCAGGCGGCGGTGAGATTTTTGCGGGTTTAGTTAACATATAAGACTTTGCTTGCCACCAGGTTGCGGCCCTTCGGTTTTAGCGCCGTAGGCGCGCAATCTTTGTAGCACCCAGCCAATCAACATATTTTTAGCTCCGTAGGAGCGGACTGTTCCGTCCGCCTAACGACCCCAGAGCCGAGCCGGAATTGCAACTTACACCAACGTGCATCATCTCGATAAACTCAGGCATCCATCCGGCTCCGACTCCGGCGAGATAGTTGGCATCATGCTTCCAGTATATCTCAACTCGACCTCCAGTAAATCTCTCGCTCCCGAACTCGCCAGCAACCGGGGCATCAATCAGCCGGATGCGAACCGAACTCTTGTAGCCACGAATCGGAATGACTCGCTCATCAGGAAATGTCTGCGTGCGGTGTGACCAAGCCGAAAGCTGGCAAGGAAATGCGCCGTGCCAGATGCGCTGCGGACAAAACAAACTGTCTGTGCTGTCTCGCTGAAATACGCCAATCTCCCAACCTAAAACGTCGCGCTCGGCTCGCAAAACCAAACCAGACGAAAGCTGATGACTGAAACTGGCGTTGGTAGCTGTGAGGCTAAACGCAAGCACTGGCTTGGTGGACAACTCGCCAGCAGCCGCAAAAAATCCCGAAGCCAAAAATGGCTTCTTGGACGTTTGTAGTGGGCAAAAATGCGGATTGTCGCGAAGCGACGTTGGATATTAGCCAGACACGTCAGTGTCTGGTTATGCGAACAAAATGATTCGTCCTGAAGGGACGATGGAAAAGGGCTTGCAATTGCGGCGTGATCCTGTCCACCGTCCTTTCAGGACGCGCGACCGTTTGCTTCCCTTCCAGCCACCGCGTGGCTGGCTAATGTCCGAAGTCGCTCTGCGACCAATTCCAAATACCCATTACAAACGTTGAGGAACCCTAAAAATGCGATTATGAAAGTGAGCGCACGCATGATGCCTAACGACCCGTGAACCGAGCCGCGCCGGAACTACGGCTCAGCACAACCTGGATCATCTCGATGAATTCAGATGTACAACCGGCGACGGCTCCGGAGATTTTGTTAGGCATCATCGGTGATATGCAAACCCACTTCTTTCGTTTGTGCCACATAAATCGTGTGCATCTAAAAACGTAATCTTAAACCGTTCTACACGGCCAACGAGTGGTCTCTCGGTTGTGTTTTCGGACGTGCTGTTTGTGGTTGTGGAAGTCAAAAAGCCATCTTTCACATCCCAAATGCCGTCACTCGTCCATTTAAGTGTGAAATTGGAAACAACGCCCTCATTTTTGAAATGCCAGCTTCCATCTGGCAAATAGGTAATCATGCCACTATTCCAAGACCCACATATCTGCTTCCGCATATTTGCATCACGACGGCCACACCCAACAACCAGCAGAAGCAGTAGAACATGAATGAGCCTAAGTTTCATGGGCGCGTAAGGATGCCTAACGACCATGCAGTGAGCCGACGCCGATTCACGGCGTTGGCCGCGTAGCGGAATCGGAAGCGCCGTCGGCGGACGGCTCCAGAAATTGGTTAGGTGTCGTCATGTCTTCAGAATTTTACTCTCTAACTCTGTCCAAGAACCAGCTAAACGCTTGGCAACTTTCGCTTCCATGCCGATGAGTGGCAGCGCGTAAACCGCTCCATCAGGACCAAACGCATACATCTCACCCCCACCATCGCCAGCGAAGCCGTAGAATCCGGGCGCATACGTCTCGACCTGATACTCTCTGTTCCACTGCTCCATCTCTTCCTCCGGCCAAATATCGAAGTAGAGAGGGAAATCCGGCAAGTCGCCAAATCGTGGCGCACCACTCCGCAAATAGCGCACGAAATCGTCAGGGAGTGTCATAGACACCTAACGACCAGGCAGTGAGCCAACGCCGACTTGGGACGTTGACCGCGTAGCGGAACACGTCGCGTTAACGGCGGATGGCTCCAGAAACTGGTTAAGCATCAACCCCTCCTTTCTGTCTCTTGAAATGGCGGAAAAGTCCCCACATCATAAATAACCACAAGGGCACGACAAATGCGGGATGACAAGCAACTCGCTGAACTACCCCAGCGGCAGAACCGGGAAGGAAATGCTGGGCCGCAAAACCCGCAGCGATAAGAGCAAACATTACGCCCAGCGTAATCCAAAACTCTCGGCGTGGAATCGGCCGGGTCAACTCGGAACGCGGCATATAAAAAATAGTGGCCACACAAAAAAGAAGAACCCCGCGATAAAAGCCGGTCAGCATGAGCGCACAGCCCGCGCCAATCAGGATGGCTGCGACTACGAAGCGAATGATGATGGAAGTCTTCATTGCGTGGCATGATGCTGCGTGGCATGATGCTTAACGATCAGGCAGTGAGCCGCCGCCCATCCGCTGCGTTAACCGCGCAGCGGAATCGGAAGCGCCATCGGCGGACGGCTCCAGAAATTGGTTACGCATCATGGTCTATCCTTCTCAAGAGCCTTGGAAATCCGCTCGTGCAACTGCTCCATGCGTTCCATGTGTTGCTCGTGTCTCACCATGTACTCCTGATGCCGCTTCACAACTGGCGACGATGCCTGTTGCTTGCGAATCTGCCTGATGAAAAAAAACCAAAATAGAACGCCCAAAACGAGAAATGGTCCGATGCCCCACAACAAGTCCGACAACTTGTGCCCACCAGAACCGTCATCATTGGTTTGCGCAAAAGCCGCAATCGGCACGAATAGGAAACCGAAACCAACTGTCACAAACGAACGCGATGTGTTGAACATAAAGTGTGGTGCAAATGATGCCTAACGTCCTTGACGTGAGCCGCGCCGGATTTGTGATGTAAACCGCGAATGCGGACTGGCAGCTTCAAACGGCGGCGGCTCCGGCGACCTGTTGGGCGGCATCATAATTTGTGGCTCGGCTCTTTGTCACCGAGAGAGCAGACTGGCAACTGTCCAACTCGTCCCAAGGTGTATATTCCGCCGTCTGGGCAGACCGGGATGCGGTTCGACCAGCAATAAGGGCGAAGATCATCCCATGTCGGCATATCATTAGTGGTCTTGTGGTATTCAAGCATCCACTCATTCTTGGCTGCGTCAATAATCCGCAAACTATTGATGCAGGCGCAAACTGCGCGTGTCTGGCGTGCTTTAAAAAAACTCGGGACTGTGACAGCCAACACCACCACGGCAATTGCCACCAGAACAACGATGAATACTTTGGACATACGCTTGATGCCGCCTAACGACCCATGAACTGAGCCGCGCCGGACCTTTCGCTCAGCACAACCTGGATCATCTCGATGAATTCGGGTGTACAACCGGCGACGGCTCCGGAGAACTGGTTAGGCCATGTGTGTATCATCTTTCTGTTGTTTCTTGAAGTAAACTACAATTCCGAAACCAGCAAGCAGCGAAACGACAAATCCCAATAACCAAAGTCCCAGCCAAACCAAAAACCACTGGTGCCAAACCAAACTCCAATAATCAGCCGTGAATACTCGCATCCCGTGGACCGCCAGAGAACCGGACATCATCGTCATTACGGCGACAATGAATCCTGTGGGCAGGACTGTCGCGTACGAAATCCGCTGCTGATGTCTCGCCTTGCGGCGGCACAAAAAAACCGTGAACAAAGAGCCCACGAGGATAAACGCGCTGCAATAAATCAAAATGCAGATGGTGTCTTCGGCGATGCCCTTCCGAGACGGCAAAAACGTGATGACCGCCAGGATTGCCAGAAGGCAACCAACAATCACATTTACTGGCCAATATTTTCTCATGGCGGCGAACATGGCCTAACTAGTTATTCAACGTCGGCCGGATCGTTGAGTAAAACCGACCTTTCCACCGCAATCAAAAATTGCAAGTTGTTCATATTACGACAGTTAGCGATTTGTCTGATCATCGCTGGATCGTTTATTGAACGAGCTTAATTCCCAGTGCAAAATTTTGCAAGCCCTAATTTTCCCTGT
>Ga0316217_10002905_pt1 | contig 20180 bp, 13 predicted proteins | sample 1anoAmetaG_FD_203633 | JGI IMG/M metagenome (GOLD analysis project Ga0316217, IMG submission 203633) | Freshwater microbial communities from Trout Bog Lake, Wisconsin, USA - 1anoA | ecosystem: Environmental > Aquatic > Freshwater > Lake > Hypolimnion/Profundal zone | place: USA: Wisconsin...
GCTGACGCGACCGCGGGGACTTCACGCGCGCGGCGGGTGCTCGCTGTGGTAGTCCCCAGACATGACTGAAAAGATCGTCACGATGCTCTCGGCCGAGACCATCGCCGCCCGGGTGCGGGAGCTCGGCGCCGCAATCACCCGCGACTACGCGAACGGAACCGTCGTCCTCGTCTGCGTCCTCAAGGGGAGCTTCATCTTCGCCGCCGACCTCGCCCGGTCGATCGACCTGCCGCTCCGGATCGACTTCCTGGGGGTGCGGTCCTATGGCGAGGGGACGGAGTCGTCCGGCGTCGTGCAGATCACCCAGGACCTCTCGCGCCCCATCGCCCACGAGGACGTGATCCTGGTCGAGGACATCGTCGACACGGGGCTGACCATCGCCCACCTCATGGACCTCTTCCGGACGCGGCAGCCGCGGACCGTCCGCGTCTGCTCGCTCCTCCACAAGCCGGCGCGCGCCAAGGTCGATGTCAAGGTCGACTACCTCGGCTTCACGATCGAGGACCGCTTTGTTGTCGGCTACGGCCTCGACTTCGCGGAGCACTACCGGAACCTCCCGTACATCGGCGTCGTCGAGAGGACGTGACCGTGACCACCCCGCAAGCGAGCAAGCGACTCGCGTACCTGGAGAAGGTGACGGCCGACGGGACGACCGATCCGTTCCCCTGGTACGGGCTCGCGCTCGAGTACCGGAACCTCGATCGCACGGAGGACGCCCTCCGCGTCTTCACGACCCTCCGCGAGCGGACGCCCTCGTACGTCCCTATGTACCTCATGTGCGGGCAGATGCTCGAGAAGGCGGGAAGGACCGCCGACGCTCGCGAGTGGCTCGAGGCCGGGATCGCTGCCGCCACGAAGGCCGGCGACGGGCACGCGCGAGGCGAGCTCGAGGCCGCGCTCGGTACGCTCGGGTAGTTAGCGGCGCCTCCGCGCGCGGCGCGAGACGGACCGCCCGGCGTGCCGGCGGACCCCCGGCTAGCCGCGTCGGAACCCCATCAGGGCCGGGGACCAGGCCAGCACACGCTCCCGGGTGGTCAGCAGCGGCACGATCTCGCTCCACTCGCCGAGCAGCGCGTCCAGCGCCGAGGAGGTGGTGTCCGGCGCCCTGGCCGAGAGCGTCGCGACCGGTTCTTTCCCCCCTCGCACGACGCGTGGCGGGAGACGGTCGCCGCCGGTCCCCACCCGCCGCCGCACCTCGGCCAGCGCCACGTCGAACCCGCCCAGGAGATCGACCAGCCCCCGCGCGTGCGCGTCCTCACCGGTCCATACGCGTCCCTGGGCGAGTCCCTCCACCTCGTCTGCGGTCTTCTTCCGCCCCCGCGCCACGACGGCGATGAACTCCCCGTACGTCCCCTCGATTTCGTGCTCGAGGGCAGCCCGCTCCTCCGGGCGAAGGGGGTGAATCGAATCGAAGAGGTCGGCCCGCTCGCCGCGCTTGAGGCTCTCGACGTGGACGCCGAGCCGGTCGAGAACTGGGCCGAGCGCGAGGCGGGCAGAGATGACGCCGATGGAGCCGGTGATCGTGACGGGCTGGGCGACGATCGCATGGGCCGGGGCCGCCACGTAGTACCCGCCGCTCGCAGCCACGTTGGCCATGGCGGCCACTAGCGGCTTCTCCGCCGCGCAGAGCTCGAGCTCCCGGTGCATGCGAGCCGAGGCCAGAGCGCTTCCGCCTGGGGAGTCGATGTGCAGCACCACCCCACGTACGCGCCGGTCCTCGCGCGCCGCGCGGATGGCGCCGACCACCTCGGGCTCCGTCGCGCCGCGCGCGAACGGCGAACCCCCCTGCACGATCGCCCCGTGGACGCGGACCACGCCGATACAGGGGCCGCCCCGGGCAGCGCCGAGCCTGGTGGCGCGCCGCGCACGGAGGTAGGCCGGAGCCGCGACCGACGCCGGAGCGGGGGTCACCCCGGGGCAGAGCGCCTTGCCGACCTCGTCGTCGAAGAGCGCCGCGTCGAGCAGCTTCGCCTCGACCGCTTCGGGGGCCCGGAAGACTCCGCGGTCGATCGCCGCGGTCGCTTGCTCCAGCCCCAGGCCACGCCCTTCACGGAGCGCGGCGACAAGGGCGGCGTGCATGCGGTCGAGCACCGCCCCCACCTGCTCCCGCTGCGGCTCGCTCATCGCGTCGCGCGTCAGCGACTCCCCCGCGCTCTTGTAGCGCCCGCGGGCGAGCACCTCCGCGACCACCCCCGTCCTGGCGAGCGCCTCCCGGAAGTAGACCCCGCGCGACGCGAAGCCGAGGAGCGCGAGGGATGCGCCCGGGAAAGCCGAGAGGTGCCCCGCGGCCGACGCGACCAGGTAGGCCTTGGTGTCGGCGCCGGCAGGGAGATGGACCGCGACCCGCCGCCCGGACTTGCTCGCAGCGAGCAGCGCGTCGCGCAGCGAGAGCGCCGTCGCCATCCCGCCTTCGAACTCCCTGACCGTCACGAGCAGGCCGCGCGGCCTTGGATCCAGCGCGATCTCCGCGACGAGGGAGCGGATCTCGAGCAGCGAGAGGCCGGGCTTCCGGCGGAGCCTCCCGAGGAGCGACCGCGGAGCAGGCAGCTCCGGGACGCGGCCGTCGATCTCGAGCTCGACCCAGCCCGCGGCCGGGGCCGCCCGCCACCTCCGGAGCGCGAGGAGCGGGTAGAGGACGACGCGGAGGACGGCGAGGAGGAGGCGGCTCAGGTGCCCTGGACCAGCTGCGTCTGCGGCACGAGGATCATCGTGGCCTGATGGCTCGGCGCCCACTGCTGCGGCGGCGTGAGCGTCATCGAGCCCCCCGCGCCCACCGTATACTGGTGCTGCTGCGGGTCGAGGACGTCGACCAGCACGGTCCCGGCGGCCTGGGTGACCGTCATCGTGGTCGTGCCGTCCGCGGTGGAGCTCGACTGCTTGTCGTTCGTGTTGAGGACGACCAGCGCGTAGGCCGCGGCGGCGTCGCCCCCGGTCCGCTCGAACGCGAAGATCCCGGCGTCCTGCTCCGTCCCCGTGTGCGTGCTCGCCCAGACGACGCTCGTCAGGCCGTGCCGCAGGGCCGCGTAGGCCTTGCGAACGCGCGCCAGCTTCTGGAACCAGACGAAGGTCGCCCCGGTCGTGTCGAACCCGGTGTTCCAGAGCACCTCGCGATTGGCCGGGTCGTTGCCGCCGCTGAACTCCTGCTCGGTGCCGTAGTAGAGGCACGGCACCCCCTGCGTCGTCATGACCAGGGCGAGGGCGTTGCGCAGCCCCGCCTTGTCCCCTTGCGACGTGAACAGGAAGCGGCCGACGTCGTGGTTGTCGATGAAGTTGACGAGCGCCTCGGTCGGCGCGATGCCCTTCCCCTGGGCGTTGACGATGCCGCCCGCCTGGGGGACATCGCTGTAGCTGGTGTAGCGCTGGTCCCACAGCTGCTTGATGGTCGAGGTCCCCGACTGACCACCGAGCGTCGCGTTCGCGAACACGCCGTCGTAGACGTTGAAGAGCTGCGGGAAGTCGACGATGCCGTCGAACGGGGCGCCGCTGGCCGCCCCGTTCTTGGAGGCCATGGTGTAGCTGCCGCCGAGGACGTCGTTGCCGTCGAACGACTCGCCGAAGATGTAGAAGTTCTTCTTCCCCCTCGCGGCAAGGTTCGTCCGCAGCGTCGGCAGGAAGTAGTTCCAGAAGCCGAAGTCGACGTGCTTGATCGTATCGATCCGGAACCCATCGAAGTCGACCTGCACGACCCAGTTCTCGTAGGCCTGCTCGAGGGCTTGCTGCACGGCGGGGGACTCGGTGTTCAGGTCCTTCAGGCCACCGGTGAAGTCGCCGTGCTGGGACTGGTACTGGTCGGCCCAGTTCAGGATGTGCCCCATTCCGTGGTACGAGGACGCCAGCTGCAAGACCTCCGGCATCGGTGGGACCTGGTTGGCCGCCGGGTTGTTCAGGAAGATGATGGGCGCGCGCCCCGCGTAGCCGTCCGTCGCGATGGCCTGGACGCCGTGGGGGTTGAACGGCGGGTCGTACTCGTTCAGCTGCACTACCGGCTCGGCCGGCGTGTTGAAGGACGGGTCGGCTGCGGGGTTGAAGCCCGCAGGGTCCGACGGCGAGGGGGGGGTATTGGCCGGGCTGCCGCTCCCTTCGATGTAGTCGTCGGGCTGGCCGTTCATGTTCATGTCGTAGAAGAAGAGCTGCCCCATGTGGTTGCAGACGATGTCGAGGACGACCTTCAACCCCAGTCCGTGCGCCGCCGCGACCATCGAGCGGAGCGACGCCAGGTCACCGAAATAGGGGTTGGGCTGCGTGAGGTCCTGCGCCCAGTAGCCGTGGTACCCGTCGACGCCGGCGTTCGTGTAGACGTTCTTCACGACGGGGGAGATCCAGATCGTCGTGACGCCGAGCGTCTGGATGTAGTCGAGGTGTTGTTGGAGGCCGAGCCAGTCGCCCCCCTGGTAGCGGGCGAGCGCGCCTGGCTGGATGTTCCAGTCGTTGTTGATGTCGCCGTCGGCGAAGCGGTCGACCAGCACCTGGTAGATGACCTCGTCGCGCCAGTCCTGGACGTGCGTCGCGAGGACCGGGGCCTGCCCCTCGGACGGGACTCCGACGCACCCGAGCTCGGGGACGGCGCCTGCTCCGAGGAGCACCGTCGTGACGCACAGGGTCCTGATGAGATGTCTCTTCATCGCGCTCTCCGGTCACGCATCACGGGTACGAACTCGAGTTGAACCACCACTCGACGCCGAGCCCGAGGTAGTGCTCCACGCTCCGCTGCGAGAACGGGTCCTGCGCGGCGTAGAGGGCGCGGGCCCCCTCGTTGCGCGCCGTGACGGCGTAGATCGCGCGGAGCTGTGGTCGCTTGTAGGAGCCCCTCCCGGAAGGGGAGAAGTAGGGGATGATGCCGCCTCGCCACAGCGACGCGACCAGCGGGGCGTTGGTGTTCGGGTCGAGCTCGGCGTAGTAGCGCGCCTGGTAGCTGCCATCGAGCGCCAGCCCCCAGTGCTCGCCGAAGAAGAGCTGTGGCCGCACATCGAACGTCCCCTCGTCGTACGTCTGGATGGACGTTGGCTGCGGGTCGCCGTCGGTGAAGTAGCGGAAGTAGCCGCCGTAGAGGAGGCCGAAGGGCCCCGACTCCCAGTTGCCGCCGACGGCGAAGAGCGCTTCGTTGGCCCCGCTGGTCGTCCGGTCGGCGGCGAAGGTCGTCGGCTCGGCCAGCGGGTCGTACGCGGCGAGGCCGTGGGCGTAGCGAGCGAACACCTGGATGAACGTGTCGCGCTCCCCCGTCCAGTAGGCGAATTCGCCCCCGATCAGGAAGCCGGACTGGGCGGGGTAGGGGGTCTGGGTGCTGTTCGCGGTGCCGAGCGCGGCGTCGGTGTAGACGCCGGCCGACATCTCCTGCGCCTCGCCGTAGAGGATGAACTTGAAGCCGCGCTTCGCGTCGGCGAAGGGGTGCGCCGCCTTCGAGTTCCGGACGAGCTGGGTCAGCTTGAGCGTCTCGGTCATGCGCGGGCGATCGAGGACCGTGGCGTTGACCGTCCCGATCCCAAACGGCGCGACGACCGGGATTTGCTCGAACTGTGCCGGGTTGTCCAGGCGCTCCATCCCGGCGTGGAGGGCGAGCGAGGTCTCGCCCCAGGAGGTCGCGGGGAACGCGACGCCGAGCCCGCCGCCGACCGTGTTCTGGTTGTCGAGCGGCCACCAGTCGAGCAGGTAGATGTCGTCGCCGCGGTACATGCGCGAGCCGACCCACATGGTCAGCGCGCCGTAGGTGGCCTGGTCGTAGAGGTTACGGAGCCCGATGTTCTGCAAGGCATCGCCGGAGAACTGGAAGAACGGCGGGAAGAGCCCGAGCGTCGTGACGACCTTGTTCTTGATGCCGTCCGAGAACGTGTCCTCGCGGCGGAGCTCGAGCTCGGCGTAGCTGTCCTCGTCGATGCGCGTCCCGTGCGCGACGATGTTCGCCGCCCGGCCGGTGCCGCCGCGGAGGTCCGACGCGATCTGCACGCGCCCGTAGGAGCCGAACTCGAACTGGCCGTCGTGCGCGGGGGGCGGTGGAGCGGCGGTGGAGTCGGCCACGGGGCTGGACGCGTGAGCCGTGTCCGTGGCGTCGGACGAGCGGCTGGCAGGGATCGTCGCCGGCGCGGTGGGGGGCGCGGGCTGCGAGTCCTCGCCGGCGTGCGCCGTGGGGGGGAGGAGCGAGCCGGACGCCGCCGCCTGCGCCTGGGCGGCGGCGGGGACGAGGAGGAGCAGAGCGCCGAGCGGCACGCTCGTCAGAAGACGATCGCGGAGCATCGAGTTCTTTCGGGTCAAGGGGCCACGCGACCGTACACGAGGGGACCGGGGATGGGGGCCGTGAAGTGGACTCCCCTCACGACCGCCTCCGCCGTGCGAGCAGCCCGAGGCCGAGGAGCGGGAGGCCGAACGACCACCCACCGCGGTCGTCCCGCGACGCCGAGAGCGAGCAGCCGCCGGACGAGCCGGTCTGTGCCGCTCCCGCGTCCGACCTCGTTCCCGCGTCGAACGCCTCGACGTAGCCCCCTTCGCTGGAGGGGGAGCGCGAGGCGTCACCGTGCCCCGCGTCGACGCCGCCGTCTCGCCCCGCGTCGACCGGCAGGGTACCGTCCGCGCGCGCGTCGAGGCCGCCCTCGCGGGGCGTCACGCCCGCGTCGCCACCGCCGTCTCCTCTCGGGCCTCCGCCGTCGTTCGCTCCGGCGTCGATGGCCGCGCCAGCGTCGGCGAGTGCGGTGGTCTCCGCGGCGAAGGCCCCGCAGCTCGGCGTGAGCGGCACCCCCCTGTCGGTCAGCCCGATCACGTACGCCCCGGCGCCGAACCCGACCATTGGCGGCGACCCCTCGTAGTTGCCGGTCGCAGGGTCGTAGAGCTCGGACGTCTCGTTGAAGTTGTCGGAGCCCTGTCCCGTGCTCCAGGCGAACAGGCTCGTGCTGAACGTGCTGCTCCCGCCCAGCGCGAACGCGCGCGCCGAGCGCAGGTCGACGAAGACCCACTCTTGCGAGTCGTACCAGCCGCCCGTCTGGTCGCGCATGAAGCCCTGGCCGTCGGACACGACAAGGTGCGCGCGCATGGCGCTCATGGTCGCCTGCGCGGTGGCGTTGCTCGGGTCGATGAGGCCCCAGTTGATGGCCTCGACGACCGACGCGTCGAGCCAGGCCGTCCCCGCGGCGATCGCCTCGGGGCTCTGTCCGAGCGCCCCTCCCGGACCCCGGAGGTGGCCGATGAGTGCGTCGCGCGCGGCCTGCCCGTGCGTCAGGTACGTCGCGGAGCTCGTGCTGTCCCCCGCCGTCGTCGCCAGGCGCGAGGCGGAGCAGAGGCCGTTGGCCGCCGCCGCCGTGGTGTACGCGAAGTGCCTCTGCTGGCCGTTCCAGTGCACCTCCCAAATCGAGGAGTCCGGGGAGATGAGGCCGGAGGCCTCTTGCAGGTGGACAAGGACGTCGGCCACCTTCGGCTTGACGGTGGGCCACCAGGTCGTGAGGAACGCCGTGTCGCCAGAGGCCTTCACGTACTCGTCGAGCGCCCAGAGGAAGAGGCCGAAGCCGTCGAACTCGACGTTCGGTCCGTCCGAGTTGGAGTCGCTCCACTCGGCGCCGTTGCCGTAGTAGCGGCAGACGGAGATCTGGTACGGCACCCCGGCGCCGCCCCCGGGTCCTGCGAGGTCCGCCTGGTAGCTCCCGACGGTCGCGTTCATCTGGAACGCGAGCGCGGCCTTGGCCTCGGCGAAGTGGCCGCTCCTGACGAGCGCGACGGTCGAATAGGCCATGTCGCGGACCCACGTGATGTTCCAGTTGCCCGACGTCGCCGACGCGGGCGGGGGCGTGTTCGGCAGCGAGGCGAGGATCTGCCCGTTCGCCGGGGCCGGCTCGGTCACCTGCGCCATCTTCAGGAGGACCTGCGACTGCTGGTCGAGCGCGGCCTCGGCGGCGCTCGCCCCCGCGGGGGCGGGCTTCACCCAGGCCGCCCAGTAGGCCTGCTCGTCACCGAGGACCTTGTCGAGCGTCCGGCCGTTGACCCAGGTCCGGGCGGTCACGACGGCCGCCTGGGCGTTGTTCGGATCGGGGGCGAGCGCGGCCACCCAGCCGGCCCAGGCGACAGCGCCCGTCGCGAGCGTCCCCATGCTCGACTGGAAGCCCGCGACGGCCCCCGTCACGTTGCTCACGCTCGGGTCGTTCTTCAGGTTCGACCCGCTGTTCAGCAGGCCGTAGGGGTTGTCGGGGCCCGCCGCGCTGTCGCTTCCGTGGAAGGTCGACGGCACGAGGCTCGCGAAGGCCATCGTCGCCGAGGCGCCGCCCCACTCGTAGTACGCGTCGTACGCGGCGTCGTAGGAGGTGCTCTCGCCGGCAGAGCTCGGCGGGTTGCCCGTGCCGACCTGGTAGTTGAAGAGCGAGTAGAGATCCACCGGGCCGGACGTCCCGGTCTGGGTGACCTTCACGAGCATGACGGCGGCGTTCATCGCCAGCGTCATCGGCTCGAAGTCGTACTCGTCGATGGTGAGGCCGGAGAGGGTCCGCTGCGTGTGAATGATGCCCGTGGCGGGGAGGTACTCGATGACCGTCGGCTTGACCGTGTCGAGCCACGTCCCCGTCCCGCCGACGCGGACGCCCGGGTAGCTGTCGTAGGCGAAGTTGCGCGTCGTCGTCGTGGCGCTGGCGGCCTGGTACGGGTGCTCGAGGAACCGGGTGATCTTGTACTGCGAGGCGTCGTACACGAGCCCGCCGAGGCCATTGGAGGAGGTGAGCGTCGTCATCGAGGCGTGGGGGACGACCGCGCGCGCCGCCGAGGCGTCGAGCATCACCGCGCACCCCACGGCCAGCGGGGCCGCGCTCCACACGCCGAACCGACGGAGTCTCACTTCGTTCGCCTCCCTGGCAAGGACGCCCTCGGGCCACTCGGTACCACGCTCCATGGGCGACGCCAGCTCATTGTGACTCTGACGTGAGTGGATAGTCGATGATGCCCTGCGTCAGGCCCCGGCGAAGGCGCCCGAGGCTGCTTCGGCGGCCGTCGCGGGGGGGACGCCGGGAAGCGGACGCGCTTCCGGCGCGCCAGGCGTGTCGCCGTGCGCTATGGGACTAGGACCATGACCCGTGGCCTGATCGGTCTCTCGTCCGCACTCGCCCTCGCTGCCTGCAACGTCACGGCGCCGGCCCCCCCGTCCCCGTCTGCCGCGGCTTCTCCGCCCCCTCCCGCCGCTCCCGTTGCGTCGGCGCCAGCGGCGGCGCTCGTCGTCCGGCTCGGCGAGCCGATCTCGGCCCAGGAGGTCGCGCTCGCCGACGTCGCGAAGGCCCCGGAGACCTTCGCCGGTCGCTCGTTCACCACGCGCGGCACGGTGACCGCCGTGTGCCAGGAGATGGGCTGCTGGATGGAGATCAAGGACGCCAGCAACGGGGCGCACCTGCGGATGCACGGCCACTCGTTCTTCGTCCCGAAGACCGCGAGCGGCCGGGTGGCCCGCGTCCAGGCGACGCTCGTCCCGTCAGGCGCCCCGAAGGCGTGCGCCGACGACTCGTGCGCGTCGAAGAACCTCGCGCTCCTCCAGCTCGACGCGACCGGTGTCGAGCTGGACTGACCGGTCCCGGTCCGGAACCCGTCGGAGAAGTGCGCCCGCAGCCGCCTAGAGCGTCAGGTTGGTGGTCGTTGTCCCGCCGACCGTGACTGCGGCGTTCGCCGTCGCGTTCTGTCCCGCGTAGCTGGCCTTCACCTCCCAGGTCGCCACCGGAATCTGGCTGAAGTTGTAGGTGCCGCTGCTGTTGGTCGTCGTGGTGTAGAGGCCGCGGTTGACCGTGACCGTCGCCCCGACGACCGGCTTGGACGTTGCGTCGACGACCTGCCCGACGAGCGAGCCCTGCCCAGGGTCGGCGCCGATGTTCACGCGGTAGCTCCCGGCGACCTTCGTGAAGTAGCCGCGCGTGTCCCGCGAGATGACGTGGAACACCCAGACCCCGGCGGCGACGTTGCTGAGGAGGAGGTTCTTCTGGCTGATCGGCAGGAGCGTGGCCGACGTGGTCGGGACCGTGCTGCCGTAGTGGTCGAAGACGTAATAGGACTCGGTGAGCGCGCTGTCGGCGACCGGGAACGTCCACGAGAAGTACGGGTTGGTGTTCGCGTACCAGGTGGTCTGGCTCGGGTGGCTCGAGGACGCGACCGTGGGGGGGGTCGCGTTCACGTGAATCGGGAACACGGTCTCTACCGTCCCGACGCTGGACGTCGCGCTCACCGGCACGGCCTGGAAGAAGAACGTGTACGAGCCCGTCCCCGGCCCGGCGTCCACCCCGCCGTCCGCGCCGTCGTAACCTGGCAGCACGTGCTCCGGGAGGGAGAGGAACTCCTTGCTCGAGAACTGCGCGTTGGCCGGGGTGGGGACGGTGATGCCCTGCGACCCGAGCAGGTAGTAGCCCTGCACCGAGGGGAACGGCTGCGCCCAGCTGAAGTCGAAGGTCGCGAAGTTGTCGTTGTAGGTCTGCGTCGGGTCGGGGTGCGTGGTCGACGTGAGCGGGATGGGGGGGAGGAGCCCCTGCGTGACCGCGCCGCTCAGCGTGCCCGTGACGCTGACCGTGGAGCCGGAGAGGACCTTCAGGCGCCCGTTCCCCCCCGTGGAGCCGCTCTCGCTCGCCCCTCCGGCTCCCCCGGTGGCGCTGAGGAGCCCGCTCACGGTCACGCTGTTGCCGCCGACCAGGATTCCTCCCCCCGAGCCGCCGCCGCCGTACCCCGTGCCGGCCTGGCCGTTCGCCGTGACCGAGCCCTGGATCGTGATGGTGCTCGCGAAGAGGCGGATCACCCCCCCGCCGAGGCCGCCGCCGCCCGGGTAGCTCACGGTACCGGTCCCTCCCGCCGCCCCGACGGCGACGTCCGAGTCGGTCGCCGAGCCGAAGGTCGCTCCGCCATAGGGGCCGTTTCCGTGGGTGCCGTAGCCGCCGCCCGAGTAGTTGCCGCCCGTGCCGAGCGGGTTTTGCCCGGTGGGCGAGGCCACGATCGAGCCCCCCTGCTGCACGGTGATCGTCTTGGCGTAGATCGTGAGATTCCCGGTCGGTGACGTGAGCGTCGCGTTCGGGAAGACGTTGAAGTCACCGTCCACGACCACGACCCCATCCATCGTCGTGTTGGTCGTGATCTGGACCGGAGAGACGGCGCACGTGCCGGTCGCGGTGGAGCAGAACGTCGTGCAGCTCGTCGTCTGGGCGTACGCGGTGCCGCCCGCGTTGCAGGTCTGGGAGCTCGCCCCCGAGCAGCGCGTCGTGCCGGGCGTGCAGGCCCCCGTGCAGAGGCCGTTCGCGCAGCCCGCCGCGCAGGCCTCGTCGTAGAGCCACGCGGTGCCGCTGCTGTTGCAGCTCTCGACCAGGTTGCCCGGGCTGCAGCGGACCGCCCCCGCGGTGCAGGCCCCCTGCGTCGAGGACCCACCGTCGGCGACGCCCCCTGCCTCCGGGACGCCGTGGGCGTCGTTGCCGGAGCTCGACCCATCGTTGCCCGCGGTAGTTCCGTCCGGACCGGAGGTCGAGCTGTCGTTTGTGCCAGACGAGCCGTCGTGTCCGTGACCGCTGTCGGAGCCCGTCGTGGCGTCTGTCCCCGCGCCCCCGTCCCCCTTGGGCGTCGCCCCGTCCGGGTGCGAGGAGCCGCCGTCCGCGTGGGACGAGCCCCCCTCGCCGGAGCCTGACCTGGCGTCGGCCCCCTTGGAGGCGTCAGAACCCGCCGCGCCGTCGGCGCAGGCGCTCCCGCTGCAGGCGTTGTTGCCGCTGCTGCCGCTGCTGCTCGAGCAGGCGGCGAGGGCGAGGAGGGCGGTGAAGCCGCCGAGCGAGGCGATGGAGCGTCGGGTCATGGGGCAGGTTCCTTGTCGAGGAGGGTCACCTTGCGCGGAGCGTATCAGACCGTCCAGCGCGCAAACGGGTGACAGCGGCCGCCCGCCCGCGCCCTTCGCCCGGGCTTCAGCCCCCGTCGACCCCGCCGTCCCCGGTGGACGGGAGCGCCTTGGCCCAGATCCGCGTCTGCCTCGCCGGGATGGCGTCGCTCCCCGTCGAGGTGCCGCTCCCCGTGACCAGCTCCGGCAGCCCCGTCGGGACCGTCGTCGCCGTCCAGGGGCTGTCGCTCCGGTTGATGGCCACGTAGACCGTGTCGACGTGCGTCCCGACGGTCGTCGTCTCGGAGAAGACCCAGTGGTCGACGTCGACCGTGAGCGTGGTCCGGGTGCCGCGGCGCAGCGCCGGATGGGCGCCGCGGATCTTGAGGAGGGTGGCGAGGCGGTCGTGCAGCCCCTGCTGGGCGGCCGAGTAGCCGGTCCACTGCATCATGCGGCGGTTGTCCGGGTCGCCCGCGCCCGGCAGGCCGATCTCGTCGCCGTAATAGAGGAGCGGCGCCCCCTTGGTCGTGAAGAGGACGGCGAAGGCGTTCGCCAGCCGCTCGTAGGTGTTCGGGTCGGACTCGAGCGCGGGCTGGTTGGCCCACGCGTTCCCCGAGCCGTTCGTGGTGAGCGCCGCCCCGGTGTTGCCGCCCAGCCACGACGGGATCGTCTGCTCGGCGTAGTGGATCGAGCGGGGGAGGTCCTGGTTGCCGACGAACGTGCTCATGACGGCGTCGGCCGGGTAGAACGAGTCGTTGAAGTCCATGAACGCCTGGAGCCCCTGCATGCCGGCCGGCGAGCCGAACGTCCACGGGCTCCCCCCCGGGATGGCGGGGTCGAGCATGTTGCTCGAGTCACGCAGGAGCATCGCCTGCACGAGGCGGTACCGGAGCGGGAAGTCGAACTGCCCGTCGAGCCCCGTCGACGGGTTGATGAAGCTCCGGATGTAGGCCATGTCGTCGAAGTCGTACGTCTCGCCGACCATGTAGAAGTGCTGCGGGACGCCGCCGTCGGCCGCCTGCCCCTCGTACGTCGTGATCTGCGGGCGGAGCGAGGCGAGCCAGCTCGGATCGACCTGCTTGATGGCGTCGAGGCGGAAGGCGTCGTTGCCGTAGCTCTTCACGAGCCCGAGCGCGGCGGTGACCGAGTAGTCGCGCGCCGCGGGGGAGTTGGTGAAGTCGAAGTGGGCGAGGTACGGGGCGAACCAGCACTTGTAGTCGTTGTAGTTGCCGCAGCTCGGCGCCCCGCACTGGCAGGGGCTCGTGAACCAGCTCGGGCTGTCGTTGACGTGCTGGGTGTAGATGGGGCTCGACGTGTGGAGGTCGACCATCGCGTAGTCGAACAGCACCTTCAGCTTGGCCTTGTGCGCGGCCGCGACGAGCGCGGTCAGCTCGGCCGGGGTGCCGAAGCAGGGCTCGACCTTCGTCGGGTCGGTCGGCCAGTAGCCGTGGTAGCCGGTGTACTCGTACTGGGTCGCGTTGCAGCTCGTCCCGTTGCACGTGCCGCCGACGCCCGCGCCGAGGAGGTTGTCGGCGTTCTCGACGGGGACCGAGATCCAGAGCGTGTTGACGCCGAGCTCGGTGAAGTAGCCGCTGTTGATCTTCGCGGTGACCCCCGCCCAGTTGCCGCCGAGGTAGTTGGCGGAGCTGGTCGAGGTCGACGAGGCGCCCGCGACGCTGCACTTCGGGTTGGCCGACGTTCCGATGTTGAACCGGTCGATGAACGCGAAGTAGATGACCGCGTCGCGCCAGTCGAAGACGCCCGCCGCGAGCGCTCCGCTCGGGGCGCAGGTGGGGCTCGCGCACGTGATGGGGGCGGCGAGGCTGTTGATGCCGACCGTGGCGCCGGCGTCGATGGTGGCGGGGTTGTTCGGGTCGTTGACCCAGGTCGTCCCGTTGACGAGGAACTTGTACTGGACCGGCTGACCGTACGGGACCGGCACGACCGCGCGCCAGCTCGCCCCCCCGTCGCCCGTGCCCGTGTGGACCATCGGCGTCCCGACCGTCCAGCCGGTGGCCGAGTAGTTCCCCATCAGGCTGACGCTGGTCTCGCCGTTGAACGGGTAGGTGAACGTCTCGCCGCAGCGCTCGTCGGCGACCGGACACGTGGGGGCGACCCAGGCGTCCACCGGCTTGTGCCCGGCGTCCCCTGTTGTCGTCCCGCCGCTCCCGGTCGAGCCCCCGCCGTAGCCGTACCCGTAGCCCCCGCCTCCGCCCCCCGTCCCCGGGTTGAAGCCCGAGGCGTCCGGAGGGGAGCCGTAGTTCTTCTGGGTGACCTGGTCGCTGCCGCAGGCGACGAGCCCGAGGAGGGACGCCGCGAGGGCGAGGCCGGCGTGGCGGACATGGCGCATCGTTGGAAGACCTCGCGGGTGGCGTGCCTGTAGTTAAGGAGAGACGAGCTTCGCGCAGACGCTCCCCGACGGCACGAGGAGAGCGACGGAGAATGGCGCGGCCGGGAGCTTTGTCAACCCTGGGCTGAGTGACGCAGCCTGGCCGGTGACGAGATCGACGTAGGGACCGGCCGCGATCCCCGGCAGGGCGACCTCGAGCGGCGCCGTGGGGGAGCGGGTCGCGACCACGACCACCGTCTCGACCCCCGCCGCCTCGCGGGCGAAGACCAGGTCCTCGGTCCCTGCGTGCAGCGTCCGGTAGGCCCCCCTCCGCAGCGCCCCCGAGCAGCTCCGCGCCGCCCCGAGGCTCCGCACGACCTCGCGCGTCGCGAGCTGGAGCGCGGAGAGCTCGGCGTCGGACGGCATGACGCGGCGCGAGTCAGGGTCGCCCCCCCCGGCGAGCGCCACCTCGTCGCCGTAGTAGACGGTCGGGGCGCCGGGGAGCGCGAAGACGAGCCCGAGCGCCAGCTGCTGCTTCCGGTAGACGAGCGGGTCGGTCGACTGGGGGGCCGGCGTCCAGGTGTCGCCGTAGGCGTCGCCCGCGCTGACCGAGGCGAAGCGGGGGACGTCCTGGTTGCCGATGATCAGGCTCATCACGGCCCCGGACCCGGCCCAGGCCGCCTCGCCGTCGTGCAGGACGGCGTCGATCGTCGACATCGCCCCGGCGCCGTTCGCGACCTGGCTCTGCAGCGCCCAGAGCAGCGGGAAGTGGAACTCGCTGTCGAGCCCCTGCGGGCCGAGCTCGTACTGGAGGAGGGCGAAGTCCCCCTCGCCGACGAAGTTCTCGCCGAGGAGGAAGTCGCGGTGGCCGGGGTGGTCGTACTTCGCGCGGACGGCGTTCGCGATGCGGCGCGTCGCGAGGCGCCACATCATCGGGACGGCGTCGATGCGGATGCCGTCGCCGTCGTAGGCGTCGAGCCACCAGCGGACGTCGCTCGTGAGCTGGTCGGCGACGTCGGGGTTCTGCCAGGCGAGGTCGGGGAGGTAGGAGGTGAACCAGCAGTCGAGGATGTCGGTGTTCCACGGGCAGGCGGGGGTGCCGCAGATGCACGTGGCGTCGGGGTGGTTGAACCAGCCGCCCGCCTTGTGCGCAGCCCAGTACGGGTTGTCCGCGTGGACGTGGTTGGGGACGACGTCGAACAGGACGCGGAGGCCGCGCGCGTGGGCGGCCGCCAGCATGGCCCGGAGGCTCGCGTCGTCCGTCTGCGCGGGCTCGAGCGCGCGCTCCTCGACGGGCCAGTAGCCGTGGTAGTCGCTGTACGGCCGCCCATCGAGGCCGAGGAACGTGCCCGGTGGCCCCTTGTAGAGGGGCGAGATCCAGAGCGTGTTGACGCCGAGGCCGGTGAAGTAGCCCGACTCGATGGCCGCGGTGACGCCGTCCACCGTCCCCCCTGCGCGCGCCGAGGGGACCGCGGGCGTCGGCAGCGAGCCGTGGGCGTCGCGGAAGCGGTCGACGACCACCTGGTAGATGACGGTGTCGCGCAGATCGAACGGCTCGGGCTCGACCCAGGCCGTGGCGATGGCGGGGTCGGCGACGTGGCCGGCCGTGTCCTTCGCGGTGAGCGTGAAAGTGTGCTTCCCCGTGGCGAGGCCGCTCGCCTGGATCGCGACGCTCCCGGTCGCCGGGTCGGCCTGGAAGGCGGTGGTCGGCAGGGGCGTGCCGTCGCGCTCGGTCGCGGCGAGCGAGCTCGGGTCGAGCGCCTCCCCGCTCTTCGCGGCGAGGAAGGAGACGGTGAAGGTCGCGGCGCCTGTCGCCGACCCCGCCGCTCCGGTCACCTGGAGCGCGGGGACCGAGCAGTCGTCGACCGACGCCCACGTCACCTCCTGCCCGTCATGCAGGGCGAGCGTCGGGACGTTCGGGTTGGCCAGCGTCAGCCCGTCGTCGACGATGGCGTAGCTGTACTCGCCCGGAGCCAGGTCGAAGCTCGTGACCCGCCAGCCGTCCGCCCGCCCGGCCGGGAGCAGCGTCCCCGGCGCCGCCCAGCCGTCCCAGCTCCCGACGACCTGGACCGTGCTGGCGTCGCTGCTCGGGTGGTACCAGACGGTGAGGCCGCAGAGGCGCTGGGGAGGGGCGCTCGTCGCGCTCGTGGCGCCGCCGCTCGACGACTGGCAGGCCGCGACGGCGAGCAGCGCTCCGATGCTCCGAGCGCGCGCGTGTGCCGGACGTCCCACCGATGGTCGGTCTAGCGCCCGCCGCCGGGCGCGGCAACCTGGCTCAGGCCCCGGCGCTGAAGAGGCTGAAGATGGCGCCCCAGGCCATGAAGAGGAGGCCGAGGAAGGCGAGGACCACCCAGACGTCGAGCGCCTTCAGCGCGCGCCGGCTCGACGCGATGCCCCAGCCCATGGCGAACGAGTGGAGGCCGTTGGCGAGGTGGTAGCAGACCCCGAGCGTGCCGAGCAGGTACACGACCAGCGTCGGCATGTGGGAGTGCATCTCGTGGGAGAGGTCGGCGAAGGTCTCGGCGTGCCCCTCGACCAGCCGCGGGTGGAGCGTCGCGAGCCAGAGGTGCGCCCCCACGAAGAGGAGGACGCCGACGGCGCTGAGGCGCTGCAGCAGGTACTTGAGGTTGGCGAACGTGCCGTAGGTCTGGTTGTTCGGGCGGAACGTCCCGAGCCGCGTGATGCCCCACCCGAGGTGGATGAACAGCGGCAGGAGGACGATCACCATCGTGGCGAGCTGCGCCAGCGGGTGCGGGTACTCGGTGACCGACTTCTGCCAGGCCTCGGGGCCGTCGAAGGCGGCGAGGTTGTGCCAGAGGTGGACGATCGTCCAGATCCCCAGCGGGAGGATCGAGAGGATCGAGGCGAGGCGCGCCCTGATGAAGACAGGGGCCGAGGACTGGACAGCGGCGGTGGCCATGGGGGGAAGGATTAGGGCGGTTCCGGGTGCAATGACAAGCGAAGGACGGACGGCCCGTGCACGGCCAGGTGACTTCGGTCACGTCGGAGGCGGCCTGCCCCTTGTCCTGTCGACCCGGGATGCACTGGACAGGACACGGTGTCTACAGCTGTCGATGATCGACGGGAACTTGTGGACATCGTGTCCCATCCGCGTCCGCCGTGGTCTTGTGAACGGGGAAATTGCTCGATATCCGGGCATGCGCGGCCGACAGGACAGGACACGGTGTCCTGCCATGAGCAGCCATCTCGCTTGCGAGTGGACACGGTGTCCCGTGGACGGGGTCGGGGCTCGCGTCGTCCGTTGACCCTGTTCGGTGACGGGTGACATCGTCCGGGCATGTACGATCCGGTCACCCTCGACCAGCTCCGGGCGTTCGTCACGGTCGTCGAGGAGGGGAGCTTCTCGGCCGCGGCGCGCAAGCTCCAGCGCGTGCAGTCGGCGATCAGCGCCTCGATGGCGAACCTCGAGAGCCAGCTCGGCGTCCCGGTCTGGGATCGCTCGACGAAGGTGGCGACGTTGACGGCGCAGGGGAGGGCCGTCCTCGGGGCGGCGCGTCGGGTGCTCGTGGAGGTGGACGGGCTCCGCCGCCTGACGTCGGGGATGGTGATGGGGCTCGAGCCGACGGTCTCGCTCTGCCTCGACGCGCTCTTTCCGCTGAACGCGCTGCTCGACCTCTGCGCGGCGTTCGCGGCCGAGTTCCCCGCCGTCGAGCTGCGCGTCGACACGCAGGTCCTCTCGGCCGTGTCGCAGGCCGTCCTGCGCGGCTCGGCGACGCTCGGCGTGGCCAGCCCGCAGGGGCTCGTCCCGGGGCTCGAGCGGGAGCCCATCGCGACGATCGCGCTCCTCCCCGTCGTCAGCCCGGAGCACCCGCTCGCGCGCATCAAGGGGCGCATCCCGACGCGTGATCTCGCGGGAGCGACGCAGATCGTCCTCTCGGAGCGGACGGAGGGGGGCGTCCCCGACCAGGGCGTCCTGTCGCCGCGCACGTGGCGGGTCGCCGACCTCCACACCAAGCACATGATGCTGAGGCGGGGGCTCGGCTGGGGGAACCTGCCGGAGCATGTCGTGCGCGACGACCTCGCGACGGGCGCCCTGGTCCCCATCAAGCCGGCGTCGTGGGACGCCGACGACAGCACGCTCCGCCTCTCCGCCGTCTACCGGAGCGACCTGGTCTTCGGCCCCGCCCACCGCTGGCTCGTCGCGCAGCTGCAGGCCCTCTGCGCCAGGGAAGCGAGCGCGGCCGGCGGGACCGTCACGAGGGGCTCGAGGACGCCATCAAAGCGCGGCGGACCCTCCCGGAACCATCACCAGGGGTGATGGTCGGTATCAGTTTTTCATCGCTCCCGCGGATGCTACGGCGGCTCTACGTTCCTCGAACACCAGGAGAACGACCATGAGCACCTACTCGATCGACACGACGCACTCCGAGATCGCCTTCACCGTCCGCCACATGATGTTCGCCAAGGTCCGCGGCCAGTTCAAGGCCTGGACGGCGACCGCCGCCTACGACGCCGCGGACCCGACCCGCTCGGTGTTCCACGCCGACATCGACGTCGCGAGCATCGACACCCGCGAGCCGAAGCGCGACGGACACCTCGCGTCGCCGGACTTCTTCGACGCCGCGCAGTTCCCGAAGCTCACGTTCGACAGCAAGAAGATCGAGGCGGCCGGCAAGGGCGAGTACAAGATGACGGGCGACCTGACGATGCACGGCGTCACGCACCCGGTGACGCTCGACGTCACGCAGACGGGCGGCGGCAAGGACCCGTGGGGCAACGAGCGGATCGGCTTCAGCGCCAGGGGCTCGCTCAGCCGCGCGGCGTGGGGCCTCACGTGGAACCAGGCGCTCGAGGCGGGCGGCGTCCTCGTGAGCGACAAGATCGAGATCGACATCGAGGTCCAGGTCGTCGTCGGCAAGTAGGTCGCGCGGGGAGTCGGTCGGAGCGCCGCCCGGGGGGGCGCCGCGCTCTGCCGTGACGCGAGCATCTCGCGCCCCGCGGGGGTAACCTGTCGCCCGTATGGCCACGGACCGAGACGAGAGGCCAGCTCCCGGGGACGGCGCGGGCGCTGCCATGACCGACCGCGAGCGCGCCGAGTCGGCCACCGCGGCGCTCGAGGCGAGCAACGAGATGCTGCGCGCGATGTCGGACGCCAGCTTCGAGGCGGTCATGGTGCACCGCGAAGGCGTCATCCTGTCGGCCAACCGGGCGGCGGAGCAGATGTACCGCGTGCCGCCTGGCGGCCTCGAGGGGCGGTCGCTCTTCGACTTCACGGCCCCCGAGTCGCTGGAGCTGCTGCGCGGCAAGGCGCGCTCGGGCGACGAGACGCCGTACCAGGGGATGGCCCGCCGCGCGGACGGCACGGACTTCCCCGCCGAGGTCAACGCGCGCGTGGCGTCGCTGCAGGTCGGCGGCTTGCCCGTCCGCGTCGTCTGCGTCCGCGATCTGAGCGGGCGTCGCGAGCTCGAGGCGCAGCTCCGGCAGGCGCAGAAGATGGAGGCCGTCGGTCGCCTCGCCGGTGGGGTCGCGCACGACTTCAACAACCTGCTCTCCGTCATCCTCGGCTTCACCGACATGGCCAGCGCGGCGGTCGCGCCCGACAGCCGGGCCCACAGCGATCTCGCCGAGATCCGCCGCGCCGCCACCCGCGCGTCCGAGCTGACCCGACAGATGCTCGCGTTCGGTCGGAGGCAGGTCCTCTCGCCGCGCGTCGTGTCGATCAACGACGCCGTGAGCGGCATCATTCCGATGATCGCCCGCCTCATCGGCGAGCACATCGAGCTGGTCGTCTCGCTCTCGCCCGCGGCGCCCGCCGTTCGCGTCGACCCCGGTCAGCTCGAGCAGGTCCTCCTGAACCTCGTGCTCAACGCGCGCGACGCGATGGCCGACGGCGGGCAGCTCATCATCGAGACCGCGGAGCGCGAGTTCGACGACGGGTACGTCGCCAGCCACGTCGGGGTGTGTCGGGGGCCGCACGCGATGATCGCCGTCACGGACACCGGCATCGGCATGGACGAGGCGACGCAGGCGCGCGTCTTCGAGCCGTTCTTCACCACGAAGGCGCAGGGGCGCGGGACGGGGCTCGGCCTCGCCACGGTCTTCGGGATCGTG
>Ga0316217_10002906_pt1 | contig 20178 bp, 18 predicted proteins | sample 1anoAmetaG_FD_203633 | JGI IMG/M metagenome (GOLD analysis project Ga0316217, IMG submission 203633) | Freshwater microbial communities from Trout Bog Lake, Wisconsin, USA - 1anoA | ecosystem: Environmental > Aquatic > Freshwater > Lake > Hypolimnion/Profundal zone | place: USA: Wisconsin...
CGTTCTTTGGAAACCTGTACTTGAAAGTTCATGAATCACCCTGATTATGCTGAGTGGGGAGCAATCCTGCGGATATCGATTCAAACCCTTAGTGTAGCTTGAAACCACGGCTCTGGGCAGATGCGGTTCGCGGGGCCGTGGGCGTGGATTCCCGGGTGGCGGGTCAGGAAAGCCGGAACGGGTGGCGGGGTTTTCCGCAGGATCCGCCGCCACCGGAGGCCTCATTTCGAGGCTTTTTTAATAATTCCATTGTTTCCAATACTTGAAAAAATACAGGCGGTGCAGAAACCTGTGCAATTCCCTACCTGAATGATCGATCTCACTGGAGACCCAATCTTTCCGGAGCGCATCGGGCAGCCGTTCCACAAACGCCCATCGCAATAATCTATTAGTGATTCAAATTAAGAGTGCATCAAACACATTGATTATGCTGAGTGGAGGGGAAACCTGCGGATACCCGGACGATCCCCTTGAGAATCTGGCGATCACGGCCACCGCCAGGTGTGGGCCGGGAGTCGGAAACGGCGGATCGGCCGGTGCAGGGCCGGGTCCCCGGGCAGGGCGCGGCGGGTTTTCCACAGGGGCCTCTGCGCCGGTTCCGCCCCGGCCGGATGACTGGGCGTCAAGCCCAATCAAATTACTGGATGCTATTCAGGAGGGAGTGGACAATCTTGTGGAAATCCCCATCCTTCTGCATGCGGTTCTTCACCGAGTTGATCGCGTTCATGACCGTGCTGTGGTGCATGTCGTTGAAGTTGTGGCCGATTTCGGTGAAGGAGGAAGCCGTGAGCTCCCGGGTGAGGAACATGGCCACCTGCCGGGGGAGCAGCACGGCCTGGGTCCGGGACTTCTTCTTCATCAGATCGTTGAACGAGATGTTGTAGGTCTCCGCGGTCATCCGGCAGATCCGCTCCATGGAGATGGAGGCGCTGGCCTCGTTGCCGGTGAGCCCCTGGAAGGCCAGCTGGGCCACCTCCAGGCTGGGCGACACCCCCAGGAAGCTGCTCTGGAACACCACCCGGGTGAGCAGGCCTTCCAGGTCACGCACACTGCCCTTGGCCTTGTGCGCGATGAAGGTGATCACCTCCTCGCCGACCTCGGGCAGATCCTTGAACACCTCGTCTTCCAGCTTCTTGCGCAGGATGGCGACCCGGGTCTCGAAATCCGGCGGCTGGATGTCCGCCGTGAGTCCCCACTTGCAGCGGGTGATCAGCCGGTCGTGGAGGCCTTCCAGCTTCTGCGGGGGCTTGTCCGAGGTGATGACGATCTGTTTCCCGTATTGCAGGAGGTATTCCAGGATGTAGAAGATCTCCTCCTGGGTCCGTTCCATCTTCCCCAGCGTCTGCACATCGTCCAGGAGCAGGACATCGTTCTGCTGGTACTTCTTGCGCATCGGCTCGGTATTCTTGGCCCGGATCGCGAGGGTCAGCTCGTTGAAGAAGTTGTCCACCTTCAGGTAGGCGACCCGCAATGCCGGATTCTTGGCCAGCAGACCCTTGCCGATCCCGATCATCAGGTGGGTCTTGCCCAGCCCCGATCCGCCGTACACGAACAGCGGGTTCATGTTCAGCGACGAGTTGGGCTTGCCGTGGCTTTCCACCACCGCGTTGGCGGCCGCGAAGGCCAGCTGGCTGCTGGGTCCCACCACGAAGCGGTCGAGGGTGTAGCGGTGGAAGCCCTGGGGGAAGGGTGAATTCACCGGGATCTCGGGCACGCTGGCGGCAGCCTTGGGCTTCTGGGACGGTTTCAAAGGCTTGGCGTCCCCGGCCACCATGAAGCCCAGCCGCAGGCTGGCCAGGTCCGACTGCACCAGCACATCGTGGAATTCCTCGGCCAGCTGCTGCTCGATCCAGATCCGGGCGGAGGGGGACGGTACCTGGATGAGCAGGGTGGTCCCGTCGAAATTGATGGCCGAACAGGGTTCGATCCAGTCGGCGAAAGTCCGCTCGGGGAGGCGCTGGGCGAGGCCCTTGCGCAGGGTTTCCCAGAGGGCTTGAGGGTCATGTGACATGGCGGGGTCCCAGTCTATAAAGTCGAAGTGGAGCCCGACCCGGAAAGGGCGTCAGACAAATCTTGGGGAGCTGCCCCAGAACTCCATTCCGGATGCGGGAAAACAACTTTAGCATCGCCGCCGGGAGGTGTGGATCACTCTTTGGGGTTGAGTGACGAATCATCTGCTGGTAGCCTCGAAGGTTCGCCCTATCCATCAAGACAGGGCCATGAGGTGTTCTATGAAGAGGACTTTCCAGCCCAACAACCGGCACCGTGCCAAGACGCACGGTTTCCTGACCCGCATGAAGACGAAGAACGGCAGATTGGTGCTGAAGCGTCGCCGTGCCAAGGGCCGACACGTCCTCGCACTTTAATCGACATGAAGGTAGCCGGGCGCTACCGGGTGGTGCAACGCCAGGATCACGCTGTCCCCAGCGTTGTTCCCCGTCCGCTGCTGGGACGGGAACAGCCTCTGGACGTGCGGGTCTGGCGCTGGGCCAGTGGCCTGGAACCCATGCTTCTGGTCAACGCGTCCAGGAAGCAGGGGCGGGCCGTCCAGCGGAACCGCTTCCGGCGGCGGGTGCGCATGGCTTTTCTCAAGATCCTGCGAGAAGCGCCGGCCGCCGATGATCTAGGATATGTGGTGTGGGTGCGCCCTGCGCGGGGCGCCCCTAAGGGCTGTCCGTTCTCATTCCAAGAAATCGAAAGCCAGCTTCGGCTGGCTCTGCGCCGTTGGGAAACTCAATGAAAAACAAGAACATGTTTATCTTTGTGGTCCTGAGCGTCCTACTGCTCGGCGGCTACAACCTCCTGATGAAGCGCATGAATCCGGTCCCGGCCCAGGTGCAGGTGGAAACCCCGGTCCCGGCCCAGCCCGCGGCCAGCCAGGCCCCGGCCGTCCCCGCCGCGGCTCCCGGCGCCCCGGCGGCGATGCCCCCGGTGGATCCGATGGCGCGCGTCTCCCTCAAGAACGACACCCTGAACCTGACCTGGCGCAAGGGTGACGGCGCGCTGGCCCAGGTCGAGTGGAGCGACGGCACCAAGTTCTTCACCGAAGCCAAGCTGGGCAAGGACGGCGTGGAGATCGCCAAGGATTTCCCGGGCCTGGCGGCGGCGGTCGGCACCCGGTTCGAAGGCGAACCCGATGTGGCCGGCACCCCCGATGGGCACACCATCACCTTCCACAATGCCCAGGGCGACCGGCTGACCTACCTGGTCCCGGCCCAGGGCCATGTCATCTCCATGGAGTGGACCTCGCCCAAGGCGGCCAGCCTCGACCTGATGCCCATGCCGGCCAATCCCCTGACCGTCGCCGGCCTCGGCCGGGTCTACACCATCGAGCCCAATTCGATCAAGGCCGTGACCTGGATCTCCATGCTGAAGGACCCCTTCACCAGCTTCCTTGGCTCCAAGCGCAAGGAACTGCCCCCCGCGGCCCTGCGGGTGGGCATGGACGCCGGCCTGGACCCCAAGAAGGCCACCCAGACCACCTGGTATTTCGCGGCCATCTGGGACGCCTCCCGGGAGCCCCGGCGGGATGCCGGCGCGGGCTACCTGCTGGCGCCCGACAGCAACGGCAAGGTCTCCGCCCGTCTCTACCTGGGCCCCAAGCAGTCCGAGGCGCTGGCCCAGTTCCACGCTCCCGGCAACCCCGACGGCGGAGCGATGTTCAAGCAGGTGGTCGACTTCGGTTTCTTCGGGCTGGTCGCCAAGCTGCTGTTCGTGATCCTGCGCGGGATCCACATGGTCGTGCCCAACTGGGGCTGGGCCATCATCCTGCTCACCGTGGTCATCCGCGGCAGCCTCTGGCCGCTGAACACCAAGACCACCACCCAGATGATCCGCATGAAGGAACTGGAGCCGTTCCAGAAGGCGCTCCAGGCCAAGTACGAGAAGTTCGGCAACGACATGACCAAGAAGGCCGAGATGCAGAAGGAGCTGATGGCCTTCTACAAGAAGAACGGCCACAACCCCATGGGCGGCTGCCTGCCGATGCTCCTGCAGATGCCGGTGTTCTTCGCCCTCTGGTCCATGCTCAACGCGGTGTTCGAACTGCGCCACGCGCCCTTCCTCGGCTGGCTGCAGGACCTCTCCGCCCAGGATCCCTACTTCATCCTTCCGGTGCTCATGGGTGTCTCGATGATCATCCAGCAGGCCATGACCCCCGCGGTGGGCGATCCGGCCCAGCGGAAGATGATGATGATCCTGATGCCGGTGATGTTCTCGTTCTTCTTCGCCCGCACGCCCTCCGGCCTCTGCCTCTACTACCTGATGTTCAACATCATCGGTATCCTGCAGACCTGGCTGGTGATGAAGAACTACAAGCCCCAGCCCGTCGTGGCCTGAGGAGAAACCCATGCGCAAGTCGTCCCTTCCGCTGGACCAGGCCCCCGAACTGGTGGCCCGGTGGTGCAAGAAGCTCGGCCTCAACGTGACGGCGGCCTTCGGTCCTTCCGGTGACGAGGCGCTGTTCCCGAACCGGCTGGTGCTCAGCGGTCCGGACGCCTCCTGGCTCGCCGGCAACAAGGGCCAGGCCCTGGACGCCCTGCAGTTCCTGCTGCACGAGGCCCAGGGCGAGCGCGAGGACAGCAAGCTCGCCTACCTGGACGTGGAATCCTTCCGCCTGTTCCGGATGAAGGAGATCATCGCCATGGCCGGCTTCGCCGCCGAGAAGGCCAAGGCGTACGGCAGCTACACCTTCACCTCGCTCAGCCCGAGGGAACGGCGCTGGGTGCACATGGTGCTCAGCCGGCAGCCGGGTTTCGCCACTGAAAGCGAAGGCACCGGCACCTTCAAGGCTCTGAAGGTCACCCGGGTCTGACCCCACCGCCAGCAAAAAAAAAGGACGCGCCCCGCAAGGGGCGCGTCCTTTTGCGCGGTTCCGGCTATTCGTCGGCGTTTCCGGCCACCGCGGCGACCTGGCCGCGGATCTCGGCGATGGTGGCGGCGAGGACGCCGTCGATCATGCTCTTGGGCGGGGTCTTGATCTTCTCGCGCTCCATGAGCAGCTGGACCATCTCGCGGTTCTCCTTGATGTCGTAGTCGGCCTTCTGGAAGACCTGCTCGGGCGTCATGGTCCGCTGGGCCACGCCGTCCTGGATGGCCTGGGCGGCCACGTCGGCGGCCTCCTGGGGGAAGACCTCCACGTCGTCCATGGTCGGCATGATGTGGTCGATATCGAGGCCGCGCTTCTGCTGCATCTTCGCCATGGAGTGGGCGGCGGCGATGGCCATGTTGTCGGTCACCCGGCTGGCGTCCACCAGCAGGCAGCCCTTCAGCAGGCCCGGGAAGCACATGGAGTTGTTCACCTGGTTGGCGAAGTCGCTGCGTCCGGTGGCGACGATGAGCGCGCCGGCGGCCTTGGCTTCGTGGGGATAGATCTCGGGCACCGGATTGGCGCAGGCGAAGACGATGGCCTTGGGCGCCATGACCTCGATCCATTCCTTCTTGACGATGTTGGGCCCCGGGGTGGACAGCGAGCAGAGGATGTCGGCGCCCTGGCAGGCGTCCAGGATGTTGTCCACGCGGTTGGGGTTGGTGCGCTGGCAGATCTCCCACTTGCGGTAGAACCGGGTGTCGGCCCGGACATCGTCGCGGCCGGCATGGAGGCCGCCCTTGGAATCGAAGGCGATGACATTCTTCGGGTCCATGCCTTCGGCGAGCATCAGCCGGATGATGGTGGCGTTGGAGGCGCCGGCGCCGTGGAAGACGGCCTTGACGTTCTTCCAGTCCTTGCCCGCCAGCTTGATGGCGTTGATCATGCCGGCCAGGGTCACGCAGGCGGTGCCCTGGGCGTCGTCGTGCCAGACCGGGATGCCGCAGTCCTGGAGACCGTCCAGCACCTTGAAGCAGTTGGGCTGGGAGATGTCCTCGAGGTTCACCGCGCCGAAGGAAGGCGTCGCCATCCGGACGAAGTCGATGATCTTCTGGGGATCGTGCTCATGCTTGCCCATGGACTGGAAGTCGAATCCCGCCTTGTGCGCGCCGGGTTCGGTGTGGGAGTTGATGCAGAGCGCCATGGCGTCCACGCCGCCCAGGTAGTACATGAGGAAGGCCTTGCCCTCCATCACGCCCAGGCCGCCGCTGGGGGTGCAGTCGCCGTCGCCCAGGACCCGGGTGGAATCGGAGACGATGGCCACCAGGTTGCTGCGGTTCGACAGGTTGTAGGACTGGAGGTTGTTGTCGCGGATGGCGGTGGAGATGGCGGAGACGCCGGGGGTGTAGTAGACGCCGAACCAGCCGAAGTCATAGATCCCGGCCTTGGGGATCATGGTCATCTTCCCGCCGTAGAACTGGTGCGCCTCGAGCGACAGGCGCTTCAGGAAGATGGTCTGGGCCTTGGCTACTTCTCCTGGGGTCAAGTCCTTCGGAAACAGGTCCTTGAGGTTCTTGAGGTCGAGATAGGCTGGGAAGCTCATGGCTCCTCCGAAGAAGGATGGTTAAGTCCGGAAAGCCCGGTCGCCTACTTGCCAAGCCTTGGCGCAGGGGGGGGCCTAGACGGTGATGCACAAGTTTTGAAGGATAGGCTTGGCTAGGCTCAGGATTCTACCCAAAATCAATAGATAGCCCAACCTTAAAGATTAGTGATTCTATATTTATATGAGATTTCAAAGCCGCTGAACTGCCGGTCAGCGGATCCAGGGGCGCCTGGATGGCCTCCGGGATCGTACAGTGGTTCCTATCCCGCCGGAGGAGGGCGGCCCGTCTCCATGTCCGATCCGATCTGCGCCCCCGCCACCCCCCTTCTGCCTTCGGCGGTGGCCATCGTCCGGGTTTCCGGCGCCGGCCTGGGCGCGAGGCTGCGGCCCCTGCTGGCCTTGCCGGTCCCGCGGATGGCGGAGCTGCGGACCCTGGAATGGGACGGCTACCGGGAGCAGGCCCTGGTCCTGTTCTTTCCCGGACCGCGCAGCTACACCGGGGAGGATCTGGTGGAGTTCCAGCTGCACGGCAATCCGCTGCTGGTGAAACGCTTCCTGGAGCACCTGGGGCGGATGGGCATCCGCCTGGCCGTGGCCGGGGAGTTCACCCGGCGCGCCCTGCTGAACGGCAAGCAGAGCCTGCTGGCGGCGGAGGCCCTGCGGGACCTGGTGAACGCCGCCACGGACACCCAGCTGCGCCAGGCCCAGGCCCGGGCCGGGGGCCTGCCGGCCTGGGTGGCGGAGGCGCGGAACGCGCTGGCGCCCTGGCTGGCCCGGGCCGAGGCCAGCGTCGACTACGGCGAGGAAGAAGGTATCTTATTGGATCTGGGGGATATGCGTCGCAAGCTAGGACCCCTGGAGCAGCTGTTCCACGTGGAACAGGCCCGTGCTTCGGCCGCCGGCTGGCTGCTGGACGGGATCCGGATCGCCCTGGTGGGCCGGCCCAACGCCGGCAAGAGCACCCTCTTCAACGCGCTCGCCGGGGCCGACCGGGCGATCGTCACCGAACTGCCCGGCACCACCCGGGATGTGCTGGAAGTGCGGGCCCAGTGGGCGGGCCTGCCGCTGTTGCTGTTCGACACCGCCGGCCTTCGCCACAGCGAGGACCCGGTGGAGCGTCTGGGGGTGGCCCGGGTGCGTGGGGTCCTGGAGCAGGCGGACCTGATCCTGCATCTGGTTCCGCTGCCGGATCCGGCTCCGGAGCCCGGGATCCTGGAGCGGCTGGCGCCGTTCGCGGGGAAGGTCCTGACCGTGAGGAACCAGGCCGACCTTGGCGGGGGGCCGGCGCCCGGGCCATGCATCTCCGTCCTGTCCGGGGACATGGAACCGCTGGCCGCGGCCTTGCGCGAACGTTTCCTGGGCGGGCTGGCGCCGGATGCCTGTCTGGGCGCCATGGCCACCCGCCGGCAGCGGGAACTGCTGGATGAGCTGGTGACGCAGATGGACCTGCTGCTGTCACTGGAACCCGGGACGCCGCCGGAACTGGCCGCGTCGGTGCTGCAGGGGGCCTGGGGGCTGCTGGCCCGGCTCACCGGGGAGGACCGGGCCGAAAGCGCCCTGGACCAGGTGTTCGCCGGGTTCTGCCTGGGGAAATGATTCAGGGTTTGCCTTGTTGTCTTTTATCCCTCTTTTCATCCCCGTCCATCCCGTCCATCCCCGGCTAAAAAAGCCAAGGATGATGCCGAATACGTCTGAACAGGAAGCGCCGAAACACCCGGCGTCTTTTTTTGCCGGGGATGAACGGATGGACGGGGATGAAAAAGGATAAAAAATTGAGTGGCTTCAGCTGTGCCTGGAGAGCGTCCCGGTTTCCTCGGCGGGCTCTTCCTCTTTTTTCTCCTCGGCCTTTTTGGGGTCCTTGGCCGGCGGCTCGGCGTCGGCGGGCAGGGGCTGGATGGTGTAGTCGACCGTCTCGCTGAAGCGGGCCCGGAACTGCTCGAACGCCTCCCGGCTGATGATCGGCTCCGGCCCTTCGGCCCGGTCGGTGGCGAGGATGCCGTCCAGGTGGTCGCACTCGTGCTGGAGCAGTTCCGATTCGGTCCGGCCCAGGCGCTCCCAGTGCCGGCGCACCCCCTGCTCGTCGTCGAAGGCCAGCGATATGGATGCGTGCCGGCGCACCCGCACCAGCAGCCAGGGGAAGCACATGCAGTCGTCCCAGAGGGTGAAGGTCTCCGGGCTGGCCCAGGTGATCTCCGGGTTGATCAGGGAATGGGTCCCGCGGCCCAGGTTCACGGCGATGAACCGCTTGCCGATGCCGATCTGGGGGGCGGCCACCCCCCGGCCGAACCCGTGGGTCCTGCGGAACGCCTCCAGGGTCGCCTGCAGCCGGGCGTTCTCTTCGATGAAGACGGGGTCCTTCGGGTCGAGGACGGGCAGGGCCTTCAGTCGCAGCCGGGGATCTCCCAGGGGCAGGATGGCATCGGACATGGCAACCTCCGGAACGGCGCCGGACGGCCGCCGCGGTTCCATTCTCCCACGAGCCGCGGAATACGGGATAATCGCGGCTGGGAGCGGATATGGAATCGGGCTTTGAAGCGGTCATCGGTCTTGAGGTCCATGTGCAGCTCCGCACCCGGTCCAAGATGTTCTGTGCCTGCCGCAATGAATACGGGAGCCAGCCCAACGGCCACACCTGCCCGGTCTGCCTGGGCCTGCCCGGAGCGCTGCCGGTGATCAACGCCGAAGCCGTGCGCATGGCCATCGCCCTGGGCCTGGCAGTGGGCGGCGAGATCCGGGAGCGCAGCGTGTTCTACCGGAAGCAGTACTTCTACCCTGACCTGCCCAAGGGCTACCAGATCACCCAGGGCCCGGTGGCGGTGGTGGAGCGGGGCCGGCTGCGGATCCCCGGCGATCCCCAGGTCCGGGGCGGCAGCGGGATGATCGAGGCGGGGATCGAGCGGGCCCACCTGGAGGAGGACGCCGGGAAGTCCAGCCATGACCTCGGCGAGCGCAGTTCCTACGTGGACCTGAACCGGGCCGGGGTGCCGCTGCTGGAGATCGTCGGCGCCCCGGATCTGCGGAGCGGGCAGGAGGCCTACGATTATCTCAAGGCGGTGCACCGGCTGGTGACCTTCCTGGGCATCTGCGACGGCAACCTGGAGGAGGGCTCCATGCGCTGCGATGCCAATGTGAGCGTGCGCAGGCACGGTGAGGCCATGGGCACCCGGGTGGAGGTGAAGAACATCAATTCCTTCCGGTTCGTGCGGATGGCCCTGGACTACGAGATCGGCCGGCAGACCGGGATGGTGCTGCGGGGCGAAAGCTTCGGCCAGGAGACCCGGGGCTGGGATGCGGAAAAGGGCGAAACCCGCAGCCAGCGGAGCAAGGAAGCGGCCATGGATTATCGCTATTTCCCGGAACCGGACCTGCCGGCCCTGGTCATCTCCCGGGAGGAGGTCGAAGCGGTCCGGGCCGGCCTGCCGGAACTGCCCGAAGCCCGGTTCGAACGGTTCACCGCCCAGTACGGCGTATCGGACTACGAGGCCGGCCTGCTGCTCCAGAGCCCCGCGTTCGCCGAGTTCTTCGAGGCGGCCGCGGCCGCCTGCAACCCCAGGCAGGCCGCCAACTGGATGCTGGGCGAAGTGAGCCGGAGCCTGAACGGACGTGGCCAGGGCATCGAGGCGCTGGCCCTGCGCCCCGGGCAGCTGGCGGAACTGGTGCGGATGGTGGAATCCGGCGCCATCAATCTCAATACCGCCAAGGAAGTGGTGTACCCGCTGCTGCTGGAGGGCGCGGGCGCGCCGGCGGAGATCGTGCGGGAGCGGGGCCTGGGCCAGGTTTCGGACCGGGGCGCCATCGAGGCGATGGCGCTGGCCGTGCTGGCCGCCAACCCCGGGCAGCTGGCCCAGTACCGGGGCGGCAAGGAGAGCCTCAAGGGCTTTTTCGTGGGGCAGGTCATGAAGGCCGGAAAGGGCAAGATGAATCCGATGCTGGTGAATGAAGTGCTGGAGCAGATCCTGGCTTCCGGGGAGACGTCATGACGGACGCTGGCGGAAACCGGCCGGACCTGGAGCCCGGGAGCGCCCCCGGGCCGCTGCCCCCGTCCGCCCCCGGGGACAGGGACGCGTGGAAGACGGTGTACTTCGGACAGCTGTCCCGGGACCTCGTGCCCTACCATCCGGATCCGCCGGAGGCGCCGGAAGACGAGCTCACCCAGGCCGCCCTGTCCGATCCGGACAGCGTCAACCGGAAGGAGTCCGAATCCACGGGTCCGACCTTCTGGCGCGTCCTGGTGGTGGTGGCGGTGGCCATCGCCTCGCTGGCCATGGTTTTCTGGCGCACCCACTGACGGCCGCGCCGCGCCGGGTGCTATCCTGCCAGCAGCGCGGGGCGGGAGGGTGATGCCGGCGCGGGGAGCGAGCATGAACGCGAGCGATTGGGGCCAGAGCACCGTTGCCATCCATGCCGGCAGACAGCACAACGACTCGCGATCGGTGACCACCCCCATCTACCAGACCTCGGTGTTCGAGCTGATGGAGAACGCCGAAGGCGCCGAATTCTCCGCCGCGACCGAGCCGCCGCGCTTCTACACCCGGTGGGGCAACCCCAATTTCAGCGAGGTGGAGGCGGTGGTGGCGGCCCTGGAAAAGGCCGAGCGGGCGCTGGTGACCAGCTCCGGGATGAGCGCCTTCGCCACCGTGTTCGAGGCGCTGCTCAAGCCCGGGGATCATGTGGTGGCGCCCGCCGCGCTCTACCTCGGCACCGAACAGCTGCTGCGCCGCTGGGAGGCCCGGCGGGGACTCAAGGTCACCTGGATCGGCAACAGCCTCGACCTGCTGGAGTGGGAGAACGCGATCCGGCCCGAAACGGCCATGATCTTCGTGGAGACCCCCAGCAATCCCACGCTGGCCATCACCGACCTGGCGGGAATCGCCGAGATCGGCAGGCGCCGGGGGATCCGCACGGTGGCCGACAACACCTTCGCCACCCCGGTGTTCACCCGGCCGGTGGAACTGGGCATCGATATCAGCGTGGCCAGCGCCACCAAGTACCTGGGCGGGCACTCGGACCTGGTGGCCGGGGTCATCGCCGGCCGGGAAGCGGATGTGGTGGCCTGCTGGGCGGTGGCCAAGCTTACCGGCCCGACCCTGGACCCCATGGCCGCCTGGCTGCTGCACAGGGGGCTGAAAACCCTGCACCTGCGGGTGATGCGAGCCGCCGACAACGCCCAGTCGCTGGCCGCGTGGCTGCTCTGGCAGCCGCAGGTGGCGCGGGTGGACTATCCCGGGGTCAAGGACCATCCGGGCCACGCGGTGGCCGCCCGGCAGATGGTGGGCGGATACGGGGCCATGATGAGCTTCGAACTGTGCGACGGGCTGCAGGCTGGGCAGCGGTTCTGCGAAGCGCTGGAGATCATCACCCGGGCGGTGAGCCTGGGCGGGGTGGAAAGCCTGATCCAGCACCCGGCCAGCATGAGCCACCTGCGCACCCCGCCGGAGGTCAAGGCCCGGCTGGGCATCTCCGACGGCCTGCTGCGCTTCTCGGTGGGCATCGAGGACGCCGCCGACCTGAAGGCCGACCTGGAGCGCGGGTTCCAGGCCGCCGGCACCCTGGGCTGAGGCGGCGCCGTGCGGCTCACCATCAACGGCAAGGAGCGGGAGGCCCCCCTGCTGGCGACGATCGCCGACCTGGCTTCGTGGCTGGAACTCCCGGCCTTCGGCAGCGCGGTGGAGCTGAACGGGCAGGTGGTGCGCAAGGCCGAGTACGCCGCCTGCCCCCTGCAGGAGGGGGACCGCCTGGAGGTGGTGCGGCTGGTGGGTGGAGGTTAGCTAGACAGCGGCGTCCGCCCTTGATCAACGGGGATGAACCTTGGCGGGGCCCACAAAGATAAAGGCCAAAGGCTTCAGCGCGCAGGACGGCTCGTCATGGCACCTACCTGCTTCATATCAATTTCCATCCCCGTTCATCACTGTTCATCCCCGTCGGAAAAGACGCCGGGTGCTTCGGCGCGAACTGTTCAAGCGATTCGACACCATCCTTCGTTTCATTTCGACGGGGATGAACAGTGATGAATGGGGATAAAGATTGATAAAATAGAACTTCATCACTGCTGCCAGATTCGGGTTCCCGCCCTCCGGGCACACGGACACCCGATCAGGATTTCCGTAACTCAGCGCCTCGCCAGCACATCCCAGCGGCCGCCCTTGAAGTTCACCTGGGCCCTCAGATGCGGCAGGCTGGAGACGTCCAGGTTGACCGGGTCGCCATGGGCCGGGTTATCGGAGGTGAAGCGGTGGAACTCGTCCACCAGCCCCTGGGACAGCAGGTTCCGGGCCAGCTGGCCGCCGCCTTCGAACAGCACCCGGCCGACGCCGCGGGCGGCCAGTTCGTGCAGGAGGTGGCGCAGGCTGCAGCCGTTGCCGCTGGGGGGCAGGCGCAGGTCCTCCACCCCGCGCAGGGGCGGCAGGTCTTCCACCACGGCGCGCAGGACCGGCTGGCCGGCCACCGACTGCCAGACCTTGCGTGCTTCCGGCAGCCGGCCGTGGCTGTCCAGCACCACCCGCAGGGCGAGCCGGTGGGGCGCGGTGGGGGCGGGCCAGCGGTCGGTGAGCAGGGGGTCGTCCACCTGGACGGTCCAGCGGCCCACCACGATGGCCTCGCTGGCCCGGCGCAGGGCATGGGCCAGCTGCTGGATCTCCGGGGTGGTGACCTGGGTGCTCTGGCCTCCGGGGCCGATGGCGCCGTCCGATCCGAGCGCCAGCTTGAGCATCACCCAGGGCAGGCCGGAGTGGATGAGCTTGAAGAACGGCGCATGGAAGCGCGCGCAGGCCGTCCCCAGGACATCCTCCCGGATCTCGACCCCGTGGGCGGCGAGGATGGCCAGACCACCGCCGTCCACCCTCGGGTTCGGGTCGCGCACGCCCACCACCACCCGGCTCACCCCGGCGCGGATGAGGGCGGCGGTGCAGGGCGGGGTCCGGCCCTGGTAGCAGCACGGCTCCAGCGTCACGTAGGCGGTGGCGCCCCGGACGTCCTCATCCCGGCTGTCCGCGTCCCGCAGCGCCATGATCTCGCCATGGGGATCGCCGGCCCGGGTATGCACGCCCCGGCCCAGGATCCGCCCGTTTCGGGCCAGCACGCAGCCCACTGGCGGGTTCGGACTGGACAGGCCGACGCCCAGCATGCCCTCCCGGAGGGCGAGCGCCATGAAACCCTCGTCCCCGGTCAGGTGGACGGGATCCGGGAAGGGGCCGCCGCAGGCCAGTTCCCAGGCCAGTTCCGGGGTGAGCTGCCGGGGTTCAGACATCGAGCAGGCCATCCACGAAGGCTTCGGCGTCGAAGGGGATGAGGTCGTCCAGTTGCTCGCCGACGCCGACGAAGGCGATGGGCAGTTTCAGCCGTTCCAGGATCGGCACCGCCACCCCGCCCTTGGCGCTGCCGTCGAGCTTGGTGAGGATCAGGTCGGTGACCCCGGCGGTCTGCTTGAAGGCCTCCGCCTGGACCAGGCCGTTCTGCCCGGTGGTGGCGTCCAGGATCAGGATCACCCGCTGGGGCGCTTCCGGGATGACCTTCTGCAGGCTGCGCCGGATCTTGTCCAGCTCGCGCATGAGGTGGTCCTTGGTGTGCAGCCGGCCGGCGGTGTCCACCAGCACCCAGGGGATGTTCCGGGCCAGGGCGCTGGCGGCCCCGTCATAGGCGATGGCGGCCGGGTCGCCGCCCATCTGGTTGCGGATCACCTGGACCCCGGCCCGCTTGCCCCACAGCTCCAGCTGGTCGATGGCGGCGGCCCGGAAGGTGTCGCCCGCCACCACCAGGACCTCTTCGCCACGGGCCTTCAGGTGCGCGGCCAGCTTGCCCAGGGTGGTGGTCTTGCCGACCCCGTTGACGCCCACCAGCAGCATGACCTGGGTGCCGGCGGCGTTGAAGGGCCGGGGCGGCACCTGGCGCAGGATCTTCAGCAGCTCGTCCCGGAGCACGGCCTTGGGGTCGATCTCCGAGGATTTCTTCAGCTCGAAGCGCAGCCGCTCCATGAGCCGGTTCACGGCGTGCACGCCCAGGTCGGCCTGGAGCAGGAGGTCCTCCAGCTCCTCGAGCTGGCCCTCATCCAGGCGGCGCAGCCCGAGGAGCCGGCCCATGGGCGCCAGCACCAGCTCCTGGGTGCGCTGGAGGCCCTGCTTGAACTTGGTGAACAGGGTTCCGAACAGGCTCAATGGGCCCCCTTGGCGATGGAGGCTTTGGGTTTCCTGCGCTTTTCCGGCCGGATCCAGTCCTCGAGGGCGATCTCGAACACTTCCTCGACATGCTTGACTGGATGGAAGTGCAGTTTCTTGCGCACTTCCGGAGCGATTTCATCGAGGTCCTTCTGGTTCGCGAAGGGGATGATGATGTTCTTCACCCCGACCCGCAGGGCCGCCAGCGCCTTCTCCTTCAGGCCGCCGATGGCCAGGGCCTCGCCGCGCAGATCGATCTCGCCGGTCATGGCGAAGGTGTTCTTCACCGCCACGCCCTTGAGCACCGAGAGCAGCACGGTGGCCATGGCCAGGCCGGCGCTGGGGCCGTCCTTGGGGATGGCGCCTTCGGGGAAGTGGATGTGGAGGTCGAATTTCTGGAAGACTTCCGCCTCGATCTCGAAGGCGTCGCCCCGGGAGCGGATGTAGCTGAGGGCCGCCTGGGCGCTTTCCTTCATCACGTCGCCCAGCTGGCCGGTGAGCGTGAGCGCGCCCTTGCCGGGCATCTTGAGGGCTTCCACGAACAGCACTTCGCCGCCGGTGGAGGTCCAGGCCAGGCCGGTGACCACCCCGACCCTGGGCGCCTTCAGCCGCTCGTCCTGGAGCAGCTTCACCGGGCCGAGCAGCTCCTGGACGTTCTTGTCGGTGAGGGCGAGCTTGCCCTTCAGTTCGCCTTCGGCCACCTTGCGGGCCACCTTGCGGCAGACCGTGCCGATCTCCCGCTCCAGCTGGCGCAGGCCGGCCTCGCGGGTGTAGCCGGTGATGATGGCCTGGAGGCCCTTGGCGCTGAATTCCACCTGCTCGCCGGTGACCCCGTTCTTGCTCAGCTGGCGGGGGATGAGGTGCCGCTCGGCGATGCCGATCTTCTCTTCCAGGGTGTAGCTGGAAAGGTGGATGATCTCCATCCGGTCCCGGAAGGCGGGCTGGATCGGGTCCAGTTCGTTGGCGTTGGTGAGGAAGAGCACCTGGCTGAGATCGATCGGCACGTTCATGTAGTGGTCGCGGAAGGTATGGTTCTGCTCGGGATCCAGCACTTCCAGGAGGGCCGCGGAGGGGTCCCCGCGCATGTCCCGGCCGATCTTGTCCACCTCGTCCAGCATGATCACCGGGTTCACCGAGCCGATCTGATGGATGGCCTGGATGATGCGGCCAGGCATGGCGCCGACGTAGGTCCTGCGGTGGCCGCGGATCTCGCTCTCGTCATGGACGCCGCCCAGGGAGATGCGGGCGAACTTGCGCCCCAGCGCCCGGGCCACACTGCGGCCGAGGCTGGTCTTGCCGGTGCCCGGAGGCCCCACGAAGCAGAGGATGGTGCCCTTGTGGTCGGGATTCAGTTTGCGCACGGCGAGATACTCCACCAGCCGGTCCTTGATCTTCTCCAGGCCGTAGTGGTCCTCGTCCAGGATCTTCTTGGCTTCCTTGAGGTCCAGGTTGTCCTCGGTGATGGTGCCCCAGGGCATCTCGGTCATCCACTCCAGATAGGTGCGGGTCACCGCCGTCTCGCTGGAGTCCGGGTGCATCCGCTCCAGCTTCTTCAGGTTGCGTTCGATCTCGGTGAGCGGCTCCTGGGGCACCTTCAGCTTGGCGATCTTATCCCGGAAGGCCTGGATCTCCTCGGCCAGCTCGCTGCCCTCGCCCAGCTCCTGCTGGATGGCCTTGAGCTGCTGGCGCAGGTAGTACTCCCGCTGGCTCTTGTCCATTTCGCCGCGGGCTTCCATGGTGATCTTCTGCTGCACTTCCAGCAGGTCGATCTCCCGCATCAGCAGTTCGTTCACCCGCTTGAGGCGCAGCACCGGGTTGGCGATCTCCAGGACCTCCTGCATCTGCGGCGGCTTGATATCCAGGTTGGAGGCGACCATGTCCGCCAGCCTCCCGGGGCTGTCGAGGTTGGCGGCGATGACCAGAACCTCCTGGGGCAGGTTCTTGCCCAGGGCCACGGCCTTCTCCAGGGTCTGCTTCACCGAGCGCAGCAGGGCGTCGAGCTCGATATCGTGCTCGCCGATCTCGGATTCGGCCAGGATCTCGACCTTGGCCTTGAACAGGTTCTCGGTCTCGGTGAAATACTCCACCCGGACCCGCTGCAGGCCCTGGACCAGGGCCCGCACCCGGCCATCGGGCAGCTTGAGCACCCGCATGATCAGGGCGGCGGTGCCCACCGTGTACATGTCGTCCGGCCCGGGATCCTCCATCTCCATCTGCTTCTGGGAGAGCAGCAGGATCATCCGGCTCTCCACCAGGGCGGCGTCCACGGCCCGCAGGGACTTCTCCCGGCTCACGGAAAGGGGCAGGATCACGTACGGGTAGACCACCACGTCCCGGAGCGGCAGCACCGGCAGGACATCGGGGATTTTCGGCGATTCTTCGACCAGCTGCGGAATGACGATTTCTTCGGCCACGGGATACCTCTGGCTAACAGTCTAGCGGGTTGCGCGTCAACGGGATTTGCGGCGCTTGGGGGGACCCGGCCGTTCCGGGGCCACACCCGGGAACAGGGGGGTGGATTTGAACGGCAGGGTATGGACGTGGGGCGGCTCCGGGGGCTCCGGAACGGTCGCCGCAGGGGGATCCGGCACCGGCGGCGCCGGTTTCGCAGGCGGCGCCAGGCGGGGGGTGAGCCGCGGGACCGGTGCGGCGGCCGGCATGAGGCCTTCCAGGGCCTTCACGAAGTCCGGCAGGTCCTTGAAATCCCGGTAGACGCTGGCGAACCGGACGTAGGCCACGGAATCGATCCGCTTCAGGGCGTCCATGACCAGTTCCCCGAGATTCCGGCTGGGCACCTCCCGGTCCGGCAGTTCCATGAGCTTGGCCTGGATATCGCCCGCGGCCTCCTCCAGGGTGCCCAGCGACACCGGCCGCTTCTGGCAGGCGGACATGATGCCGCGCAGCAGTTTCTGCCGGTCGAAGGGTTCCCGGCGGCCGTCCTTCTTGACGATCAGGATGGGCACTTCCTCCAGGCGCTCATAGCTGGTGAAGCGCCTGCCGCACTGCAGGCACTCCCGGCGCCGGCGGATGGCATCACCTTCCCGGGATTCGCGGGAATCCACAACCTTGTCTTCGATGTGGCCGCAGAATGGGCAACGCATAGCACTAAGGGTAACCCAAACACGGCCAAAGGAACTCCGGGGGGCCGGTGTTCTACGTGGAACGTCCGCTGGATGTCCAGGCTGCCAGCGGGTTCCGGGCCGGACGGGAAGAACTGCGCGGTCGGCGGAGACCAGTCCGGTCTGAGCCTCCCGGAATGGAAAGGAAGGGCAGGACCCTTGTGGACGCATCCGGGAAGCCTAGAATTAGAAAAGATTTATAATTATGGAGATCAGCGTGAACATCTATCTAAAAGTCGGCATCAAGTTGCTGCTTTTCGCCACCTGCCTTCCCGCCCTGCTGATCTACGGCTAGCGGCGGAACCGGCGCCCGGACCGCCCGGGGGTCCGGCCTATGGTCTTGCCGGCCACTTCCCGATACCCTCAACAGGGTCTCCAGGAGTGTTCATGCCGGTTTGGACTACGAAGCGATTTGCCGCTTATGCCTTGATGGCGGGCCTGACGGTGCTGAACGGCGGGCTCAACCTGGCCTGCCACCATGCGTCCAAGCAGGACGATATGCTCGATCCGCCCCGGCTGGTCCAACCCTACCAGACCCCCCTCATCCTGGCGACCGTCGGCCAGCCCTTCACCAGCGCCGCTCCCGACTTCGAGGCCTACTACCACCTGAACGGCGTCAGCGGGACCCAGACGGAGGGATTCGGTTTCTCCGTGCTCCCGCCCCTGCCCTCCGGCCTCGGACTGGACCTGCTGACCGGCCAGATCGTCGGGACGCCCGGGGCCGCGAGCCAGCAGTCCGACTACGCCATCACCGCCAGCAACGCCGGCGGGAGCACGTCCTTCACCGTGACCGTGGGCGTGCAGGCCAGCTCGCCGGTCACCCTGGACTATGCCGGGACCGGAGCCGTCTCCGCGGCGGTGGGGACCAGCGTCGCCCTCGCCCTGCCGGCGGGAGCCGCGGCCATCGGCAGCGGCACCGGGTTCGGGGTGAGCCCGGCCCTGCCCGCCGGGCTGGTCCTGAACCCCGCCAGCGGGCTGGTCTCCGGCAGCCCCACCGCGGCCCTCGTCCCGCCCGCGCAGACCTTCACCCTCACCGTCACCACCCCCCAGGGCAGCGCCGACGCCAGCTTCCTCCTGGTGGTGACCGCGGCCGCCGAAAGCTCGGCCCCGCTCGGCCTCGCCTACCCCGGCGCCCCGTCCTCGTACGCCGCGGGGGTGGCCTTCGACTCCGGGCTGCCGGCCTTCACGTCGCCCGCGGCCGAAGTGGTCTTCACGGTCGCGCCCCCGCTGCCGGCCTCCAGCGGCCTGATCCTGGACTGCGCCACCGGCAGGATCACCGGCACGCCCTCCGCCGGATTCACCGGATCCTATGCCGTCACCGCCTCGAACGCCGCCGGCGCCAGCCTCCCGGTGACGGTGCTCGCCCCGGCCGCCGCGGCGGACTGATTCAGACCGATTCCCGGAACGTCACCTTGTTGATTTCCGCAAAGGTGGTGATGCCCTGGCGGACCTTCTCCACGGCGCTTTCCCGGAGCGTCTGCATGCCGCTGGCCCGGGCCAGGGCCTTGATCTCCCGGACCGAGGCCCGGCGGGTGATCAGTTCGCGGATATCGTCGTTCATGCCCATGAACTCGATGATCGCCTGGCGTCCCCGGAAGCCGGTGCCGTTGCACTCGACGCAGCCGACCCGGTCGTACAGGGTGGCGCTGGCGGCCCAGGCCCGGTCCAGGCCGTTCTCGGTGAGTTCGGCCTCGGTGGGCGGGGGCAGCGGCCGCTTGCACTTGACACAGAGGGTGCGGACCAGGCGCTGGGCCAGGATGCAGTTGAGGGCGGAGACGAAGTTGTAGACTTCAACACCCATGTGCTGGAACCGGCTGAGCACGTCCAGGGTGTGGTTGGCGTGCACGGTGGTGAACACCAGGTGGCCGGTGAGCGCGGACTGGATGGCGATCTGGGCGGTCTCCGGGTCGCGGATCTCGCCCACCAGGATCTTGTCGGGATCGTGGCGGAGGATGGAGCGCAGGCCGACGGCGAAGGTGAGGCCCTTCTTCTCGTTCACCGGGATCTGGGTGACCCCCTCCAGCTGGTACTCCACCGGGTCCTCAATGGTGATCAGCTTGTCCTCGGGGCTGCGGATCTCGCTGAGCACGGCGTACAGCGTGGTGGTCTTGCCGCTTCCGGTAGGCCCGGTGACCAGGAACATCCCGTAGGGCTCCCGGGCGAAACGGCGCAGGCGGGTCAGCTCGTTGGGGGAGAACCCCAGGATCTCCAGGTTGAGGGTCTTGAACTCCTCGCTGAGGTTCTCCTTGTCCAGGATGCGGATGACCGCGTCCTCGCCATGGATGGTGGGCATGATGCTGACCCGGAAGTCGATGGCCCGGCCCCGGACCTTGAGCTTGAAGCGCCCGTCCTGCGGCTTGCGCTTCTCGGCGATGTCCAGTTCGGACATGACCTTGATGCGGCTGATGATGGGCGAGGCGAACCGCTTGTCGATGGGGTCCGCCGCCGGGTACAGGCTGCCATCGATCCGGTACTTGATCTGGAAGCCGTTGCCGGTGG
>Ga0316217_10002907_pt1 | contig 20176 bp, 36 predicted proteins | sample 1anoAmetaG_FD_203633 | JGI IMG/M metagenome (GOLD analysis project Ga0316217, IMG submission 203633) | Freshwater microbial communities from Trout Bog Lake, Wisconsin, USA - 1anoA | ecosystem: Environmental > Aquatic > Freshwater > Lake > Hypolimnion/Profundal zone | place: USA: Wisconsin...
CGTTCTTGTCCCATACTTTTACGTGCTATTTTGTCGGTTCCTCGGCTATTTTCTTCTTCTTGATTCTTACGCTGTCTCCAAGCCCATGTAGCGGCTTGTAGTTGTTCAGGAGCGACTTTAATACCATGGTGTTTTTCTAAATGCTCAGAGGCGTTTAGATAATGATGTTCTAATTCCTCATATCTACCTTTAAGTTTCATACCAGCCATAGCAAAAGCATTATCTGTAATTCTTGCACCTGATAATACAGAATGTGCATGTCTATCAATAACGACTCTAGGATTAGAAGGATCGTGTTGTTTACCGTGTTCTAATAAATTAGCAAACGCCTTAATTTTTTTACCTTTTAGAACCTCATTATAATGTTCTCCTTTGAACATTTTATTATCTTTATCTGCCTGTTTTTCACTTGCCATGACGCCTGATCCTTTTCCTCCAATGCCATGACCTGCATCTAGGACTCTTACAGCATCATGATAATTCTGATAGATACCGTTTTGTGGAGAATGATTAGCAATAATGCCTGCTACTGTATGGATAGGATGACCAGTACCTTTTGAAAGGAATTTAGTTAATTTATGAGCATCAGGATACCAATTCTTACCAAATTCTTTTTCTTCTTTATTTGTATCTAAATAAGCATTAACAGCATTCATATGGTTAACAGGATGATCTTCATGCCATTTCTTGCCTTCAATCATTCCTCGTGCTTTAATACTATCCATTGCTCTTTTTACAGCAATTTTCTTTGGACTTAGTTGTTTTGCTTCTTTGAGAAATTCTTCTGCCATAATTTCATCATATTCTTCTTCTTCTTTTCTTAACTGAAGAATTTGAAAGGCATAATCTTTTAATGAAGAAGATGCGTTTGGATCACCTATTACACCTTCAGGGAAATTAATAGCCTTAGAAATATCATCCTGAGTCAAGACCTTTTTCATGATTTGGTCTGCTTTGCTCTCTTTTAAAGGAGGATGTATAGTAACTTTACTTTTGTTTTGTTTTAAGATGACTTTTTCACGACGATCTTGTTTCTTTTGAATCTCAGCAAGTATATCCATTAATTTAGGTAAAACATTGTTTTCTCTTACCGAAGCAGATTTACTTAAAATACTATGTACTGTTCCGGGAGCAATAGAGCCTTTATGACGAGGAATAGCCAATACTTGATCTGATTTAGGATGTTTAAACAATCTATGACTTCCTCCTTCTTTAGAGAAAACCCATCCTCTTTTTTTTATTTCTTTTTCTAATCCTGCTGCATCAAGGTTTAATTTACCTTCTTCTAAATTATTCATTTTATTCCCTTGTCTGAATTGTTTTACTTATTTATTTCAGACAATAAAAAAGCCAGAGATTTCTCTCTGGCTTTAATATACAATCAATAAGTTATAAAATTACTTTATCAGCCTTTAATAAGAGTCTGACCAAAATGTTGATCCTCGGAAATTTTTTCTACTAGAGAATCATAACCACCGAGGATATTATCATTTACTACAATAATAGGAAATGTACGCATACTAGGATACTCTTTACGCACAGTATCAAGATCAATATCTCTATTTAGTAAGATTTCGTCAAATAAAATCTTTCTACTAGAAAGAAGATTTTTTGCTCTTGTACAAAAAGAGCAATTATCTTTTGTAATAACCTTGATATTCATATACCCTCTTACTCGTCGTTGTTCATGATATATTTATTTGAAATTGCCTTGAAAGAAAATTGTCCATCAAAACATTTCCAAACAAGACCTTCAGCCGGTAGACCGTTAAACTCACGATCATCAGCAAGAATAAGAGCATATTCTACAGAAGGAATACCAACAAAGAATTGATGCCAAACAGGAACGTGTTTAATTTTCATACCTAGTTCTTCTGTTAGATATGTGAAGAAATAATGACGTTCGGCAGGAGTAAGATATCTGGACTGATCGATATCATAAATATCGAATAGATAGAATTCATGTTCCTTTAGTTTAGCATAATTGTTGTTAACACCCGGTCCCGCAAGTTCACCCTGAAGAGCAAAATTACGTCCTGTTGTCTGATTTAGATGAACACCAGCACCCATTTCTGCTTTATGAAATACCTGCCAATAAGTGTTATTGATTTCGTCTTCCATATCCCAATTACGAGAACAGACACCAAAACCACCATCCTTGAAATAAACAGTCATTGAAGAACCATCTACCTTGGTAGATACCTCAAATAGGTCATCCTTATGCTCGTGATAAACACGACCCTTAATGTTCTGAATACGTTCTTGATCGGTCTTAGGAATGAATAAAGGAAAATTTTCCTTTACACGTCCTGTAAGAGTAGAAGGATTACCCTTTACACGTCCTGTAAGAGTAGAAGGAATAGGCTTTTCAAACTTTTTAACATTGAGAATTTCTGTAAGATCATCTCCTTCATTGATAAAATCAAGATATGATTGACCGTCAGCATTTGTGATTTTATCAAGACCGATTTCATTTAAAGGAAGAATTATTCCTTGAGACATAGTGTTTCGTAGTTTAATTGTCATAATCCTGAAACCATCTCCAAGATTAGCCGTAGTACGGAAGCATCCCTTACGAAGAAACTCGTACTGAGGCTCTACAGGTAGGAAGGAATCGATTTCGAAATATACAACAAGATCATTAATGTTGTACAGTCCTTTCTGTACAACAACTTTCCATCCATCGACTGAAGCAACTTCAATTTTATCTGCATTTGGAATATCTTCAATATTAGAAATTCTTCTAACTGAAGCTAGTTTACGTGTGATATCGTTCATTATTCCTCACAAAAATTATCTAGATCACTCATTTCTTTATGATATGATCTAATCCATTTCATTAATGTACGTCCATTTTCAGTGTGTTTAAGTTCTGCTCCATCTAAATCTTTTACTGGAACAGGAAACATAAACCCATCTTCACAAACATACCAAAGTTCGCTATTTCTAATATAGGCAAACTTAATAGTTTGTTCTTTTACATAATCCACTAAAGTTTTCATTAGTTTAACCTAATTGTTCCGCCCTTGAAGAGCAATCCAGAGCAGACTACACCACTAGCAGCACGTCCTGTTGGACCTGTAGCAGTAAACCCTGTTGAATATGTGTCATCCTTACCACAACCAAAAAAAGCATAACCTGTGGTATGAATATTCGTATATCCTGCATCAGCAAGAACACGTTCGGCATATTGACCATCTGAACATGCAGATAGACCAGCAACAAGCATAGCAGCAATCAATAACTTTTTCATTCAAAAAACTCCATTATTTTTATTATAGTTTTAAATACTATCCAACATAGTAATGAAAATAATCCTAATTCTCCAATTACAGAAAAAATGATTATCATTCCATTATAATTTTCAGCATTCATCCAAAATTCCACATAATTACTTTGAATTTAGTATTGGTAATCCAATAACCCCATTCCCAAACATTTCTAGTAATATCATAACGTCCAATCATGCTACTTCTCCTGTTTTAAAATGGTATACCTACTAGGATTCGAACCTAGACTACCCAATAATCTGTTGGTGCGGACTTATAAGGACCGTGTGCTAACCATTACACTATAGGTATATTATATTTTTTTCACTCCGACCACTTGCTTTGACATAAGCAAGAAAAGTAAGCAGTTTTTTTTGGTCTTGCTCAGGACCGTTAGGGCAGTAGGTTCAAATCCCATCGCCTCCACCACCTAGTTTTAAAAAAAACTAGGAAATAAATATGAACCTATCCTAACACAGTAGGCGACAATGCTCATTGTTCTTTGGTTCTTGGGAACCTTATTCTAATTGAGATTTAGTATTTATACCTTTTTTTGGTTCTTGTCAACAATAATTCCTTGTCTAAGGAGATTTTCTGCTGTACGACCAAAAAAACCCTGAAGTTTCCATGCAAGACCAGTATCTACAAGATGTTGCCATGCCTGAATAATTTGATCCTGATCATCAGTATCAATAAACCCTTCGGCAATTCCAACAGCGGTAAAGTCATCCATTATAAATCTCCTTAATCTTCAGGTTCACGATAAGTAATCTGTTTTAGAATTACATAAGCGAGTTTTTCAGCAGGAGAAAAGCTATCCATTTTCATTTGAACATAGATAGCTTTTTGTTTCAAATCTCTCCACACACTGTCTAGAAATTCTTTTGAATAAAATTCTCCGTTAATAGAATCATATGGATAAGGGGCTTTAGCTTTTTCATTCATAATAAATCTCCTTATCGAGCCAAGATAGTCTTAAATTCTTTCCAATACTTCCATCTAGGAAGATTGAGATGATAAAGAACATAATCCCAATCCTGACTATACATTTCATCGTCAATAGAGCCATCAACATACCACTTGATGGCATTCTCACGAGAACCTGCGCCCAAGGCAATCAGATCATTGATCTTAGTCTCAAAAGTCAAGATTGCCAATTCTTCACGTTCGTTTTCCATCTTAATATCTGTATCAATCGACTCTTGAAGACGATTAAATTCTTTAGCACGTTCGGAATCAGTAAGAGAAACCCAACGTTCAAAATCACAAGGACGAACACCATAAACATCTTTGTACATATCGGAATAGATATTGAAATCATAAGAATTGGACATGGTGTAAACTCCCTCGTTCATGAAACGACTCTACAACGTTTCTTTTAGACTGTCAATAAGAATTTTTGGCGTTAAGTACGTATTGGATACCGAGTCCAATATCTCCCGCAATGAGCATTTTACCCTTAAACTAACGTACTGATACCCTTCCCCTAGGAGGAAGATCAGGCATGATAGCTACCACATACCTAATATGAATTTTGTGCCGCATACAGGAAACGATCCTGCTTTTATGCCCTTCAGAAGCCACGATACCAACCGTGCCATGCGGCTACGTCCTGTACAAGACGATCTTTTGCGTTTGCAACCGCATCCGATAAAAGAACCCTACACGAATCTTCTGATCCTGTCAACACCTCGAATAAATAAAAATGCAATCAGGAGAAAATATGCCGAACAATACATACAATTTTCAAAAAATGTCAAAAGGAATGCCTAATGACGCAATGGGGAACACGATAAAATCTCGTGAATGGTTTAGAAATACTGCCCTCAACGTCAAAAGTGTCAATGTTCCAAAGTTTCAAAAAGAAACAGCGCCTTTCCAGAATATAGAAAATTTATCAATTAATTCAATAGGTAAGATGTATTGTTTTACTTATGATCCTAAATGGAAAGAGGAATTACCTTATTATGACGTATTTCCTCTTGTGTTTCCTTTTCATTTTGAATCAGATAGAATGTTAGGACTCAACATGCATTATCTTCCACCCGGATTAAGAGCCCGTCTAATGGATGCTCTTTATACAACAATCAATAATGAAAAAATGAATAAAACAACACAGCTTCGAATAAACTATGAAATATTAAATGGAGCATCTCAATTTAAATATTTCAAGCCATGTATTAAGACATATCTATTTGATCACGTCAGAAGTCCTTTCATGTATATTTCTCCTGCTGCATGGGATTATACACTAATGTTACCATTATCAAGATTCAAGAAAAAGAGTCAAGATTACGTATGGTTACAAAGCTCTCTCATGACTAAGTAGAAAATAATGCCTTTTAATATAAACGATTTTACACAAAATATTAATGATTATGGTACGGCTTCTTCAAGTAAATATGATATTAATATATCTTTACCTATTGCTTTACAAGATACATCATTTTCACTTATTACAGCTTCCATGAATGATTTAATACCTTTTAGAGCAGATGACGTTACGACTCCGGGAGTAGCATTATTAACTAATGATACTAATAAATGGGGAATAGGTCCTAGAATTAAGCAACCATATAATGCTGTATTATCACCTGTAACAATAAGATTTATTGCAGATTCTTCAGGAGAATTAGAAGCTTTCTTTAATACTTGGTTTAACCTAGGATTTAATTATAGTGAAGATTCTTCAACAGTTCCTACATTTAATGCTAATTATAGATCAGATGTAGTTTCATCACAAATAAATATCATTAAATATGATAGAACAGGAAACGTTATAAATTCTTATAATTTATATAATGCATTACCTGTAATGATAAGCCCTATTAGAATGGGATGGGACGAACAAAACCAGATTATAAAATTCATGGTTAGCTTCACATATCAAAGCTTTACAATTACTTAAGGAATTTAAATGATACCGAAAATTACATATCCAATATCTATATTTGAGCAGCCTTCTACTAAGAAGAAACTTAAATTCAGACCATTTTTAGTAAAAGAAGAAAAAATTTTATTGATGGCAAAACAAAGTGAGAGTTTCCAAGAAATCATGCAATCTGTAAAAACTATATTACAGGATTGTTGCATGGAAAAAGATTTTGATGTAAATCAGATTCCTATTTTTGATCTTGAAATTCTTTTTCTTAAACTTAGATCAATTTCTGTGAATAATGTAGAGAAGATTTCTATTCAGGATAGAGAAGACGGTCAAACGTATAATCTCATTATAAATCTGGATAAAATTGAACTAATATATCCAGAAGTTATTCCTTCTAATAAGATACAGGTAAACAAAGATATTACCATACTAATGAAATATCCTACATCAGATATATTTGATGATAAAGCTCTAGAATCAAAATTAAATAAAGAAGGTATATACGATCTTATTCTTACTTGTATTGATAAGATATTTGATAAAGATAATTTATTAAAATTCGAACCAGATGAAAAGAAAGAATTCTTAGAAAATCTAGATGTTAAAACATATAACAAAATGAGAGATTTTCTTTTATCTATACCTAAGTTAGAATTGAGGATTGAATATAAAAATAAGCTTGGAAATTCCAAGACTATTTTATTTAACTCGTTAAGAGATTTTTTTATATTTCTTTAATACATTCTAATCTTTTTGAACATATGAAGACAACTAATAATTTAATACGACACCATAACTTTAGTGGAGAGTATATTGAAAGTCTCATTCCTTTTGAACGAGACTTTCATGTTGGAATAATTGTTAATGATCTTAAAGAAAAGAAACAACAACAAGAACAATTGGCGAGAACTATTTAGAGTTCAACATCTACGTATGAATTAATACCTAATATTATAAATCTACACCCACCAATAATTACATTTTTATTTTGATGCCAATGGCCTCCTATCCAAAGAGAAGGCTTGTGTATACTAAACATACATTCAAACATACTGTTAGTAATATTTAAACCAGCATTTTTTTCATGAAGTTGAAAAATTGACATTGCAACAGTACGCGGAATATCATGTGTAATCATAATAGCAGGTTTAACCTGTTCATATAGATCAATAAGTTCGTTGGCACGACCATATGAAACTTCTTCGTTTTCCCACCAATCTACTCCTATTGTACGCCATTGTTTATCTATTGACCATGCACCACCGACAAACATGATTTTACCATGAATGGAATCTTCTATGGTTCCATCTGGAATAAAATTAGAATATTCAATACATTCATCAAGATTATCATGATTTCCACGAATAAATCTATGTTGATTTCCGAATACAGGAGGATTCTTACCAAATCCAATTCCATAGTCGCCTAAACATATACTTCCTGAAATATTTAAATTATTGATTATACTCTCTAAATAATCAAAATCTCCGTGTATATCTCCTATTAACCTTACTTTTTTTATTTTATTTTCCTTTACATATGGCCTATACCACCAGAGAATCCACCATTAGGTGCCTTAACAACAAACAATTCATGTAATCTTTTGTTTGTTGGTGAGTGAGGTTTTATATCATGTTTTTTATGGTGTGTCAAATGATTTGGTGTGTTGTTCTCTTTATTATTGATATTTACTGAAGGAGGTGATGTTCTACCTTTCATATTAGCATATAAATCTTGTTTTGTATAATCGACGAATTCTCCGGTTCCAGAATTTCTTCCCATCATATTTTTATACATTGCATCATCATGTGCTTTATATTGTTTCAATAAAGTATCCAATGGGTCTTCTTTCTTTTCTGGCATTATTCCTTTACTTATAAGATAATTTTTAAGATTTGTATTATCTTCACCTTGATGCATAAACATGTCTTTTGTCATACGAGCATTATCAACAGGATTATTATATGTAGAACTTAATACATGAAGATTTTTATCATATTCTTCAGGTTTAGATGTTGTTTGTTTTTGTTTAAGTAAATTATTTCTTCTAATATATTCAGGATTATTTTCTTGACCTAATAGGTGAGCGCCACCTTTACCATTATCTACTCCTGCCATCTGATAACTTAATGCATCGTTCTCACCACCTTTACCTGTAGCATATATGTATCTAACATTTCTTTCTGGATTATTAGGATTAAATCCATGTCCAGCATACTGTTCCGCAACTCTCATGCCTTTTAATGCACCTTTTTCATCATAATCAGCATGAATAAGATTTACACCATGATCACGACCTATACCTGCTACACCTCCGGTTCCTCCTGCATATCTACCATCTCTTGTTGTTGTTATTAAAGGAGTTCCTGTTGCAGTATCTTTATCAATTTTACCCATACCTACCCAATTAGATGCATAGGCATCACGACCTTGATGACTGTTTCCTAATTTAATACCAACTGAAGCTGCTGTAAGTGATACACATTGATCATTAGTTATTAAGCCTTGTCTTTTGGCTTCTGCAAGATGTTCAACTACATCTTTAGCAGATTTCATTTCAGGCACATTGGAAGAAGCTGCACTAGCATATTTACCTAATCCTAAGGCTCTATCAGCGCCTTTACTATACATATCATCGTCATAATAAGAATTACTTCCTTGTTCTTGTCTTTGTACTGCTTTAGCTAATTTAATTAATCTATCTCTATCAGTCAATTTTAAATCTTCTTTAGGATCAAATCCTGAAAATTGAGAGAAATTCTTAATAGCACCATCAACATTAGAAGGAGAATATATAGCAGCTAATTTCTCAATAGTATTAGCACCTTTTTTATATTGATTTACAAGATTCAACATACCTGCGCGCATACCATCGTCTGGACTTCCAAACACTGATTGTGGAACACCTTCATCAAGATTTTTAGAAGGTCCCTTTTCTCCTACCCAACCAATACCATAATACTTAAGATTAAATGGATTATTGTTACGCACACCAGCAGGTACTTTAGAAGGATCAATTCCTTTAGAGTGTAGATAATCTGTAGCAGATAATTCAGAAGAAGCATTTTGATCTGAACCACTATTGCCATTTAATCTTCTAATAAGCTGATTCGTTCCATCGTCTAAATTTGGTTTAGCCCCGCCAAAGTTACCTCTTTGAAATGAATTAGAAGGGGCAGATGATCCAATAGAAGAACCACTTGAAGGATTATAATGTGGAGAAGAATCTGATAATCCAGATTTATTGAGTTTTTCTAAATCTGCTGCTCTTTCTTCTAAGAGTCTTTTCTGATCCTCTAAAAGTTTATTAATTTCATCTTGTAATTCAACTTCTTTTGCAGCAAGCTTGGCTTTCTTTTCTGGAATATTGGCACGAGATTCCATATCTTTGGTATGTGCCAAATCCTGATTTTTGTTGTTAATGTCAATGTCAATCTTGGAAGCCTTATCCTTATAATACTTTTCCATATTAACACGAAAATCGTCTACTGGCGTACCGCTAGGAGTAGGTAAGTCACCTAATACGTTACCCTCTGGATTAAATGAAGGCATTGTACCTGCAATAGCATTCTTTTGTATAGTATTTACTTTATCTTTACCATATAGCTTTATAAGTTGATCATTAGTCAAATCTTCATTTTTACGTTGACCGTCCTGAACTTTAATGCCTTGATATGTAGCAACTCCGATACCGGTAGCAGCAACTCCTAATGCTATGTATGGATTGGTAATTAATCTTCCTAGAAGCTGCTTAAGAAGCACACCAGTTTCTAATGCTGCTGCTCCTTCTAACACATTGGATATTACGCTATTAGTATTCCCGTTTGTACCATTTCCGCTTCCGACACTGCTTCCTTTACCACCTAAGACTTTCAAAAGTTCTTTGGTATTTTCATCAATACTTTGTAAAATTTTATTATTCATATTAAGAGATTGATGAATATCATCAAGACTATCTTCTAACATCTTAAATCCGCTTTGATTAGAAACCTCGTCAGAAGCTTTCTTATAATCAGAGCTAGTCTGTTGACTTTTCATGAAAGATGGTGTACTAGCAAGGAAAGGAAATGCTGCAATTGCAGCATCTGTTCCTATTTTACTGAAATATCCTCCTACTGAACTTCCTACAGAAGAAGCAATACTTCCTAAATTAGACATAGTAGATGGGGTAGAAGTACCTGACATATTAATCCTTATTAAATAAATATCTTTTGTAAATATTTATAAGGATATGTAATGTCAGAATTATCTCAAAATATACCAGATCATGAGATTATTACTAATGAAAAATGGTATAAAGAATGGAGAACAGTAGCTGCATATACATATTTAGTCATATGTTTATATGATTTTATGCTCGCACCTATATTTTCTCAAGTATTTGCTTATTGGACTCATACAGTATATGTTATGTGGACTCCCTTGACGACTCAAGGAGGCGGTTTATTTCATATTTCTTTTGGAGCAATTATAGGTGTATCGGCATGGGGTAAGTTTTCTGAAAATCAAGCAATCATAAGAAATATGCCAGATTATTCTTCGTATAATAATTACGAACCTCCGTATAATCCTCAACAACCTCGTGTAATAAATTATACTGACCAACAGTCACCTGTTGCTAATACTAATCCTCCTAATAATTTACCCCATCATCATATTCCTTTACAATAAGATGATTTTATTTACCGGGAGTTCCTATAATTCTACTAGAACTAGAATCTCCTAAAGTATTATTTTTTGTATGACTTGCTATTATACTAGCAATTAAACGTGCGTTGTTTGCAGCAAAAGCACTAATTACAGGAGGTGTAATAGTAATTTGCTGATTAACAACATTTTGAGGTAATTTATGATTACCAATTTCTTTTATTTCAGGTGAAATGTATGTATAACTTGTACATCCTGCTAAACATAACATAATTAAAAAAATAAAAACATGTTTCATATTATTTCCTTATACGCTTTTCCAGCCTGCTTCCCATGCATCTGCCATATCAGCAAGAGCAGTCTGAAACATTGGAATTAGATTGTTAGAAGAACGTTTTGGACCATTTACAAATGGAACACCGTTCTTTTTGGCTTCTTGACCACGAACATAATACATATTCTTAGAATGGTCTGCCAGATAAACTTTGGCATCATAATTAAATTGCTTTTTTGCCAGATCATGAGGCCAATCTTTTGCCATTACAATACCTCCAAAAAAAAAAGGGACAAGAATTTCTTGTCCCTTTCTACCATAATTATATTACTTTGTCAAGATCAATCATCATCCATTAATTTTTTAAAATAATCATCATTATCAATATCAGAAGGTGCAGAAGTAGACTTCTGTTCCTTTGGTGCTAAACTACCTGAAGTTTCTTTATTGGCTTCAGCAGCCTTCCCTGAGTCTTCTAAAGGCTTTCCAGTAGCAGTATCGAAACCAATAACATTGTCCAGTCTCTTCTTTAGAACATCAAATTCTTTAAACTTATCTTCAGAAATATAAGTTTTGAGACTCCACTTAGGATTATCCTGAATTTCATTGTAAACTTTTTCCATTACATCTTCATCTGCAAATGGACCGGGAGTAAGCCACTTAGAAGCCTCATAGTTTCTTTGTGAATCGAATCCTGCCTTTTGTTCTGTCTTAATAATAATTTTAAGGTTTGATCCCTTAAAAATATTAAATGGATTCATCTTAGGTTCAGTTTCTTCGCCTAGATCAGCAGGATTTAATGCTGCATCGATCTTATTAAAGAAAAACTTACCAAACTTAAATTTCTTGATTGTCCCATTATTCTCTGGATGAAGAGGATCAGAAACAATATAAATGTTTGCACGGAAGTTATACTTTAACTTCTGATTTGAGGCTTGTTTTCTATTAGGATGATCCTTATCTGTACTGCTATTATATAGCTTCTTATTATACTGTGATACAGGATCGGGAGTTGCATCAAACTTACTCTTTTTAAGAGAGTTTTCAATATACCAACGTCCTGTTGGCTGATGCTTGAATGAATAAGAAAGCCACTGTACAAAGTTTAGCTTTTCGTCTCGCTTACCGGGAAGAAAGCGAATAATGGCTACACCATTACCGGCTTTATCAACAGATGGATACCAATCATCAGGGTCTGCCTCATATGATACTGCTTCTTCAGAATTAGCAGCAACTTCTTTTTCCATCTCTTCATCAAAAAAACTATCAAATTCTTTCTTTAGGTCTTTAATTGACATTAACTGTCTCCTTTTTTATGTGGATTTACCACTGGTTAACGCTGATTTCACAGCTATATTATTTATCATTTTTCGAGATAATATCAGAGCTTTTTGAAGAAATTTTTCTTTTCTGCTACTGATGAAAGTCTTGCCTTTAAGGCAGCATCCTTTTTAATAAAGGGTATTATAGTTTCTATCTCTATAGAGTTCTTATCACACCAATGAACGACTGCCTCTAAAAAATCTAAATCAAGTTCACATAATTTGTTAACTTCAGATATAAATTTTTCAACATTAAATTCTAAATTAACTATTTGATTATCCTTTGATAGGAGACACTCAGAACGTCCATTGAATATATTCATTCAACGGAATTAGCCTCTAATATTAGAGAATTAGAAATTATATCTGAATCTAGAATATTAATTATCTCTTCTGGTGTTTCTTTTATAAAGAAAACATTGTCTTTACAATATATCGTAGTACATATATCTTTAGGGTTTTTGTAAAAGACATTAATATATTCAACTCTAAAATAAATTGGTGTATTTTCTAAGTTATGTAGCTTAATATACATTTCAATCCTTATATTCTATAATAATTTTCATTATACCGTTAGTAAGTTTAAGCATAATAAACTTCTATAATTTTAAGAGAATGGTAGGGTCGGTCAGATTCGAACTGACACTGTTACCGTTCTGAGCGGTTTGTCTCCTAGCCGTTGGACTACGACCCCATAATAAATTAGATTAACATAGTTTATTTATAATGTCAAGCAGAAAATGGTGCCCTGAGAGGGATTTGAACCCCCATTGATGTTATCGCCTCCTGTTACAGTTACTGCGGCTTAGAAGACCGGACTGGTATCAGGGCCTTATTCAATATTTATAATGATCCCGTTCGGTAACATTATCTAAAAGATTAGATATTTTTAAAAATTTGTTACCGAACGGGATCATGTATTTGCTAATTCTTCCATTCCACCATTACACCATTGATGCCATGACATGGTAGTGAAATCGCTCAATTCAAGAATAAATTTACCATCAACACAGCGAACTGTCAATACATGAAGACGTTCTTTTCTATTTTTCATTACACTTTTCCATTAACATAATATTTAAAAAGACAAGCCTTAGTAAGCACACTTGCTTCCCAATTATCTAAACCTACTGGACGATCAATCCAGCGGACAATATAATATTCATATGGAATATCAGAATAAATTCCAATAATTTCTACAAGAAATCTACCGGGCATAGTAGAACCAAGTTGATCCGCCCATGCCTTTTCACCCTGAACAAATCTCTTATCCAAATAAGTCTGTAATGCATCTACGTTCTTAAACATTTTCTCTCCAAACATTAAAATCAACTCTAGGAGGATTATATTCTTTTGTCAAGTAAGAAATATAAGAATTAACCATTTTTCCTACACGACCGCTTGCATTTTTAAGACATTGCTCAGGATCATTTGCAAAGTAGATATGGTTTATTTCTACTTCACCATAAGTCTGATATAGAAGCTTTTCACAAAATGCAAGTGTACGTGCAACGCAAAATGAGGGATCGGTAATAATCAAATGTTCGGTCTGACCGGGCTTAGGAAGTTCAAGCAAAGAAACCGGATCATCTACCAAATAAGCAGAAGGATATAATCTCTTTGCAAGATTTGTCTTACCCGAAGCAGGTAAACCTATGATTAGAGTAATTTTCATACTACTGTTAAAATCCCGTCTTTGTATTTTACGCGAATACCCATCATAGTATAATCGTCATAATTACCATAATATTCAAAAATATGACGTGAATGTTCTTCAAATGCTTTCTTAAAAGCAAGTCTTTCTTCAAAAGACATAGAAGAATTACCATAATCTTCTATACCTATAGAATATAATGGTATTACTTACACCAGTTTGTCAGAATGTAGTAGACAAACTGGTGTAAGTAGATTTTTATTAAAAAAGATTATGCTTTCTTTGCATAATCAAGAGCAAGTTTCATTGCTTTTAGTTTAAGTGTTTGTGTAGTACCATACCAAGCATTATAAAGACGAGAATCAGCAGTACGTCCCATCAAATGATCAGTAAAATACGTAATGCTGTTTGCGGCTTGCCACCAAGAACCCGGAGCAAATTCAGCGCCCGGTTGACTTTCAAGAAGATACTTGCATTGAATAGCATTGCGGCTATCCTTACCTTCAATCACCAGATTTTCGTCACCTGCCTTCTTCTTTTCAGTACGAACCTGAAGAGAAGGAAACACGTTATTGAAAAATTCCATAACGCTTTCCATATCATAGGACTTGGAACCAAGAAAGGAAGCCATATCCTTATAATCTTCCATCTTCTTCTCGGTAATACCAAGAGTTTCCTTCATCAGATCAGCATTAAACTTAACACGATGGGAAGACTTGAAAACCGAATTCACCTTACCATTGAGTGCCATTGCAAGAGTGTTATTGCAAACAACACGAGTAGGAGTGAAACGAATATCACGGTTCATACCGAACTTATGGGGATTGGTAAACAGAAGATGCTGCTCGACACGATCACCATTAAAAAGAGTAAAGTCAGACTTGACCTTAGCCATAACCCAAACAATCTTACCCTTCTGAAGAGAACCAGCGGTATGCATTTCCATATCGCCCTTCTCGATGAATTCACGGAAGCTATCAAAAGCTTCTTCATTCTGAGTGGGTTCCCAACCTTCACCAACAATATCCAGAACCGAATTGTCGGAATCACGGACCAGACCAACGCGATCTTCGACGAGAACCTGATTACCAGCAATATTCATAAACATTGGATGCTTGGAAACAGTCCAATCACAACCAGCAGCAATCATCATCTGTTCAGTCGTAAGATCATTCGATACCCTTGTGCAATTGGTATTGTGCCAAGGAGTTTCGCCCGAAAACGCCATTTTCTCCACGTTATGACTCATAATATTTCTCCTAAACTATGCAACGGAAACATTCCGTTTTCAATAAATAACTTATAAATCAATTTCATTTAGGAGTCAAGAACAAAAATGAACTATTTGAAATTTTATGATAATCTTTTAGAAAGAGGAAAATATGATTGAAGCATATTCAAATGTGCCTTTTTCTTATACATATAATCTGTTTTTAGATGGTTCACAAACTTGGACTGCACAATCTGTTGTCGTAACCCTTGATTATAACATAATTCTTGATGCAAGCAACACAAATATGAGCATCATGTCTTCTACTTTGACAAATCAGGCAAATTTAAATATACCTAATCCTAATAATTATACCTTGACTTTAAGTGCCAATGCATATCAGATGCAGCAGCTAGGTGCTAACTCTACCGATCCAAATGAAAGAGTGATGTTGCTACAGACTCTTTTTTCTAGCAACACCGGATCAGCTATTGCCGCTAATAATCAGTATCTGAGAATAAAGAATTCACTTCTATAATAAGAGGGTCTATATCAGGTACTCGAACCTTTTTGAACCTGTCAAAATTCCAAAAACTATTTACCTCGTTGATAAAGTACATATGCTCAGTAGTATTATTAATATCCGTATTAGTAGAGTAGATAGTATCTTTCTTAAGAAGGCTAACCGATCCCTTGTCGTTAATACATTTCACAAAAAAATAATCAATCATCGTACATCACCATTGCTTGATAAAAAGACTGACTTATTCCAAATATACTAGTTGATATTCCTCCTTGAGGAACCCATCCATTCTTGATAAAATTAAGTACTTTTACTTCAAGTAATGAATAAGAATTTTCAGTCAGAATAGCATAATTAATAATCTGTTTCATTGTGTACCTTCATCGATATGTTGAGATGTTTCTGGTAATTCGTCTTTTGGTGGTCGTTCAAAAATAGGAGGATCATTTAAATGAACATGAGATGCTGTGCCTCCTAGAATAACTCCATCCAATGTTAAAGAAGGTTCATCGACCATTCCACTTTCTCTGATTTTTTTAAGCTTATCATGAAATTCATCATCATAAGGAAATGAATATAACCTTACAGGATTTTCTTTAAGAAGAACATAAATTCTAGTATGTTCTTCTGGAATCCAATAGCCTAATAATTTTACATTAGTTTGATTCCAATTATAACCATATAATGGAATACTATAATCAAGCGGACGAGGTATGCCTAATAATTGTGGAATACAAGCATATGTTATAATTCCAAATATAACATTGGCTATAATAACATATAATCTAAATTCTTTCCTAGCCATAAAGGTTACGGATAGAAAAAGTAACATAAAAGAAATAAAAATACCTAATTGAATTATTAACATATTACCTCAATTGTTTATAAGAATGATTCATAGAACCTTCTATTACTTCACCCTTTTCATCTAATCTAAAATTAAACATTGTTTTTTGTTCGCCTTCTCCTGCTAGTTTAACAGAAGTATCATATATTTTTGCTCCACTACCAGAAGTAGAATCATATATTCTAAGAATCATACGTGCTTTAATGGATGAATCATAATTAGGATCAGTCACAAAAATATTTGTTTTGGGATCACGAACTTGAATTAATTTATGATCAGAAAAATAATGAACATTAAAAGTCCATTCTCCTTTGTACTTTTTATTAGCACACATAATTTCCATATTAACATGCTCTGGATTATTAATCCATCCAATAACATCTCTGAATAAATCAAGACCCATATCGTGCATATGAGAATATCCTACAGGCAATGTATCTACAGGAGATTTACCCCATAAATCAAGGTCTACGTCTCGATTATTATCCCAATATAATTCTGCACAAACTCTACCTTGTGCAATAGAATTCATATTGTCATCTTTCTTGGCATTAATAGATGCAAGAAGAACAGTAAACAAAACAATAAAAATAGCCAGAAAAGAAACTAGAGCATCTGCAAATACCCAACCAAAAAGACTCTCGTCTGAAATGTGTTCGTCTTCATTTTCCATTACTTTTGCTTCTTTACAATTTGAATATTAAGAGAAATCCAAAGAAAGGAAACGATACCGACAATAGTCGTGTTCCAAAGAGTTTTAAGGCCACCTACAGTCGCTTTTAGAACCGTGACTACATCCATATTAGTCATTCCAATTACCTCGTTCAGACCTTCTGTAATGAGTCGGAAACCAATAATGGTTCCTAGCAGACCAATGAAGAGATACTTACCTCGAATGAAGTTAAGCCAATCATCTACATCGGTCTTACCAGTGATATTATTCTTTTCTTTATTATATACATTACGTATTTGTAAAACAACAAATCCTATTACAGTTACACCAAGAAAATATGTAATGTGTGATTCATCGTTTGTGAAAAGTGGAGTAAGAATTCCGTAGAATAACCCTACTGTCACTAAACAAAGAAGAAAAATATTTACTACAAGAATTTTGAAGGTATATGTATTTACAGTGGTCAATATTGTCTCCTATTGATTTTAGATATTTAACCCTCAGGGGTTAAAAGATAACTATCTTGAGGGTTAAAAAAATCAGTCCAATGGAGATTTCCCCATAGAACACGAACAGCATCAACCTTGCTTGCAGAACCACAAGACTGACTGATTCGTTTACAAACTTCTTCAATAATTTTTACTGCAATATTTTCAATAGGTTCATCAAAAAATTTGAAAACAAAATGACGAAGATTATTTTCTCCTATAGGAGAAAGAGCAAAATCTTTTCGTGTCATCTTCTTTTCTTGAATATCATAAAGAAGTTCAATGATATCAACAATAGTCTGATTAATATTGAACCAGAATATTTTAATAAATTCTTGAAGCTTCTCACGATCCTCCTTCTGAAGGAGAGGAAGAAAATCATCTACCTGATTGTTAACAATCATAGAAATAATATTCTTCTCACGAATGAAGTCGTCCTTGGCCTTATGGTATATACAATATTCATCGCATTTCATCTTTACCATATGACCATCTGCAAAGCGAATCACGAATCCTTCAATTCCTGACATATTCTTCACAGTTTCATAAAGCTGCTGCATATTTGCAACAGTACCTTCATACTGCTTTACAATATCAATTTTATTAAGGTCAGCAATAAACTTCATATCAGAATATGAAACATATTCTCCTGTCTTATTATTACGAACAGCAATAAGAACAAGACGATCCTTAGGATGATCGATGACAATGCGATTTTTACGTGAACACCATTCAAAAATAGGTGTATAACCAGATTTAATATTCCAATCAGCAAAATTAGCATATTGAGGATGATCTTTTACAAATTCCTCAATCTGAGAAGTAAGAAAAGTTACTCCTGCCTTGCTACCCCAAGTCCAGATACCATTAGAAAATACAGACGTAATCATAGAACCATCAAGCTTCTCCAAAATCCAATGAGGCTTGGACAGATCGAGATTTTCAATAAGGGACTCTTCACGCTCGTTCACATTAAAAAACTTGTGAAGACGGCGTGACATGATCGTTCCATCCTTATGGAACAATAGACCACGACATTCCTTTTGATAAGGATTAAGGAAGGAGTCTGGTGTATTGAGAATATAATCGATAACGGTGACACCATCTTCCTTATGGTTCACGTAAAAGTTATCGTTATCCTTGATATGAGGAAGAACATCATTAATATGATTGATCACAGGGAACATATTTTAACCTATCAGTTTTAGAGTTTGTTTAATAAGAGCAGGAGACACATAATTACCATGTTTAGATGGTAATACAATGGTTCCTTTCTTGACAGGGTGAGCATAAATGACATGTTTGTTGCTACGTTGCACAAACCAGCCATCAGAAATAACCATACGAGTTAATTCCATATGGTTGAAGTTAATACTTTTCTTAGACATAAAAATCCCTCCTAAGAGGATAACACCTTAGGAGGGATTGTCGGTAATGTCAAGAACTTTTTTTGGCTAGTTCTTCATACGATTTAGGGTGTACATGATCAGGACCGGGAATAAAATCAACTACCTTGTCATTATGAATCCATGCGACAAGATGGACTTCTTCTTTGGCCTTTCTATTTACAGGCGCAATCCATACATACTTTGCATTAGGATTTTTTTTACGAATCATTTCTAGATTTGTTACTAGAACATGATTATAAGGATCGTTAGAACCAGCAGAAACATACACAGTGTCAAAATTACCGGAATACGCATGAGCTAAAATCCATCCTGAAGTCATACCTACTTTAGCAGTTACGGCACAGGTTTTAATAAACCAAGAAAGTCCTACTGCTATTGAATCTCCAAATATTGCACAACTCATTATTTACTATCCGGCTTCTTAGTTAGTTCTTCATTAATTCTTTGTTTGACAAGTTCAAGAGAAGAGTCAACAATACCATTTATATTTTTTGATTCTATTACTTTTTGACCAATTTCAGATGCTGCAATCATATATACTGTTTCTTTACTAGGTAACAAACAACTTGATATTGAAGCAAGTAAAGCCAAAATAAACATAGTTTTAACAGGGAAAATTTTAATAGATTCCAATACTATTTTATCTTCTTGATTTGCAAAAAATATTAAGACATATATAATTATAAATGAAAATAATACAAATGCAAACAGTACAGATAAAAATCCTAAAGAACTAGACGCACCACCTAGATAAATTAACCAAGATAAAGTATTCATTATTTCCATTCCTGTACAGCAATAGTCTTTTCTACCGGAGTTTTCTTTAGAGACTTGACATAATGAAGTTCGTAAATATCTACTTCTGTTGCCTTATCCAGATTATCAATCCCATAAATATTTAAAGATTCCTTAATAGATTCTTCATTTTCATAAGCTTGAGAAATATATTTATCAGTACCATAATATAGAAGACCTT
>Ga0316217_10002908_pt1 | contig 20174 bp, 13 predicted proteins | sample 1anoAmetaG_FD_203633 | JGI IMG/M metagenome (GOLD analysis project Ga0316217, IMG submission 203633) | Freshwater microbial communities from Trout Bog Lake, Wisconsin, USA - 1anoA | ecosystem: Environmental > Aquatic > Freshwater > Lake > Hypolimnion/Profundal zone | place: USA: Wisconsin...
ACCAATGGTTTCAACCGCAATGTGGTTTCAGGCTTCGGCGTCGGCTTCCAGTTCAAACAGCAGATCATCGCGGCAAACATCGCATTGCGCTGAAATCACCGGCATTTGCTCCTGACCATGGGCTGCCAGCCATTCGGCAAAAACCCCGACGTCGGCGGGATTGCGGAAGTAAGCCGTCGCCCGGGTGAAATTTGCAAAGGTCATTTCGCGGGATGTCAGAATGGCCTCGACCACGTCCATGGTCAGATCAATCTGCTTGCGGACGTCGCCCACCCATTCGGTTTTTCCGCCGGGCGCGATGCTCGCCGTGCCGGAGATGAATATCCGCCGTTGGCCGGTGGGCGCGGTCAGTTCCATGGCGCGGCTGAACGAGCTGCCGTAGGCCGGCGCGGGGCATTGCAGCGGCGAGGCGATTTCCTCGGCGCGGGCGCCTGGTTCCAGCGGGCGAAACGCCCAGGCCGCCAGCGCGAGCGCGGTGCCGGCGGGATTTTTGGCGGCGACGCCGGTGCTGGCCGGGATGGAGCCGTTGCGGAATTTCATGGCGGAATAAATTTTGGTCCGCGCCTGGTTGAAATCGTCATACCACGACAGAATGTTTTCGAGGTAGAACCAGGTTCGCACGGTGTCGGCGAGTTCCAAGCCGGCCCGGGCCAGCACTGTCTGTAATTTTTCGAGGGTGAGGCGGGTTTGTTCCGAACGGGAAAGGCTTTTGTCCGTGGGCGAAAGGCCGCCGACGAGACATTGGCGGGCACCGCCGGCGGTGAACACTGAGCCAACCACCCGGCCGTCAATCTGGATGCGCTCCACTTTGCCGGTGAAGGCGTGTATCTGGATGCCGGCAACCGGCCGACCGTCGCAATCGGCGCCTTCCACCCACGTCACCGGCCAGTTCACCCGGCCCAGGGCCTTTTCCAGCGCCTGCATGCCTGCCGCGTTGGCGGAGACACTGCCCAAAACGATCAGGTGGAGCGGGGTGGCCTTGCATGCGCGCAGCCGCTCGGCCACACGGGCGCAGAGTTGGGATAATTCCTCGCCCGGTTGCGGTTTCACCGTGAACGTGAATGCACCGGCGGGCCGGCTGGCAATGTTCCGCGCCGGGGCGGCGGGAGCTGAAGTGGTGGTTGTGGACATCAATTTGACAGACTGACGAAAGGGCGGCGTGGTTACAAAATGAAATTTTTGCGCGGCCACGCGGCAAATCCTCCCGGAAGGGTTTCCCGGCCGGGCCGCAAACTGAGGGTTGCGCTGCCGGTGATTTGGCTCTATTTTTTTTTGAATCCTTTCCGTAACCGGCAACGTCTATGACTTTAATGAAATCCGTGACGGCGCAGTTGAACTCCAAAATCATCCGCCTGCTGGCCCTGCTTTTGCTGGCGGCCAGTGTCCGGGCTGCCACGCCGTTTGAAAGCCCCGCGTCGCTGACGCCGTCCGATAACAACATTGACGCGCTGGTGTCGGCGCGGTTGCAGGCGTTGAAGATCACGCCGGCGCATCTTTGTTCCGACGCGGTGTTCGTGCGGCGCGTTTATCTGGACGTGATCGGCACGCTGCCCACGGCGAGCGAGGCGCAGCAGTTCATCCTCGACCAGAAACCCGGCAAGCGCGCGGCGCTGATCGAACGGTTGCTGGCGCGGGACGAGTATGCGGATTATTGGGCGATGAAGTGGGGCGACGTGCTCCGCATCAAGGCGGAATTCCCCATCAACCTCTGGCCGAACGCCGCGCAGTCCTACCATCGCTGGATTCATGATGCCATCCGCAGCAACTGTCCGTTCGACAAGCTTGCCCGCGAACTGATCACCGCTAGCGGCAGCAACTTCCAGAATCCGCCGGTGAATTTCTGCCGGGCGATGCAGAACAAGACGCCGGCGGGCATCGCGCAGACGGTGGCGCTGACGTTTCTGGGCGAGCGGGCGGAAAACTGGCCGTCGAACGACCTGGCCAGCCTCGCGGTGTTTTTTGCGAACGTCGGCTACAAGGCCACCGACGAGTGGAAGGAAGAAATCGTGTTTTTCAACCTGGCCTCCACGAACCCCGGCGCCTTGAACGGTTCGCCCAAAAGAGCGGTGTTACCGGACGGTTTAAGGGTGACGATTTCGCCGGACCGCGATCCACGCGCCGTGTTTGCGGACTGGCTGGTGAAGAGTCCGCAGTTCGCATGCTGTTTTGCCAACCGCGCCTGGTCGTGGCTGTTCGGCCTTGGCATCGTGCAGGAAGCGGATGATTTTCGCCCGGACAATCCGCCGTCCAACCCGGAGCTGCTCGCGTATCTGGCCAAGGAGTTCGCCGGGTCGGGCTACGACATGAAGCAGCTTTTCCGGCTGATTTTGAATTCCAAGACCTACCAGCTTTCTTCCGTGCTGCCGGGCAAGAATCCGGCGGCGACCATTAATTTTGCGGCGTATCCGCTGCGCCGGCTCGACGCGGAAGTGCTGATTGACGCGATTGACGAGATCACCGGCACGAACGAGAAATATTCCAGCGCGATCCCCGAGCCCTACACGTTCATCCCGGACAATCTGCGGTCCATCGCCTTGCCGGACGGCAGCATCACCAGTTCGTTCCTGGACATGTTCGGACGGCCGTCGCGCTCCACCGGGCAGGAATCCGAGCGCAATAACCGCATCAGCTCCGGGCAGAAATTAAACCTGCTCAATTCGGGTGACATGCAGCGCAAGGTGATGAACAGCCGGATGGTGGAATTCCAGACCACCGGCAACCGCCAGACTTCGGAAATCATCAACGGCATCTACCTGGGAATCCTCTCGCGTTTTCCGACAGCGGAGGAGCAGGAAACCATGCAGAACTATTTCAAAAAATTCGGCACCAGCCGCCGCCAGCCCACCGTGGACCTGATGTGGGCGTTGATCAACAGCATGGAATTTCTTTACCGGCACTAAACCCCAACCATCAAACCCCAACCGCCACCGCCCAACCCCCATCAAAAATTATGAGCGCATTCTATTTTGATATTGAAAAACAACGCCCGCGCATCAGCCGGCGCGAAGCCATCCGCCGCGCCATGTTTACTGCGAGCGGACTGATGCTGGCCAACCACCTTTCCTTCCGCACGTTCGCCGCCGCGCCGGCGGCCCGTGCCAAGGCCGTCATCCAGATCTGGATGTGGGGCGGGCCGACGCATCTGGACATTTTTGATCCCAAGCCCGAGGCCGGCTATGATTATTGCGGCCCGCTGAAATCGCCGATCGAGACGAATGTCTCCGGCATCCGCATTGGCGAGCTGCTGCCGCTGCTGGCGAAACAAGCCGACAAATACTCGATCATCCGCAGCATGACGCATGGCAACAACGGCCACGAAACGGCGTCCTACCTCGTGCAAACCGGCCGCCAGCCCGGCGGTCGCACCGTGTTTCCCTGCGTTGGCGCGGTGGTGTCGCTGGCCAAAGGCTATGACGCCGGCTACAAGGGGTTGATTCCGCCTTACGTCGTGCTGACCGAGCCGCAGGGGCGGTTTGACGAGGCGGGATTTTTGGGCTCGCGCTTCCGTCCCTTTGCCACCGGCGGCAACCCGGCGCAGACGCCGTTCGCCGTCGAGGGCGTGGTGGCGCCGGGCATCACGGAACAGCGGCAAAAAGACCGCCGCGAATTGCTGCACCATCTCGACACCCTGGCGCATGCACTGCCGGAAAATCCGCAGGTCACCGCCAATACTCAGGCCGAAAACATGGCCTATGACATGATTCTGGGCGACGGCGCGAAGGTGTTTGATCTCTCGCAGGAGAAACCGGAACTGCGCGACCGCTATGGCCGGACGAAGTTCGGCCAGTCGTGCCTGGTTGCGCGGCGGCTCGTGGAGCGCGGCATTCCATATATCACCATCAACTATTCCGGCTGGGACAACCACAAGGAAATTTTCCCGGCGATGCGCCGGCAGCTGCCGGAAATGGACAAAGGCCTGGCCACGCTGCTTCAGGATTTGGGGGAACGCGGCTTGCTCGACAGCACCATCGTCTGGTGGGGCGGCGAATTCGGCCGCACGCCGAAAGTCATGTGGGAAGCCCCGTGGAATGGCGGGCGCGGCCACTATGGAAAGGTTTTTTCCGCGATGCTCGCCGGCGGCGGGTTCAAGGGCGGCCAGGTGATTGGCTCCTCCGACGCCCGCGGCGAAGAGGTCAAGGATCGTCCGGTGTATCCGATAGATCTCATCGGCAGCATCTATGCGCAAATGGGCATTAATCCGGCGACCAAACTGCCGAATCCCGAGGGCCTGCCGATGTCAGTCATGCCGGTGGCCGCCGATGGCATCAAATCCGCCGGACTCCTGAAGGAAATCATGTCCGCATGAAAAAAATATTATTTGCCGGCTTGGTTTTTTCGCTGGCGGGAACGGTTTTTTCACAGACGCCGCATCTGGCCTACGTCTATCCCGCCGGCGGCAAAGTCGGCACGACGTTTCAAATTGTCGTCGGCGGACAGTTGTTGATGACGGCCTCCAACGCCTTTATCACCGGGCCGGGCATCACCGCGACGGTGATTGACCACAGCCGGCCGATGCCGCAAAAAGAGTTTCAAGACTTGCGGGAACGGCTGAAGGAGCTTCAGGAAAAATTCAAGACCACGCGCAAGGTCAACAGCGGCACGAATGTCTGGACGACGGCCGACACGAACGAGCGCGAGGAGATCCGTGCCAAAATCTTGAAAAATCCGCCGAACCGCACGGCCAACCCGGCGATGATTGAGACGGCCATCGTGCGCGTCACCATTGCCACCAACGCCGCGCCCGGTGATCACGAAATCCGGCTCGGTTCGTTGAACGCGCTTTCCAACCCGATGAAGTTCTGCCTCGGCGAGCTGCCGGAAGTCACCAAGCTGTCCGCCAAGCCCGCGAATCCGGATTTCGACAAATATCTGGAACAATTGGGCGGCCGGCCCGCGCCGGTCGGCACGCCGAAATATGAGGCGAAGGTCAACCTGCCCGCCACCATCAACGGCCAGATCATGCCTGGCGGCGTGGATCGCTACCGGTTTTTCGCCGCGCACGGGCAGCATCTCATCATTGCCGCCAACGCACGGACGCTGATTCCCTATCTGGCGGACGCCGTGCCGGGCTGGTTTGAAGCGGTGCTGACCATCCTGGATTCCAAGGGCCGGGAAGTGGCGAGCGCCGAGCGCTATCATTTCCGTCCCGATCCCGTCATTCACTTTGAAGCGCCGGCCACCGACGATTACACCGTGGAAATCCACGACTCCGTTTTCCGCGGGCGCGAAGACTTTGTTTACCGGCTGACCATCGGCGAGCTGCCGTTCGTCACCGGCATTTATCCGCTCGGCGGCCGTGCCGGCGAAAAAACTTCCGTCACGCTGGCCGGCTGGAATCTGCCGGAAAAGAAAATCAAGGTGGACAATGCCAGCGCCACCCCGGGCGTCATTTCGCTGCCCGGAGATTTTTACAACTCGGTTCCGTTTGCCGTGGATGACCTGCCGGAATGTTCCGAGCGCGAACCCAATGATTCGCAAAATTCCGCCCAGACCGTCACGCTGCCCATCATCGTCAACGGGCACATCGGCCAGCCGGGGGAACAGGACGTTTATAAATTTGAAGGCCGCGCCGGCCAGAAGATCGTCGCCGAAGTTTTGGCGCGGCGGCTGGATTCGCCGCTCGACTCGTTTTTGCGGCTGACGGACGCGGATGGCAAACAGCTCGCCTTCAACGATGATTTTGAAGACAAGGGGGCGGGATTGGACACGCACCACGCCGATTCCTATATCGCCGCCACGCTGCCGGCGGACGGAAACTATTTCATCCACATCACCGACACGCAAAGCCAGGGCGGCCCGGATTACGCCTACCGGCTCCGCCTCAGCGAGCCGCGGCCGGACTTTGCGCTGCGCGTGGTGCCTTCGAGCGTCAATCTCCGCGCCGGCATGAGCGCGTCGGTCACGGTTTTTGCGCTGCGCCGCGACGGGTTCACCAATGCCATCAACCTGGAATTAAAGGACGCGCCGTGGGGATTTTCCTTGAGTGGCGCGCGCATCGGGGAAAACCAGGACAAGGCGCAGTTCACCTTGAGAGCCCCGCCGGAACCATCGGCGAAGCCGGTGGACATCACCATCGAAGGCCGCGCGACGGTCAACGGACATTACCTGGTCCACCCCGCCATGCCGGCGGAAGACATGATGCAGGCGTTCATCTACATGCATCTGGTGCCGTCGAAGGAGTTGGTGGTGAACATCAGCGGCAAGCCCCAGCCGTTTCTCCGCGATGCGTTCAAAGTCATCGGCGCGACGCCGGTGAAAATCCCCTCCGGCGGCACGGCGCATGTGAAGATCACCGCGCCGGCGGGCGTGTTCACCGAACGGTTCAAGCTCCAGTTGGACAACCCGCCGGACGGACTCTCGCTTCAAAAAGTTTCGCCCATTGGCAGCGGCTTGGAAATGGTGCTGGCTTGCGATGCCGAAAAAATCAAGCCCGGCGAATCCGGCAATCTGATCCTGAACGTGCTGCCCAATTTTCAGGGATCAACGAAGATCAACAAGGGTGGCCAGCGCCGCACCGCCGCCGTCGCCACGCTGCCGGCGATCCCGTATAAAATCGTTCTCCAATAAACATCCCCGCCGGGCTGCGGTCCCCGGATTTTCATTGAATCAAAAGCGGCCTTGGCTGATGCTGAAGGCCGCTTTAACATTGTCACCATGAAAAATCTCTGTCTGCTCACGGTCCTGCTGGTCGCGTTTCTGGCGGCCGGTTGCGCTTGGATGAAACCCAAACCCGCCGCCGCCAAACCCGCGCCGGCGGCGGCGAAAGTCGTGGTCACGGCGGATTTGTCGCCGGGGGCGACCGTCGTTTCCGTCAACAACGTGGGGCGTTTTGTCGTCCTGAATTTCCCCGCCGGCAATCTGCCCCGGGTGCCGCAGACGCTGTATCTTTATCGCGCCGGGCTGAAGATTGGCACCGTAAAAATCACCGGGCCGCAACAAGGAGACAACATCGTGGCGGACTTGGTTTCCGGCGAGGCGCGGGTTGGCGACACGGCGCGCGAACGGTAAAAATCATTCGCCGGGTTCCGGCAATTTTTCCACCAGCGGCTGCACGGTGCGGGGCAGCGACTCCTTTTTGTAGGGCGAATGGAGGTTGAAATAAATTCCGCACAACGGCCGCGCCTCGTCGCCCAGGCTCAGGATGACGGTGACTTCCTTGTCCAGCGCGATGCCGTGGCGCATTCCCGGCGCGCGGGTTTCGTAGGCCTTGATCGCCTTTTGCAGCAGCGAGTTCAGGGACGCCTCGAATTCGTCGGGCGTTTTTCCAAGGCAGATGACATAACGGTCGTAATTCTTCACGGCCTCGCCCATCTCGCGCTTGAAAGTTTCCACAGTCATGATTCCAATTTAATTCAGATCGCCCCAATTGCGATTTAATTAGTCCGCCGCCCGCGGGAGGCGGCTCAAACGTTCGCCAAATAAGGCGGTCCCGAGGCGCACCAGCGTCGCGCCTTCCTCGATGGCGATCTCGAAATCCCCGCTCATGCCCATGCTCAACTGCGGCAGCGGCGCGCCCAGCGCCTGCTCGGCCCGGACTTTCAATTCGCGCAGCCTTTGAAAATACGGCCGCGACTTTTCCGCCACCGGCGAATACGGCGGGATCGCCATCAACCCATGGATTTCAATGCGCGGCAGCGCGTTCAGCGCGGTCAATTCCGCGAGCAGTTTTTCCGGCGCGTAGCCGAACTTGCTGCCTTCGCCGGCGACGTTCACTTCCAGCAGGATCGGCATCGTTTTGCCCGCCTGCTCGGCGCGCCGGGAAATTTCCTGCGCCACCGCCAGGCTGTCCACGCCCTGGATCAGCTCGAACAGTTCCACCGCGTCGCGGACTTTGTTGGATTGCAGATGGCCGATGAACTGCCAGCGCGCCTTGCCGGGGCAGAGCGGAATCTTAGCCTTCGCCTCCTGGACCTTGTTTTCGCCGAACAGGATTTGTCCGCAGTCCACCAGCGCGCGGATGCTCTCCGGCGGATGCGTCTTGGAAACCGCCAGCACCGTGACCAAATCCGGGGCGCGGTTGGCGCGCGCGCATGCGGCGGCGATGCGCTGCCGGATTGAATTCAGGTTTTCGGCGATGTCCATCCGTGAAAAATAACCACCCCGGCACCAAGACACAAAGTTTTCTTCACCCGAACCGGCGATTTCAAGCTGCGGCAGGTTATTCAGTCGGGATTGTCGCGCGAAGCCCGCGAAGTGGGGAAAGTTGTTTGTAGTCTATCTCTGTATTAGGCATCGTGGTCATCTGAATTTCTCAATCGAAATGCCGAACGTGATAATCCTCCACGAAAAATCCAGCGTGCCAGCAAAAAACCACAAACTATGCCAGTAAACATCAACGTCAAGACAACGAGTGCTGCAATCTCGCTCGCACTTCCGGTCAACCGGTGTAACGCCGCAACCATTTTAGTGAAAGTATCCTGATCCATAATCATCATATCTGGCTATGGTGAAAATGATGGGCTGCTGCCTGCCCAACTGTAAAGATAACCCAGCGAGAACCAACCGAGATAATAACCAGTCTTCTGATCTCCGGTCATATCTTCCGTCGGCGATGGCTGCTTCTTCTCAAGGCCGCTCGACTTATCTATGACGGTGTATGAATCATGGCTGGCCGTGGCGCAGCCGGACAATATAAAAATGCCAGCTATCAGCAGAAAGCTCATCAAAAATGCTCTCATATTTTTCATGGCGCGAATTTGGCCTAACATCCAGGTCAGCCCAATTGGTTTGCTTAATTTGTGGCCTACCTAGGTTGTGTGGGAAAACTATTCCGGTGGCAGGTGGGTGTCCAACCTAATATCAGCGCGAAATGAGCTTTGGAACCCGAACCGGCAAAGGTGGTAAAGACTCCTTCGCTCGCTTCGCGTTCTTCGAGCGACCTTTTCACCACATCTCCACCGGCCCTTTGGGCACGGCGATTTGCGACGGCACCAGCGCGTCGGGTTCGCGCATGAAGGATGCCACGAGCGGCGCGGGCTGGAAACGGATTTGCAGCTCGCCGTGTTCGTCCAAAAATTGCTGCCGCCAGCGCCGGTAATTTTCCAGCACGGTTTGAAAGTCGGCCCGCGTGGCGACATGCACGACTTGCTTGTTGAATTCGTGGCACGGGCCGAACCGTTTGGCATACCACGGCGCGATTTTGCGGAACATCCGGCAGCCGAGTTCCTCGCCGAACACTTCAATCATCAGGTCCAGGTGCCGGCACAGCACGCGGACGCGCTCGGAGAAGTTTTCCTCCGGCGACAGTTCGCCGGTTTTCAGCAGATGCAAAGTCCGCTTGAAGATCCACGGGTCGTAAAACGCGCCGCGGCCGATGCTCACGCCGGCGCAGCCGGTTTCCTCCAGCATTTTTTTGGCGGCCGGCGGCGTCACGATGTCGCCGTTGCCGATCACGGGAATATTTTTCACTGCTTCAACGACTTTGCGGATGCCGGCGAGATTCACGGTTCCGCCAAAGCCCTGTGCGCGCGTGCGGCCGTGGACGAAGACGGCGGCGACGCCGGCGGCTTCCAGTGCGCGGGCCAAATCGGGCGCGGTCAGGTTGTCGTCGTCCCAGCCGAGGCGCATTTTGGCGGTGACGGGAATCTTCACGGCTTCGACCATCATCTTCACCAGCGCGGCGGTTTTGCCCAGCTGGGTCATCATCGCGGAGCCGCCGCCGACTTGAACGACTTTGCGCACCGGGCAGCCCATGTTGATGTCCACGGAAGCCGCGCCGCGTGCTTCAGCGACGAGCGCCGCGTCGCGCATTTCCTCCGGCACGGAGCCGAAGAGCTGCACGGCCAGCGGCGAATCAGCCTGCCGCGTTTCGATGAGCTTGAAGGCCTTGGCGCGTTTCTCCAGCAGCGAGCGGGCGTTGACGAGGTCGGTGGTGCAGAGGCTGACGCCGCCGATTTCGCGCAGGACGAGGCGGAAGGGCAGGTTGGTGTAACCCGCCAGCGGCGAGAGAAACAGGTTGGAGGACAGCGTGAGCGGACCGATTTGCACGCGGCGAGAATAGGCCAAAGTCGTTCGTTGCGAAAGCCGGAAGGCCATGTTAAGCTGGAAAATCAAATGTTAGACGACGATTCCAACTTAAAAGACAAGGGCGGCCAGAAAAAAGCGCCGGGCAACGGCTTTGACAAGATTCCCGTGTTCACGCTGCTGGCGTGGGCCGGCATCATTGCGGCGACGGTCGTGCTGTTCATGATGAAGAATCATTACACGACGACGCCCGTGGTGCTGACGCAGTCGGAGTTCCTCAACAAGTTTCAATCGAACCAGATTGCGCACGCGACCATCAATCTCGGCGGCCAGTCCTCGTTGCTGACGCCCATCACCGGCACTTTTTACGAGACCGACAAGGCGGGAAACATCGTGAAGCCCAACGGCAAGCCGGTGGAGGTGGCGTTCTCGTCGCCGAATGCGTATCTCACGCAGAAGATGTTCGACCAGCTTTTACCTTCCGGCGTGATTGAGGCCGGTGCGCCGAATGTGTTGATAACCCAATTTCTCTGGGGCATCGCGCCGTTTCTGGTGCTGGGATTGCTGTTTTATTTCTTCTTCATCCGGCAGATCAAGATGGCCGGCAAAGGCGCGTTGAGCTTCGGCAAAAGCAAGGCGCGGATTCTCGCCAAGGAGCGCAACAAGACGACGTTCAAGGATGTCGCCGGCGTGGAGGAGGCGATGGAGGAAGTTTCCGAGCTGGTGGATTTCTTGAAGGACCCGAAAAAATTCCAGCGCTTGGGCGGCCGCATTCCCAAGGGCGTTTTGATGATCGGGCCGCCCGGCACGGGCAAGACGCTGCTGGCCAAGGCTATCGCCGGCGAGGCGGATGCGGCGTTCTTCAGCATCAGCGGTTCCGACTTCGTGGAAATGTTTGTCGGCGTCGGCGCGAGCCGGGTGCGGGACATGTTTGAGCAGGCGCGCAAGAGCACGCCGTGCCTGATTTTCATTGACGAAATTGACGCGGTGGGCCGCAGCCGCGGCCACGGCCTCGGCGGCGGCAACGACGAGCGCGAGCAGACATTGAACGCGCTGCTCGTCGAGATGGACGGATTCGACACGCAGGAAGGCATCATCATCATCGCGGCCACGAACCGGCCCGATGTGCTGGATCCGGCGCTGCTGCGGCCCGGGCGGTTTGACCGGCAGGTCACGGTGAATCTCCCCGACGTGCGCGGGCGCGAGGCGATTTTGAAGGTTCACGCCAAGAACGTGAAGCTCGCGCCGACGGTGGACTTGTCCATCATCGCGCGGGGCACGCCGGGCTATTCCGGCGCGGAGCTGGCGAACCTGTTGAACGAGGCGGCATTGCTCGCCGCCCGCACCGGCAAAAAAGCCGTCGAACAAAAGGAATTGGAAGAAGCCCGCGACAAGGTGCGCTGGGGCCGCGAACGCCGCAGCCTGGCCATGACGGACGAGGAAAAGAAATACACGGCGTGGCACGAGGCCGGCCATGCGCTGGTCAACGTCGTGCTCAAGCACACGCATCCGCTGCACAAGGTGACGATCATTCCGCGCGGGCAGGCGCTCGGCGCGACGATGTATCTGCCGAAGGACGACGTGTTGAGCCGGCGCCGCAAGGAGATGCTCGACACCATCGCGGTGACGATGGCCGGGCGCATCGCGGAGCAGATTGTTTCCGACGACATCTCCACCGGTGCCGCCGGCGACATCCAGCAGGCCACCAGCATGGCCAAGGCGATGGTCATGCACTACGGCATGAGCGACAAAATGGGCATGGTGCTTTACGGCGAGGCGAACGAATACGTTTTCCTCGGCCGCGACATGATGCGCGGCAAGGAATACAGCGAGGTGACCGCGCAGCAGATTGATGCGGAGATCAAGCGCATCATCGACGAGGCTTACAACGCGGCCAAAACCATCATCGAAACTTACCGCGACAAGCTGGAGATCATCGCCAGGGCCCTGCTCGAATTTGAAACGCTCGACGGCGTGCAGGTGGATGAGATTGTCCGCACCGGGAACTTTACGCCGCCGCCGAAGCCGCCGGCAAATGTTGAGCCGTTGATCGGCGCCCCGGCGGGAACGCCGCTGCCGGAAAACCCGGCAAAAAGCGTGCCGCCCAAGCTGCCCGGACTGGGCGCGCCAGCACCGGCACCGGCGGGTTGAGATTGATGAAACAAAAAGCGGCGGTCAAGTGACCGCCGCTTTTTTTGTTTGTGGGGAATCGGAAATCAGGCGGACTTTTCGAGGTTCTTCAAATCCTCGGCCAGAAACTGCGCCACGTCCTTGAAGCGCGCGACGTTTTCAGGATTCATGGCCATCAGCGTTTGATGGGCTTCCAGGCTTGTCCGCGTGATCTGCTCGTGTGAGGGGCTGATGGATTCCGGCGTGCTGACTTTCACATCGTCCGGCAATTGCAGCGGGCCGCTGGTCAGGTTGAAGAGCTGTGCGGCCCCGAGATTTTCCAGCAGTTCGCCGACCCGCGCGGTGGGGTTGTGCAGCTCGATTCCGCGCCCGGCGGGCGCACCCTGGGGATTGAGCTTCATGCCGAAACCGGCCAGCACGCCCAAAAAGGTGCTGTCCATCAAAACACATTCGGACAGGTCGATGATGAAATGGTTGAAGCCCTTTTGCGCCAGTTCGCTCAGGAGCGTCTTGAAATCGGGGCTGGACGCAAAATTGGCCCGCCCGGCGATTTTAACGCAGGCGAATTTTTTCCCGATCAACACGGACAAACTGGCTGATGACATGGTTTTTAGTTTGAAATTTTCAGGCCGCCAACGGCGATGGCGTAACAATCTGCACGAGTGCCTGCTGCAAGACAAGCGTCTCGTCGAGGCCGCTGGACACCAGCCGTTGGTTGCACCGCAGCAAAACGTCCATCGCGTGGACCAGTTCCGCCGAAGTGTATTTTTTGACCTGCGGCAGCGCTTTATAAAGCACATACGGATTGAGCGCCAGCGGATTAAATTTCCGGTCCGTCGGCAGCTTGTCCGCCGGCACGCGCTCCAGCTGCGCCTTGAACGAGTTGTAATCGCGCGGCTCCTTGACCCAGCCTTCGCGCAGCATCTCTTTCAACAGCAGCATCGCCCGCACCTTGGAAATCAGGCCGTAGAGCAGGCCGATCTCCGATTTGTCCTTGTCGAACTTCGTCTCCCAAAGCTCCTCGTCCAGCCGTTTCAACAAACGCGGCAAATCGCGGTCGCCCAGCGCGTCGCCCAGCGCGAACGCCCGCGCGGACTTGTTGCGGGTGCTGATGGCCTGCACGTCGGCCAGTTCAACGGATTTCCGCTCGCCGGCGAACAGGCACAGCTTTTCCACTTCGCTTTCCAACTGGCGCGGGTTCGGGCCGACGCGGCTGACCAGCTCCGCCAGCGCCGTGTCGGAAACGGATTTGGCGCGCTGCTTGAAGGCGTTGAGCGCCGCCGCCTCCGCGAGCCCGGCCCAGTCCCGGTCGTTCACCGACCACGCGGAGAAAATTTCCACCGTGCCGATTTTTTCGACGGTTTTGAAAAAAGTTTTCCGCTTGTCCACCTTGCCGGCGCTGATGAGCAGCCGAACATTCTGCCAGGAAAACTTTTTGAGTTCCTCCGCCAGCTCTGCCAGCGTCTCGGTGACGGCGGCGGAGGAGGCGGTGCGTTCCTCGCCGAGAAAATTGCAGTCGCGCAGCCAGACGGCCTTGCCGCCGCCGAAAAAGGGCAGGGTGTTCAAGGCTTCGCGCAGCTTGCCGATGACGGCGAGGGCGTCGCTGCTGTTGCTCACGCCGGCCTCGATGGTTTCGTGATCCATGCCGCCGAGTTCGGCGGACCAGTCGGCGAAAATCTGGCGGGCGCGCTGTTTGACGGCGAAATCGTCGTCGCCACAGACGAGCGCAAGCGGTTTGGCGGGGGCGGCCATTTCAGTCGGATTCGGCCTCGGTGCCGGACTCGTTCATCTTGTCGAGGACCTCGCTCATGTCCTCGACCTGCGCGAACAGCGGCGCGGAAACAAAGATGGGTCTTTTCTGCGCCGCCGCCAGTGCCAGGCAGTCGCTGGGCCGCGCATCAAGCTCGACGATTTTCCGGGCGAGCTCATTCTGCTGCTGCAGGATGATGCGGGCGAAATAGGTGGAATTTTTCAGATCCGTGATGACCACGCGCTCGACGGTGATGCCGAACCCTTGAAAGACGCGGTTGATGAGGTCGTGCGTGAGCGGCCGTTCCTTCGGCGCATCCCGCAGAAACATCCCGATGACCGCGCCCATTTGCGGCTCGACGTTGATGACAAAAACCTTTTCATCATTGCCGACAAACAGCGCGCAGCCGCTGTTGGCGGGCAGGATGCCGCGGATTTGAACTGGGACAACGTCCTGTTTCATGTCCAGAATCTACGGCAGCCCGTGCGAAAAACAAGCCTCGTTCCGTCAGGCCGGCGGGTAGTTCAGCCACGGGCCCAGCCATTTCTCCGTCCCGGCGACGGTAAACCGCTTCCGCTGCGCGTAATCCTCCACCTGGTCTTTGCCCAGCTTGCCGACGGCGAAGTATTTTGATTCCGGATGAGCGAAATAGAGGCCGCTCACGCTCGCGCTGGGATGCATGGCGAAACTCTCCGTGAGCTTGATGCCCGTGTGCGGCTCCGCGTCCAGCAAGTCCCAGAGAATTCCTTTTTCCGTATGGTCGGGGCAGGCCGGATAACCCGCCGCCGGGCGGATGCCGCGATATTTCTCCTGAATCAAATCGCCGGTCGTCAGTTTTTCCAGTTTGCCATAGCCCCACTCGTCACGCACCCGCTGGTGCAGATGTTCGGCAAACGCCTCGGCCAAACGGTCGGCGATGGCCTCGGCCATGATGGCGTTGTAGTCGTCGTGCCTGGCCTTGAAGCCTTCAACGATTTCCTTCAGGCCGATGCCCGCCGTCACCGCAAATGCGCCGATATGATCTTCGAATTTCTGACTTCCGGCGCCCGACTCCGGTTTGGGCGCAATAAAATCGGCCAGGCACCAGTTCGGCGAGCCGTCGCCTTTTTCAATTTGCTGGCGCAGGAAATGGAACGTCGTTCGCAGATGCTGGCGCGAGCCGTTGGTGTAAACCTCCACGTCGTCGCCGGCGGAATTCGCCGGGAACAGCCCGTAAACCGCGCGGAGCTGTAGCGATTTCTGGGCGACGATTTCCGCCAGCAGCATTTGCGCGTCGGCGAACAGCTTGGTGGCCTCTTCGCCATGTTTCTCGTGCTGCAGGATTTTTGGATAAACGCCGCGCAATTCCCACGTGTGAAAGAACGGCGTCCAATCTATGAACGGCACGACTTCTTCGATGGAAACACTGAATGTTCCCGCATGGCCGTGCGATGAACCGCAACCGCACTTGCCGGAATTAAAACTCCCGGACGAAAGCGTGCGGACGCCGGTGAACTCCGGCTTGGGCGGGTCGTCATAGTTGAGCTTCGGCGCATTGGCGCGGGCGGCGGCGAGCGAAAGCAGTTTTGCCGTCTGGTTGCCGTGATGCGAACGAAGTTTTTCGTAATCCGCGCGGAGCTGGTTCACGAACGGCGCTTTGCCGTCCTTGCTCAACAGGCTGCTCACGACCGGCACGGCGCGGGAGGCGTCGAGGACGTGGACGACGGGCTCATGGTAATGCTGGGCGACTTTGACGGCGGTATGCGCCCGGCTGGTCGTCGCGCCGCCGATGAGCAGCGGCACCTTGAAACCAGTGCGTTCCAGCTCGCGGGCGACGTGAACCATTTCATCGAGCGACGGCGTGATGAGTCCGCTCAAGCCGATGATGTCGGCCTTTTCCAGTTTGGCGCGTTCGAGGATTTTTTCGCAAGGCACCATCACGCCGAGGTCAATGACCTCGTAATTGTTGCACGCCAGCACGACGCCCACGATGTTCTTGCCGATGTCATGCACGTCGCCCTTGACGGTGGCGAGCACGATCTTGCCTTGGGCCTTCACCGTCTCGCCGCGCGCGGCCATCGCCGCCTTTTCGGCCTCCATGAACGGCGTGAGAAACGCGACGGACTTTTTCATCACGCGCGCCGATTTCACGACCTGCGGCAAAAACATTTTGCCGGCGCCGAACAGATCGCCGACGACGCTCATGCCCGCCATCAACGGCCCTTCGATGACCGCGAGTGGCCGGCCGTATTTCTTCAGCGCTTCCTCGGTGTCGGCGTCAACATAAAGGTCAATGCCCTTCACGAGCGAATGCGAAAGCCGTTCCTCGACCGTGCCTTTGCGCCATTCTTCCTCGATTTTTTTGTCGGCGACGGTGGTGCCGGCGCTGGCGGCCTTGAGTTTTTCGCCGAACGTCACGAGGCGTTCGGTCGCGTCAGGCCGGCGGTTCAGCAAAACGTCCTCGACGAGTTCCTTCAATTCCGGCGCGATCTCCTCGTAAACTTCCAGCATGCCGGCGTTCACGATGGCCATGTCCATGCCGGCCTTGATGGCGTGAAACAGGAACGCGCTGTGCATCGCCTCGCGCACCGGATTGTTGCCGCGGAAGCTGAACGACACGTTCGACAAGCCGCCGCTGACTTTCGCGTGCGGCAGATTTTGTTTGATCCAGCGCGTGGCTTCGATGAAATCCACGGCGTAATTGTTGTGCTCCTCGATGCCCGTGCCGACCGTGAGAATGTTCGGATCAAAAATGATGTCCGCCGGCGGAAAGCCGACTTCGTCCACGAGAATTCGGTAGGCGCGTTCGCAGATGCGGATCTTGTCCGCCAGCGATGCGGCTTGACCGTTCTCGTCGAACGCCATCACGACGACCGCCGCGCCGTATTTCAAAACCTTGCGGGCGTGCTCGCGAAACTTGGCCTCGCCTTCCTTCATCGAAATGGAGTTCACGATGCCTTTGCCCTGAACGCATTTCAGGCCGGCCTCGATGACTTCCCATTTCGAGGAATCAATCATGAACGGCACCTTGGCGACTTCGGGTTCGCTGCCGAGCAGGTGCAGGTAGCGCGTCATCGCGGCGACGCCGTCAATCATCCCCTCGTCCATGCAGATGTCGATGATGTTCGCGCCGTTCTCGACCTGCTGGCGCGCGACGGCAACGGCTTCCTCGTATTTGTTTTCCTTGATCAGCTTCGCAAACTTCGGCGAGCCGGCGACGTTTGTGCGCTCGCCGATCATGATGAACTGGCCGGTCTGCTGCGTGAACGGCTGCGAGCCGGAGAGGCGCAGGGGAATTGTTTCAGCTTTGGGGAGCGCGCCCGCCCCGGGCGCAGTTTTCCGCGCCTCGCGGGAAACATCTTGCGCGTCGCTAGTTTTTGTGTGCTCGGAGCTGGCCGCGAGGGCGCGGTCAGCGACAGCCGGGGGCGGCTGTGCTCCCCGGAAATTGCGCGCCGTCCTGCGCTCCTCAAATTCGCGCGGATGTTTGCCTTCGAGAGCTTTTGCAATCGCCGCGATGTGCTCCGGTGTGTTGCCGCAGCAGCCGCCGGCGATGTTGATCAAGCCGCTGTTGGCAAACTCGCCGAGAAAATTACCCATGTCTTCCGGCTTCAAATCAAAGCCGGTGGGCGAGAGCGGATTCGGCAGGCCGGCGTTGGGATAACAGGAAATCGCCGTGTCGGATTTCTCCGCCAGTTCTTCCAGGAATGGCCGCATCAAATCCGGGCCGAGCGAGCAGTTCAGCCCGATGGCGATGGGCTTGACGTGCTTCATCGCGTTCCAGTAAGCCTCGATGGTCTGCGCGGAAATCATCGTCTCGCCGCCGCGGCCGACGGCGGCGGAAATCATAATGGGCAGAATTTTTTTGTCCTGCTCGAACACTTCCTGAATCGCCACCAGCGCGGCCTTGGCGTTGAGCGAATCGAAGATCGTCTCCACCAGCAGCAAATCAGAACCGCCCGCGATCAGCGCGCGGACTTGGTTGATGTAAGCCGCCTTGACCTGATCGAACGTGCAGACGCGGAAGCCCGCGTCGTCCGCGTCAGGGGAGTTGGACAGTGACACCGTCAGCGGCCCGACCGCGCCGGCGACGAAACGCGGCCGCCCCGTCTGGTTGGCGATGCGGTCGGCCCATTGACGGCATTGCCGGGCGGATTGTTCGTTGATCTCCCAGGCGAGGTCATTGAGAAATTTGTTTTCGATGACGCCCTGATAAAATGCCGGGTCTTTGCGCCCGCCGTGCTCGCGCGGGTCGTCCACGAAGAACTCGCTCTGGCCGATGCTCGTGGCGGAAAAGGTGTTTGTCTCGATGATGTCCGCGCCGGCTTCGAGAAAGCGCCGGTGGATGTCGCAAATCGTTGCCACCTGCGTGAGCGAATAGAGGTCGCCGTTGTTCTTGAGGTCTTTCTTGGAATCCTTGAAACGTTCGCCGCGAATGTCCTTTTCGCCGAGTCCATACGTGCGGATGGTCGTGCCCATCGCGCCGTCAATGATGACGATGCGTTCGCGGAGCGCTTTTTTCAAGAGTTCGGCCTGATTCGACATGCCGACAGGGTAGGTCAAAAAGCGCGGTTATTCAAACTAAAAATCAACGCATCCAGATTTGATGATATGAAATATGAATTCCGGTCGCGGTTGCCGTTTTTTGCCAAACGTGCAACGCGAGTTGTTTTTCGCCGCCAGTTTCATTGACTCGGCAGGTTGGTTTGATATTTTCGAAGTTCGTTTCAACGACAAAACTACGCATTTAAATTCATTTTATGGCCAAAGCTAAATCCACCAAATACGTCTATACCTGGGGCAACAAAAAAGCCGACGGCGACGGCTCGATGAAGCCGCTTCTCGGCGGCAAAGGCGCGAACCTCGCGGAAATGACCCGCATCGGACTGCCCGTGCCTCCTGGTTTCACCATCACCACCGAAGTCTGCACCTATTACTACGCCAACAAGCGCACTTATCCGAAGGTGCTGCAGGCGCAGATGGAAGCCGGCATCGCGAACATGGAAAAGATCATGGGCACGAAGTTTGGTGCGACCACCGGCATGCCGCTGCTCGTCGCGGTGCGCTCCGGCGCGCGCGATTCCATGCCCGGCATGATGGACACGATTTTGAACCTCGGCTTGAACGACCAGTCGGTCGTCGCGCTGGCCGACGCCACGAAGAATCCGCGTTTTGCGTGGGATTGCTACCGTCGTTTCATCCAGATGTATGGCGACGTTGTCATCGGCGTGCAGAAGCGCGAAGGCGAAGACCACGAGCCGTTTGAAACCGTCATCCACAATTTCAAGCACGAGAAATATCACCGCGACATCGTGGACAGCGAGTTGACCGCCGAGGATCAGGCGGAACTCGTCAAGCGCTTCAAGGCGCTCGTCCTCGAACGCACCGGCAAATCCTTCCCGAACAGCCCGTGGGACCAGCTCCGCGGCGCGGCCGGTGCCGTGTTCGGTTCCTGGATGAACGACCGCGCGATCGTCTATCGCCGCAAATATAACATCCCGACGGAATGGGGCACCGCCGTCAACGTGCAGGCCATGGTGTTCGGCAACACCGGCAATGATTCCGGTTCCGGCGTCGCGTTCACGCGCAATCCCGCGAACGGCACGAACGAATTCTACGGCGAATTTCTCATCAACGCGCAGGGCGAAGATGTCGTCGCCGGCGTCCGCACGCCCGAACCCGTGCTCAAGCTCAAGGACGAGATGCCCAAGAGCTACGCGGAACTCATGGCCGTCCGCAAGACCCTGGAAAAGCATTTCAAGGACGTGCAGGACGTCGAGTTCACCATCCAGAGCGGCAAGCTGTTCATGCTCCAGACCCGCAACGGCAAGCGCACCGCTGCCGCCGCGCTGAAGTTCGCCGCCGACATGGTGAAGGAGAAATTGATTGATGCGGAAACCGCCGTGATGCGCAATCCGGCCGACCAGCTCGACCAACTCCTCGCGCCGATCTTTGATTTGGCCGAAGTGAAAAAGGCCACCATCATCGCCACCGGTCTTCCGGCTGGCCCTGGTGCGGCTTCCGGCAAAATCTATCTCAACGCCGAACGCGCCGTCGAAGCGGAAAAGAAGGGCGAAAAAGTTTTGCTCGTCCGTCTCGAAACCTCCCCGGAAGATTTGCGCGGCATGATCGCGGCGGAAGGCATTCTCACCGCCCGCGGTGGGGTTTCCTCCCACGCGGCGCTCGTCGCCCGCCAGATGGGCAAGGTTTGCGTGTGCGGCGCGGCGGCCGTCCATGTGGATTACGACAAGCAGACCGTCACCATCAGCGGCCAGACGTTCAAGGAAGGCGAATACCTTTCCATCGACGGCACCGCCGGCACGGTTTACGCGGGCGAAGTCAAAACCGCGCCGTC
>Ga0316217_10002909_pt1 | contig 20173 bp, 17 predicted proteins | sample 1anoAmetaG_FD_203633 | JGI IMG/M metagenome (GOLD analysis project Ga0316217, IMG submission 203633) | Freshwater microbial communities from Trout Bog Lake, Wisconsin, USA - 1anoA | ecosystem: Environmental > Aquatic > Freshwater > Lake > Hypolimnion/Profundal zone | place: USA: Wisconsin...
CCGCCGCCTTGTTTTGCGATGCCATCACCGTGCTTTCCTCCCATTGGTCGGACTCGGCCAGCTTCACCATTACCTATTACGCCGGCAACCCCTACTACGCCGCAACCCCCAGCAACACGGTCAACGGTGTCATCGTCACGGGCAACGTGCCGACCACCGACAATACCGTTTCAAACTTCAGTGGTGGGGTTCATAATCTGGTTCGGTTGTTGGAGGACTGGTCGTCCCAATATCTTTACCTCAACGGTTCCCGCGCCCGGCTATGGACCTGCCAGACCGCCACCAACAAATTCCGCAATCCCTATGGTTTTATCGGCGCCCCTTTGAATGGCTATTACAACCCGCCCACGCGGCGTTATAACTATGACCTGAAGCTGCTGAATATCACCAATATTCCCCCCGGAGTTCCGCTGCTGAACATTTCCGGCACCAGTCCCTAGCCGCTTGGTCGGACGGATTCGCCGTTCAAACCCTCCCAACCAGCCGGTTTAGCCGCTAACCTGCCTTTTTGCCCGGTTTTTGGACAAAACCACCCGTTTAACCCCTAAATTGGCTCTTTTTATACAGCCATTGACGTCATGGCGTTCCGTCTTGACGTCATGGCGTTCCGTCTTGACGTCATGGCGTTCCGTCTTGGCGTCATGGCGTTCCGTCTTGACGTCATGGCGTTCCGTCTTGGCGTCATGGCGTTCCGTCTTGGCGTCATGGCGTTCCGTCTTGGCGTCATGGCGTTCCGTCTTGGCGTCATGGCGTTCCGTCCTGACGTCATGGCCTTCCTTCATGACATCTCGGCTTTCCGCATTGGCGTCTCCGGCTTGGGTATCAATGTTTCCAGTTTTCGTCCCCATGCCGGCGGTCAAGGCAGCCATTGATTGATACCAGCCGGCGGAGCTCGAAAATGAGTTGTGGATTGGTTTGGGGCCGGCGGTCTACCGGCGGGTCCACCCGCCCGGCTCCCCGCCCCTTCAATCGCGCGGGTTGAACTTGGATTCCCTGGCGAGCTGCTCCCACAATTTCTTCTGGGCGTCGGTGAGCTTGCCCGGCACGACGATCTTGGTGACGACAAACAGGTCGCCGTCCTGGCCGAGGCCGCGTCCGCGCACGCGGAACTTCTGGCCGCCGGCGGTGCCGGCGGGGATCTTGATGTTGACCTTGCCCTCGAGCGTGGGCACGGGGATTTCCGCGCCGAGCGCGGCTTCCCACGGCGCGAGTTCAAGCTCGTAAAGCAGATTGTGGCCGTCCACGTCAAAGTCGGGATGCCGCGCCAGCCGCACGCGCAGATACAGGTCGCCGCCGTGTTCGCCGCGCCCGGCGATGCGCAGCTTCTGCCCCTCGGCGATGCCGGCGGGAATCTTGACCTGATGGGAGTCGGTGCGGTTCTCGCGCCGGACGGTGACGGTGCGCAGCGAGCCGCGCCGGGCCTCTTCCAGGGTGACCATGATATCGCCCTCGATGTCGCGGCTCGGCGGCTCGTCCGCCTCCTCGGCAAAGCCGGGATGCCCGCCAAAGCCGCCGCCGCGCATCCGCGAGCCGAACATCTGCTCGAAGAAATCGCTGAAGCCGGTGCCCTGAAATTCAAACTCCACGCCGCCGCCGCGGCCGCCGCGATGAAAGGTCGGGCCGCCGCCGAAGCCGCCGGGGCCGGGCGGCGGGCGGAATTCCGCGCCGGATTTCCAGTTGGCGCCCAGCTCGTCGTATTTCTTGCGCTTGTCGGCGTCGCCGAGGACTTCATAGGCCTCGTTGATCTCCTTGAATTTTTCCTCGGCCTTCTTCTTGTCCTTGGCGACGTCGGGATGAAATTCGCGCGCGAGCTTGCGGAAGGATTTTTTGATCTCGTCGGCGCTGGCGGTGCGCGGCACGCCGAGGCTCTGGTAGTAATCTTTGTATTGAACGGACATGGCTGGTTGCAGGTTACAGGTTGAAGGTGGCAAGTTCAACCCCGCGCCAGCGACGGCTGATTTGGTGGGGCGAGCGGCTCGCGAGGACGCTTGCCCCGCCGGTTGGGAAACGGCACCCGGCCGCCGGGCCAACTTGGAACTGGCAACCGGCCGTTATTTCGCGCGCTTGGTGTTGTCCACGCTCAGGTAGCGCGTGCCGGCCATGCTGTCGCTGAAGCGCCGCCAGATCTTGACGAGAATCTGCTCGCCCCGGGCGGCGCGACACAGGCGGACGGCGTCCTGCGCGCTGCTCACCGGCTGGCGGTTGATCTCGACGATGAGGTCGTTGGGTTCCAGGCCGGCTTCGGCGGAATTGGAGCCGCTTTCCACCTCGGTGACGAGCGCGCCGTGGATGGCGGCGGGCACATGCAGCTGGCTGCGGACGTCGGCGTCCATGTCCGCCACGGTCACGCCGTCCAGCGCGTCCGCCTTGGCCGTGCCGCTGTCGGGATTGTCGTTTTGATCATTGCTGGCAACGGCATTGTCGGGCAGTTGGCCGAGCGTGGCATTGACGGTTTTGCTGAAGCCGTTGCGGATGATTTTCAGCGTGACCACCGTGCCCGGCGCGAGCTGGGAAATGGTGAGCTGCAAATCATGCGCGTCCACGATGGCCCGGCCGTTGACGGCGGTGATCACGTCGCCGGATTTCAAGCCAGCCTTGGCGGCGGGCTGGTCGGCCACCACATCGCCGACGAGCGCGCCGCTCTGGTCGGGCAGGTTGAACTGCCGCGCCAGGTTGGCGTCAATGTCCTGGAGCGCGATGCCGAGGTAGCCGCGCGTGACCTTGCCGCCGTTGACGAGGCTTTCCAGGACGTGCCGCGCGATGTTGATGGGCACGGCGAAACCGATGCCCTGGTTGCCGCCGCTGCGGCTGATGATGGCGGTGTTGATGCCGACGAGCCGGCCTTCCACGTCCACGAGCGCGCCGCCGGAATTGCCGGGATTGATGGCGGCGTCGGTCTGGATAAAGTTTTCATAGCCGTTGAAACCCAGCCCGCTGCGGCCCAGCGCGCTGACGATGCCCATGGTGACGGTCTGGCCGACGCCAAAGGGATTGCCCAGCGCGAGCACGACATCACCGACTTCGATCTGGTCGCTGTCGGCGAGCGTGACCGCGGGCAGATTGGCCGCCTGAATTTTCAAAACCGCGATGTCCGTGGCCTTGTCCTTGCCGATGACCTTGGCGGTGTATTCCTTTTTATTGTCCGCGATGGAGACTTTCACCTCGTCCGCCTCGGCGACGACGTGGTTGGCTGTCAAAATATAGCCGTCGGGCGAAACGACGACGCCGGAGCCGAGGCTTTGCTCCTTGCGCGTGCGCTCGCGCTCGTCACCGCGATGAAACTGGTTGCCAAAAAACTGGCGGAAGAACGGGTCGTTCATGAACGGGTTTTGCACAGGCCGTTCCTTGATGAAGCGGGTGGAAAAGATGTTGACGACGCTCGGCGCGACTTTTTTGACGATGGGCGCAAAGCTGGTGCCAAGGCGCGCGTCGCGGTTGACCGGCGCGGTGGAAACGGCGAACGCCGGCTGGCTGTCGCGGCCCCACAAGGTGAAATGCGAAACGGTCAGCACCGCCGCCGCGCCCAGGGCGACGGCGAGCAAAAACGGTAGCGGTCGGGAGATCAATTTCATACGACGAATTGACAGGCCAGCCGGCGAAATGTTCAACCGAAATTATTTCGCCGCCGCCGGCGCCTTGGCGGCGTCCTCGGACTTGATGACCTCGACCTTCGCGCCGTTCTTCATCTCGGCGGCGCTGGGCACCTTGATGATGTCGCTGGTGAGGGGCGGCGTGGCTGCGGCCGGCGCGGGCGCCTTGGCGTCGAGGAGCTCGACTTCAAAAATCAGAACGGAATTCGGCGGGATGCCGCGGTTGCCCTGCTCGCCGTAGGCCAGCTCGGAGGGGATGAACAGTTTCCACTTGGAACCGACCGGCATTTTCAATAGCGCCTCGGTCCAGCCGCGAATGACGCCGCTGACCGGGAACTGCGCGGGCTGGCCGCGCTTGTAGGAGCTGTCAAACTCCGTGCCGTCAAGCAGCATGCCGCGGTAGTTCACGGTGACCATATCGCTGGCGGCGGGCAGCGCGCCGGTGCCGTTGGTGAGAACGACATATTGCAAACCGTCGGGCAAAGACTGGACGCCGGAATTTTTTTTGTTGGCGGAGAGGAAAGCGTCGCCGGCGGCGCGGTTTTTGACGGCCAGTTCGGCCTGCCGCGCCTGCTGCTTGACGCGAAATTCCTGCTGGAACGTCTTGAGCGTGGCCTGCGCCTCATCCGGGGTGAGCAGGGTCGCGCCGCCGGTCTGGACGGCTTTCATCCCTTGCGCGGCAATATCCATATCCACGTCGCCCGGCTCCAATCCCTGGCGCTTGAAAAAAGTGTTCCCCAGCATCATGCCGATGGCGTAGCTGACGCGCGATTTTTCGTCGGTCAAGGTGTTGGTGCCGGCGGCAAACATCGGCAGGATCGAGCTGAGACAAAGCAGAGCGATGGTGATTTTTTTCATAAAATGCGATTTAGGCGGAACATTCTCTAAATTGCCGGCAAAAGGCAATCTGATTTATCGCCCGCCTGCCAAGCGGCCGCCGCAATTTGTTTTCCTTGCTGAACAATCTGGGTTAGGCTGGGTCAAATGGCACACATCGTCATGCGTTCCAACCGATTTTTAATGCCGGCGCTCGCCGTCACCGTCGCGCTCGCCCTGGTGGCGGGCTGCGAGACTGCCCTAACCCCGCCGGCCGCGCCGCTGCTCACCGCCGTGAAACCGGGCCCCAACGACGCGCGCATCGCCTTCTGGACGGCCCGGCTGCTGGAGGAATACCATTACCGGCAACGCCCGCTGGACCGCGAATTGTCGGAGAAGTTTTTCGACGGCTACATCGACTCGCTGGATCCGCGCCACGAGAACTTTTTCCAGACCGACCTCGCGGAGTTTGCCGATTTCCGCGAACACCTCGACTCGCTCACCGTCAGCGACCGCGGCACGACCGACCTGGGGCCGGCGTTTCTGATCTACGACCGTTTTATCCAGCGTTTTGAGCAGCGCACCGCCTATGTGAACGAACTGCTGCGGCATGACCGCTTCAAGTACACGGTGGATGAAAAAATCCAGCTCGACCGCCGCCACGCGCCGTTTCCGAAGAATTTGGAGGAGGCGCAGCAGCTCTGGCGGCAGCATGTGCGCTATGATTATCTCCAGGAAAAGCTGGCCCGCGAACTCACCGAGACCAACGGCACGATGCTGGTCCGGCTTTCGGCCACCAACGCCGCCGACATCGCGCCGACGCTCGCCCGGCATTACAAATGGAACCTGCGGATGATGACCAACCTGGACAGCGACGCCGTCCTGCAGGTCTATCTCAACGCCCTCGCCCACGCCTATGATCCGCACTCGGATTATTTCACCGCGCCGCACGCGCAGGATTTTTCCATCAGCATGAACCTCGGCTTGTTCGGTATCGGCGCGCAACTGCACGAGGATGACGGCTATTGCACCATCAAGTCGCTGGTGGCCGGCGGACCGGCAGCCAAGAGCAAACAACTCTCGGAAGGCGACCGCATTGTGGCCGTCGCCCAAAGCAACGCCCCGCCGGTGGACGCGGTGGACATGGACCTTGAAAAAGTTGTCAAGCAAATCCGCGGCGCGAAAGGCACCGAAGTCCGCCTGACCGTCAGCCCCGCCGCCGACCGCGCGGCCCGGCGGATCGTCACGCTCATCCGCGACGAAATCAAACTCGAGGATTCCGAGGCCAAGGCCAAGCTGGTGGAAATGCCCGACGGCCAGGGCGGCACCAACCGCATTGGCATCATTGACCTGCCCTCATTTTACGCGCCGGTGGATCTGGCGGCGGCCACCGCCCATGCCACGCCCAAATACACCTCGGCGGACGTCGCCAAACTCATCAAACGGCTGAAACGGGAAAAGGTCGGCGGTCTCATCATTGATTTGCGCAGCAACCCCGGCGGCTCGCTGGAAGAAGCTATCAAGTTCACCGGCCTGTTCATCAAGGCCGGCCCGGTGGTGCTCGCCCGCAATCCCGACGGCCAGGTCACCGTGGACAACGATGCCGACGCGATGCAGCTTTACAGCGGGCCGCTCGTCGTGATGGTCAACCGCTTCAGCGCCTCCGCCTCGGAGATCGCGGCGGCGGCCCTGCAGGATTACGGACGCGCCCTCGTCGTCGGCGACAGTTCCACGCACGGCAAGGGCACGGTGCAAAACATGAACCCGCTCCGGCCGTTCGTCCGGCCCACCACGGCGGCCGCCACCAACGACCCCGGGGTCATCAAGATCACCATCCGCAAATTCTACCGCATCAACGGCGCGTCCACGCAGTTGAAAGGCGTGGTGCCCGACATCATTTTGCCCGACGTGCTGGATTACTCCGACCAGATCGGCGAAAGCGCCCTCGACAACCCGCTGCCGTGGGACACCATCCAGCCGGTGAATTATGAAAAGCTGAACCTCGTCCAGCCTTATCTCCCGCAACTTCGCGCCGACGACGAGGCGCGCATCGCCACCAACCAGGATTTCGCCTACGTCCGGCAGGAAATCGCGCAATTTCAGAAGCTGCAGGCCGACAAAACCGCCACCCTCAACGAACACGCCGCCATCCAGGAACGCGAACAGGCCGCCGCCCGCAACAAGGCGCGCGAGGCCGAACGCGCCGCCCGCCCCGCGCCCGCCATAAAAATCTATGACATCACGGTCAAGAACGCCGACGAACCCGGGCTGACCGAGGCCGCGCCGCCGGAAGCGGTCAGCAACATGGTTTCCGATGCCGTCAATTCGCGCCACTCGATTCGGGTCAAAACCGCCGCGGCCGACAAGAAATCGCCGCCGTTCGACCCGATGCTCGATGAAACCGAACGCATCCTGCAGGATTACATCGCCCTGCTTGCCAAAAGCAATTCGCTGACCAGCCGGTGAACCATGGTGCCGCCGCAAGTCAAATGCCCGGCCTGCAAAAAATCCGGCGACTGGTTCGCTGGCCGATACGGCCCGTTCTGCTCGCACCGCTGCCAGCTCATCGACCTCGGCAAATGGCTTGGCGGCGAACACGCCATCTCCAAACCGCTCAAGCCGGAACACCTTGAACAATTTTCCGGCGCGCCGCCGGACGATCAGCCCGGCCAACCGGAAGCTTGAACCGTTTTTTCCCCGCGCTAAAATGTCCGCGATGAAAGGCAAAATCCTGCTCCCCGCAATTTTCGTGGCGACGTTCGCGTTGTCGCGGATACCGGGAATATTGCCGCTCAATTTCAGCGTCGCGTATGCGTTTGCCTTCTGCGCCGGCGTCTTTTTCAGCGGCGCGCTGGCGTGGGCGCTGCCGCTGGGCGTCATGCTCGCCACGGACCTCGGGCTGAACCTTTATTATTCCGCCCACGGCGTCAGCGTCTGGGATTTGCCCGACTTGGAAAACCTCTTCTTCAACTACGCCGCCTATGCCGCGCTGATTTTATTGGGCCGCCGGTTCAAGCCGCAATCCTCCTTCGTCGGCCTGCTCGGCGGCGGGTTGTTGGGCGCGGTTCTGTTTTACCTCATCACCAACACTGCCTCGTGGTTTTTCAACCCGTTCCACAATCTGGAATACACCAAAACTCTCGCTGGCTGGCTCATCGCGCTGACCAAGGGGCACGCCGGCTATCCCTCGACGCTGGAATTTTTCCGCAACACCCTGCTGAGCGGCGGCCTGTTCACCGCGCTGTTCGCCGCCGCGCAAAAGCTCACCGCCGAGTCGCCCGCCGAAAAAACCGCCGGCGCGCGGCAGCCCGAAGCCGAAGCGGAACCCGAAGCCGAGCCGGAGGAAGCCAAGGCGTGAAAATCGGCGTCATCTCCGACACGCACGACTTTCTTGACCCGCGCGTGGAAAAGATTTTTGCGGGCGTGAACCACATTTTCCACGCCGGCGACATCGGCAGCCCGACGCTCATCCTGGAACTCCAGTTCATCGCGCTCGTGACCGCCGTGCAGGGCAACTGTGACACCAGCCCCGGCTGGCGGCTCACCGAAACCGTTGAACTCGCGCAGAAAAAATTCCTCATCCACCACATCGTCAATCCCCACGCGCCCGCCAAGACCGCCGGGGACGCCATCGCCCGGGAAACGCCGCAGGCCGTCATCTTCGGCCACACGCACCGTAAATTTGCGGAAACGGTGAACGGCATTTTCTATTTCAACCCCGGCTATGCCGGCAAGCCCAAGTTCGGCGCGGAACGCAGCGTGGCCATTTTGCATCTCGATCCAAACGGGCTGCGGCACGAGTTCATTCCGTTGTAACTTCCCCGCCGAGCCTGGCGCCGCCCCCGCCGCCGTTGGCATTTGCTTTTTCCCGCGAGTTGTGGTTTATTGCGCGGCACAAAAAATTAATTATGTCCATCAAAGTTGAAACCAAAACGCGCGAGCTTTGCGAAGCCATCATTGACCACATCCAGACCGGCGGCATCAAGCAGCGCATTGACACCTTCCTCGCCGATGCCACCGCGCGCGGCCAGTATGAAAGCCTGATGAGCAAAGGCCAGGCCCTCCAGGAAAAGCAGCACGGCGGCCAGGCCCTGGAACCGGCGGAAATCTCCACCTTCGAAAAAGAACGCGACGCATTGCTGAAAAACCCCGTTGCCAGCGGCTTCCTCGACGCGCAGGAGGAGATGCACGAACTCCAGCACCTCGTCCAGAAACACGTCGGCAAAACCATCGAGCTGGGCCGCGTGCCCACGGCGGAGGATCTGAACGGCGCTTCCTGCGACGGCCACGGCGGCTGCGGCTGCCACGGCCACTGAAACCGGCCCGCCAGATTTCGCAACGCGCCCTGAAAACTTCCGGGCGCGTTTTTTGATTTACCGGCGGCTTGCAATTTTCACCGCTTCGGGAAATATCAGCGCGTGAACGAAAAATTCCTGTCCGCCCTCCGCCGCTTTGACGCCGAAAATTCCCACGACCCCAATCTGGAAAACGGCCAGCCGCGCGAGCTGCTCTACGCGCAGCGGCTGACGGACTGGGTCTTGAAACTGCGCCCGGACGCGTCCGAACCGCTGCGCCTGGCCGCGCGCTGCCAGCATATTTGCCGCTGGGAAAGCCCGCGCGAAAACTACCCGGCCACCCGCGCTGGTTACTTGAAATGGCGCGCCGACCTCAAACAGTTCCATGCCGGAAAATCCGGCGAGATTCTCCGCGAAACCGGCTGCGACGAGGAGACCATCCACCGCGTGCAGGATTTGAACCTGAAGAAGAATTTCCCCGCCGACGCCGAATGCCGCGTGCTGGAGGACGCGCTGTGCCTCGTGTTTCTGGAATTCCAGTTCGCCGCGCTGGCCGCCAAAAGCGACGACGAGAAGATGATCAACGCCCTCCGCAAGGCGTGGGGAAAAATGACTGAAACCGCCCGCGCCGAGGCGCTGAAATTAAATTACGGCGACCGCGAAAAAAAACTCATCGCACGGGCGCTGAATTCATGATCGGCGCCGGCGGATTTTTCCACGCCAGATCCACCATGACCGGCGCCCAGGAAATGTGCTGCACCACGCGTTGCAGCGCGGGAATCGAATCCGGCGTCCGCACGGCGGCCTGGTCGCGCACCGTGAATTCCACCAGTTCGGGATGCTGGCGCAGCTGTTCCAGCACCGGCACGAACGAACGGTAATAATCAAACTGCGTCAGCACCAGCTTGGTCGGCTTGAACCGGATCAGGCCGTTCAGCTCGGCGTGGTTGGTCCAGGTGGCATGATTAAAATACCAGTCGGCATAAATGGGATTTTGCACGCCGAATTCCATCGCGCCGTATAAATACGCGGAGGAAATGAAGACCGGCGTGGAGGTGCGGGTGAATGGCTCCAGTTCCGCGCGCAGTGCCGCGTGCGTCCGGCCGCAGCTGTTTTTCCACGCACAGGCCGCGCCCCACGTCGTCATGCCAACGGCGCGGACAGATACCAGCGCCACACAGCCCAAAATTAATAACTGAAACTGGCGGTGACGCGCCGGCAAATACTTTTCCACCAGCACCAGCAGACCGGCGGCCAGGATGATTTGCGAGAACAGCACATAGCCGATGTATTGCGCCGACAGCAGGGTCAAATCCGCCACGATTAATCCCCAGCCGGCCACAAAAATTCCGGCGGTGAGCCGCAGCCATGCGTCGCCGGCAAATTCTTTCCAGCGGCTCAGCGCAAACGGCACCAAGCCCAGCGCCAGCAGAAACACCGGCGCGGTGCGAACAAGTTTTAAGATGTCCAGGCCACGCGGCCGATGGAAGCCGGCGGTGACGACGGACTGTTGCCGCGCGACTTCCATGAAGCCCTGCCACCACAGCGGTTCCAGCCGGACGATGGCAAAAATGATGACCGCGAACATCGCCGCGGCCATGACGAACGGCAAAAATACAATCGCCTGCCGGTGCGCCCCCCAAGCCAGCGCCACCATCGTCAAACCGATGCCAAAATAAAAGGCGGCGGAAACCGGCGACGTGTAAAGCGCGGCGAGCAGCAGCAGCGCGACGACGGCCGCCGGTTTCCAGCCGCCGCGGCCGTCGAGGTTCCGCACCACCAGCAACAGCACGACGAGACCGAGCAGGTGCGCCAGATCTTCCGGGCGGTCGCCAAAGGTCATTCCAAAAAACAACAGCGCGACGATGGCGTAACTGGCACCGGCCGGAAAAAACTTTTTCACAATGACCAGCACCAGCAAGCCGGACGCGCCAAACAGCGTTAAGTGCAAGGCCATCGCCGAAATCACGCTGGTTCCGAACACCGACATCCAGAGCAGCACCGCCACTTGGTATCCCGGCGGATAGCCCGCAAAAACTTGGGTGCCAGAAATCGGAAAAAGGCCCGCGATGGCCGGATTGAAATAATGGCCGTGCCGCAGCCAGTTCACCACCGCGCCGTCGTAGAAAAACGCGTCGTTCGCCGGAATCGGCTGCGCGGTGAAAACCAGCAGCGTCACACGCCACAGCAGCACGAGGCCGAAAATGAGCAGCTGATTACGCAGTTTAAATTTCATCAAGGCAATTTAATGGAGAAATCCCGTCCAGCGCCAACCCAATCTCATTTTGCCGCCGCTGATTTGCCTTCCACCAAGCGAAGCGGAGGGGGAATGTTAAATGCCTCCAATTAGACTTTTTCTGATGATGAACAGGTCCGTCCCGTAGCGGGATTCCCAACCGGTGTATGGCGTGCTTTCCAACGCGACAACCTCGCCACCGCCTTGCTCCACAAGCTGGCGGATACAGCCTGGCGACAAGCCGTAAAGCGAAATGAAGGCCGCGCCGCCATTGCGACGTTTGCGGATAAAGTCGGCCAACCAGTCCGCCACCCAGCTACGCCAGCCATGCGCATGGATCGTCTGGATGCAAGCCGAGCCACCGGGTTTAAGCAGCCTCATAAAATCTGCGAGATAGGCACGCTGAAAACGCGGCGGGGTGTGCTGAAGCGCAATTAATGAACAGATGAAATCATATTGCGCCGAGGGAAACGTCGCGAGATCAGACCGCACGTTCAGGTGATATTCCACGCGGTCTGGCACCCGGTTGTATTTCTTTGCGTGACGGATCATCGAAGCGGAAATATCCACGCCATCAACCGAATCAAAACGTTCTGCCAGCGCTTGCGTGAGCCGGCCTACGCCGCAGCCGAAATCCAGTGCCCGCACCGGCAGCGGTGAAATCCCAACCGCCGCCATTTTTTGGAATAGCTCACGGATTTGGTCGCGCCCCGTGGCAAAAAAATCAGCTTCCCGCCAGCGGTTGCCCTTTTTTTCAGGATCCGTCAGCACCACCCACAACGGATCATTTTCGCCCAGGTCGTTCCAGTTCCGGCTGGCATCATCAATGTTCACGGGCGAGCTATAAGAAAAATCGAGCGGCGGGTCAAATGGTTATGCAGTCTTGTCAACCGCCAGTCCAATCCGCAGCATACGCCCGTGGCCGACCACCAAAACATCCCGCTCGTCGTTGACCTCGACGGCACGCTCATCCGCACCGACATGATGTGGGAATCGCTCTCCCGCCTGCTGCGGCGGAATCCGTTGGCCATCTTTCAAATCCTGTTCTGGTGGACGCGCGGCCGGGCCTTGCTGAAACAAAAGCTCGCCGACCGGGTCCGGATTGATCCCGCCGCCCTGCCCTACCATGAAAAATTCCTCGCCTGGCTCCGCGCGGAAAAAAAATCCGGGCGGAAAATCATTTTGGCGACGGCGTCCGATTTTAAGATGGCACAGCCCGTCGCCAACCACGCCGGCCTTTTCGACGAGGTTCTGGCCAGCGACGGCCGGACCAATCTCCGCAGCGAAAACAAGCTCCGCGCGCTCACCCAAAAATTCGGCGCCCGCGGTTTCGACTATGCTGGCAATTCCGCCGCCGACTTTGCCGTCTGGCGCGGCGCGCGACAGGCCGTCGTCGTCAACGCCAGCCGGCGGGTGCTGCGCGAAGCCGCCCGCTGCACGCAGCTGGGCCCGACCTTCTGCGAAAATTTTTCGGCGCTCGCCGTCGCCCGAAGTTTTGTTACCGAACTTTTCTGGCGCAGCGGCTATCTCGTCGCCATCGTCGCCGGACTTTTGCTGGCCGGCGCGTTTCCAAATTTCAGCATTGCCGGCTTCGCGTGGGTCGCGCCGGCGCTGATGTTGCTGGCGGCACGCGGCAAAAACGGCGCGGACCGCCTGCGGACCGGCTATGTCGCGGGCCTGGCCTTCTGGCTCGCGTCGCTGGCCTGGCTGCTGAAAATGCCCGTCACCGGCTTTCCGATTCTCGGTTGGATCTCGCTGGCCGCCTATCTCGCCCTGTATCCGGCGGCCTGGGTGTGGCTGGTTTCAAATTTTAAGTTTGAAACTTCAAGCTGGACGGAACGCTCACTCTGGACGCTGGCGGGCGCGGCGGCCTGGGTCGCGCTGGAATTTTTGCGCGGCTGGCTGTTCAGCGGGTTTCCGTGGAACTATCTCGGCGTTTCGCAATTCAAGCTGGTTCCGCTCATCCAGCTTGCGGCCTTCACCGGCGTTCATGGCGTGTCGTTTATCGTCGGGTGGTTTTCACTCGCGCTGTATTCCGCCGGACAGATGGTTTTCAAGCAACCCACGCGCCGCTTCGTCTGGCAGGCGGAAATGGTGGCGCCGATAACCGTCGTCGCGTTCTGTTATGTCGGTGGATTTTTTTGGATGAACCGTGAAGCGCCGCCGGAAAGGTCAATTCGAGTTACCACCATCCAACCCAGCGTGCCGCAAACTTTGATCTGGTCGGCGGGCGAGGATGCCCGGCGCTTCGCGGAATTACTGTCCCTGTCGCAACGCGCGCTGACCAATAAGACCGACCTGCTGCTCTGGCCGGAATCCGCCGTGCCGCCGGTGGATGACGCCACTTATCACGCCATCAACCAGTTCGCGCGCTCCAACCAGGTCTGGCTCGTGCTCAACGCCGAGGACGTCGGCTGGCTTCCGCACGCGACGAATTTTTTCAACGCCGCCTTTCTCATCGGTCCCGACGGCCGCTGGCGGCAGAGTTACCACAAGCGCCGGCTGGTGATTTTTGGCGAATATGTGCCGCTCGCCCGCCGGCTGCCGTTCCTGAAATGGTTCACGCCCATCACCGGCGGCTGGACGCCGGGCGACCGGACGGTGCAGTTTGAGATAAGAACCGCCGGCGCCGATGCCGCCAATCAAGTTATCACACTTATCGGAACCAATGAACCGGCCGCGCCGCCGGAACGCCGGACCATCAAAGCTTCACCGCTCATCTGCTTTGAAGACATCTTCCCGAAACTTGGCCGGGAGGCGGCGGACGACGACACGGATTTCTTGATCAACCTGACCAATGACGGCTGGTTCGGCGAAAGTTCCGAGCAATGGCAGCACGCCGCCGCCGCCGTCTTCCGCGCCGTGGAAAACAACCTGCCGCTCATCCGCTGCGCCAACAACGGCGTCACCTGCCTGGTGGATTCGCATGGCCGCGTGCGGCGGCTTTTCACCGACCCGGCCGGCAACATACACGGCCGCGGGACCCTGACGGCGGAGATTCCGCTGGCGGACGGTCGCGCGGCGACTTACTACCATCGCCATGGCGACTGGTTTGCCTGGAGCTGCGTGGGATTGACCTTTATTAGTCTGCTAAGATGGTTCCGGCGGCGCCAGACCACGGCCGGTAACTTGCAGTAAGTTTGGAGTTGCCTCTTTGGCCGACTTAGCATAGGATTGCAGCCTGGTAAATAACTATGAAAGATTCATTAAAACAATATGTCTCCCTCCGCCAGTCATTGCTCGCGGAGAAATCCAAACTCGAAACCCGCCTGTCCGCCATTGACCGGGCGTTGAACAGTGTGGCCAAGGCCGCGCCCGCCGCCAAGGCCGCCCTCAAGATCGTGGTGAAAGCGAAAGCCAAGAAAAAAATCAGCGCCGCCGGCCGCGCCCGTATCGCCGCCGCGCAAAAAGCCCGCTGGGCCAAGATCAAGGCCGCCGCTGGAGCCAAAGTGGCGGTTGCCGCCAAACCGGTGGCCAAGGCCAAGAAAAAGATGAGCGCTGCCGGCCGCGCCCGCATCGTCGCCGCGCAAAAGGCCCGCTGGGCCAAGATCAAGGCCGCCAAGAAAGCCTGAACCAACCTTCAACTAATTACTAATCCCCTGCTCCGGCGGGGGATTTTTATTTCAACAAGGCCTCGGCGTGCCGGCGGGCCACGTCGCTCTGGCCGCCAAGCATCCGCGCCAGTTCGGTGACGCGCGACTTCTTATCCAGCAGTTTTATTTCAGAGATAGTCCGGCCATCGGTCACGAGCTTAGTCACGACATAGTGCGCGTCCGCCGGCGCGGCGACCTGCGGCAGATGCGTGATGCAAAACACCTGCCGGTTCGCCGCGATCTGCTTCATCTTTTCGCCAACGGCGTTGGCCGTTTCGCCGCCAATGTTCGCGTCCACTTCGTCAAACAACAAAACCGGAATCTCATCTTCCACCGCCAGCACAGTTTTGAGCGCCAGCATCACGCGTGCCATTTCGCCGGAGGAAGCAATGGCGCGCAACGGCTTGGCCGGCTCGCCGGGATTGGGCGCGAACTGAAACTCAATCCCATCCAAACCTGATGCCGAAGGTTCGCTCGCGGAACCTATCGCCACGTCAAACTTGCTTTGCCGGAAGCCCAGATCTTCAAGCTGCCGGCTCACGGCCTTGGCCAGTTGCGGAATCACTTTCTTGCGCGCGGCGGAAAGTTTTTTGCCGGCGCTCACAATTTCCGCGTCCAGCTTTTCCAGCGCCGCGTTGAGCCGCGCGAGTTCCGCATCGCGGCTTTCGAGCGCCGTCAATTTCAACCTTGCCTCATCGCCAAACGCGATGACTTCGACGATGGTTGCGCCGTATTTGCGCTTGAGCGAATGGAGCAGGTTCAAGCGCTCCTCCAGTTCCGCCAGCCGCGCGGGATCAACCTCCACCTTTTCCGCGTAGTGCGAGACGGCGGATTGCAACTCGCGCAACACCTCGGTGGCCTGCGTGTGCAACCCGACAAGGCTGGCCGCGCCGGCATCCACGCGCTGAAGTTCGGCCAGCACGCGGCCGATGACGCCGGACTGCGTGAGCAATGAAGTTTCGTTTTCGCTTAAGGCGTCGAGCGCGGTCTGGCTCAATTGCAGCAGCTTCGCGGCGTTGCTGGCGCGGTTGAACTCTTCCTCGACGGATTTATCCTCGTCCGGCTGCAGGCGCGCGGTGGAAATCTCCTCAACCTGGAAGCGCAGCAGGTCGAGCTGCTGGGCGTAAGTTTTCTCGTCCACGATGAGCGCGGACTTCTCGGCTTCCAAGCCGGCGCGGCGGCGCACGAGTCCACCAAATGACTCGCGCTCCTTCTCCAAACCGCCGAACGCATCCAGAATCAAAAGCTGTTTTCCCGGGTGCAGCAGCGACTGGTGGTCGTGCGGACCATGCATGTCCACGAGCCATTCGCCGAGCGCGGCGAGCGTGTGCAAAGTCGTCGGCGAACCGTTGATGAACTGGCGGTTGGTGCCCGCGCTGGTGAAGGCGCGCTTGAGGACGAGCTGGTGCTCCTCGCAGGGTTCCAGCCCGTTCTCCTCCAGGAAACTTTTCAGCGGTGCCCGGAGTTTCTTCACGTCGAACACCGCCTCGACCAGGCAGCTTTCCTCGCCGCTGCGGATGAGCGAGCGGTCGGCGCGTTCGCCGAGAACGAGGTTCAGCGCGCCGAGGATGATGGACTTGCCGGCACCGGTCTCGCCAGTAATTGCGTTGCAGCCGGGCTGGAGTTCCAGCGTGAGGTCGCTCACGAGGGCAAGGTTTTTAATGCGCAGCGTCGTCAACATGGCTACATTCCTCCGCATATTTGAGCGGTTTGCACCGCCCGGCAAAAGAAAAAAACACATGGCTTTTGAATTTACCTTCCTCGGCAGCGGCACTTCGCAAGGCGTGCCGCTCATTGGCGTGGATTATCCGCCGGCCTATCTGGCAAACCCCAAGAACTGGCGCACGCGCCCGGCCATCTACGTCGCCACGGAAAAAGTGAAGCTGGCGGTGGACACGCCGCCGGAATTCCGCCTCCAATGCCTGCGCGAAAAAATCAAGCAGCTCGACGCCGTGCTGGTCACGCACGCCCACGCCGACCACATCCTCGGCATGGACGACTGCCGGCGGTTCTGCGACCTGCGCGGGGGCACGCTGCCGATTTACGCCAGCGAGGCGACAATGGTGCATTTGCGGCGCGTATTCATCTACGCCTTTCATCAGGGACCGTGGCCCAGGGGTTATTTCATGCCGGAGGAACGCGTCATCACCGGCGCGTTTGAAATCGGCGACCTGCAGATCACGCCCTTCGACCTGCCGCACGGGCGCATGACGACGACGGGATTTTTGTTCGAGCAAAACGGCGTCAAACGGCTGGCGTATTTGAGCGACTGCAAGGAGATACCCGACGCGGCGATGGGGAAAATCCGCGGCGTGGAGATCGCCGTGCTGGACGCGCTGCGGCACAAGCCGCATCCGACGCACATGTGCCTTGACGAGGCGCTGACGGCGGCGCGGCGCATCGGTGCGGCGCGGACCTATTTCACGCATCTCACGCACGATTACGATCACGACCAGTCGCAGGCGGAACTGCCGGCAGGCATCACGCTCGCGTGGGACGGATTGAAAGTGAGCGCCAATTGACTTCAACAAAAAACGCCCCGCCCGGTCAAACCAAGATGAAACAAAACTGGCCCATGCTGTTCGCCCTGCTGCTGGCGCTCGCGCCGCCGCCGGTGCGCGCCGGCGGCGATGAGGTGGTGGTGGTTTACAATTCGCAGTTGCCGGAGTCCAAGATGGTCGCCGAGCATTACGCGTGGGCGCGGGCGGTGCCGGCGGGACAGATTATTGGATTGGACCTGCCCAACCGCGAAGTGATCTCGCGGACGGACTTCACCGATTTGCTGCAAAATCCGCTGGCCGAAAAACTCGCGGCGGCCGGACTGTGGAAGTTTGGCAAAATGACCTTCCCCTCGCCGGTCAAGGACGGATCGCCGCTGGTGGAAAACCGCGTGGTCGAATCCAAAATCCGCTACGCGGTCCTGTGTTACGGCGTGCCGCTGAAAATCGCGCCGGCCGCCGGCCTCGAGGAGCCGGCCAGCCCGCCCACCCGCAAGGAATTTCAACACAACGAAGCCGCCGTGGACTCGGAACTCGCCTGGCTGCCGCTCATTAAAATGAAGGTGCCGCTGACCGGGCCGCTGCCCAACCGGTTTTACACCATCACCAACCATGCCTTGATGAATCCGACCAACGGCATCCTGCTCGTCACCCGCCTCGACGGACCGACGCCGGAAATCGCCGACGCGCTCGTGGACAAGGCGCTGGCCGCCGAGCGTGACGGCCTGTGGGGCCGCGCTTATTTCGACGCGCGCGGCCTGTCCAAAAGCGACACCAATTATTATCTGGGCGACGAATGGATTCTGGCCGGCGCGAAAATCTGCCGGCAGCTCGGTTTTGAAATCGAGACGGACACCAACGCCGCGACCTGGCCGGCTTCGTTCCCCATGAGCCATATCGCCATTTACGCCGGCTGGTATGACGGCCATGCGTCCGGGCCGTTCACGCTGCCGCAGGTGGAGTTCATGCCCGGCGCCTTCGCGTATCACCTGCATTCCTTCAGCGCCGAGACGTTGCGCAGCCCGGACCGTTATTGGTGCGGCCCGCTGCTCGCCAAGGGCGCCACCTGCACGATGGGCTGCGTGTATGAGCCGTATCTCCAGTTCACGCCCAACATCGCGTTCTTCCTGCAGGCATTCGGCAACGGCTACACCTTCGGCGAGGCGGCGTGGGCGTCGCAAATCGCCTTGTCGTGGCAGACCACCGTCATCGGCGACCCGCTGTATCAGCCGTTCAAAAAAACGCCGCCGGAGCTGCACGCATATCTGGTGCGCACCAAAAATCCGCTCATCGAATGGTCGTTTGACCGGCTCGTCTGCCTCGATCTCGCCCGCGGCCTGCGCGAACCGCAGCTCGCGCAGTTCCTGCAGGAACTTCCGCAAACGCCGCGCAGCGCCGTCCTCACGGAAAAACTCGCCCAGCTTGATGACGCGCTCGGCAAACCCAGTTCCGCCATCAGCACCTGGCAGGCGGCGCTAAAATTGCATCCGTCACCCCAGCAACGCATCCGCCTCCGGCTGGCGCTCGGCGAAAAACTGCTGGCCCAGCAGCGCGACGCCGACGCCCTGGAAAATTACTACGCGCTCCTTGCCGAAGCGCCGGATTATCCCGGCCGGGCGGCCATCGAGGAAAAACTCAAGGCACTGGAGCAAAAACTGGCCGCCGTTAAAACCCGTTGATTTCATGGCTTTTTTTTACGACACCCACGCGCATCTCGACTACGACGATTACAAATCGGATTTTGCCGCCGTGCTTGCCCGCGCGCAGGCGGCGGGCATCACCAAAATCATTTCCATCGCCACGGACCTCGCCAGCAGCCGGCGGGCGCTCGCGCTCGCGGAAAAACACCCGCTGATTTACGCCGCTGTCGGCTGGCATCCGAGCAACGCGCACGAGGCGCCCGCCGACATCCGCCCGGAGCTGCGCGAACTCGCGCGCCATCCCAAGGCCGTCGCCATCGGCGAATGCGGGCTGGATTACTACCGTTTGCCGAGCATGAGCGGCGCGCACGGAGTGGCGCCTTCGGCTGAAGACGAGATTTACAAACAGAAACAGGCGGAGATTTTTCAGCAACAGCTCGAAGTCGCCGTGGAAACCGGCTTGAACGTCATCGTCCACCAGCGCAGTTCGTTTGATGATTTGTTCGCGCAAATCCAGCCGTTCGCCGCCCGGACCCGCGGCGTGTTCCACTGCTTCGGCGAAAGCGTGGAGCGGCTGCAAAAAATCCTGGGCCTCGGCTGGCTCGTCAGCTACACCGGCATCGTGACGTTCAAGAACGGCCAGAGCATCCGCGACGCCGTGGCCGCGACGCCGCTGGGAAAATTCATGCTGGAAACCGACTGTCCGTATCTCGCGCCGGTGCCCTATCGCGGCAAACGCTGCGAGCCGGCGTTCGTGAAGGAAATCTCCGAGACCGTCGCGCAGGTGAAACTTTGTTCGCTCGACGAGTTAAGCGCCGCGACCTGCCGGACGGCGCGGGAATTTTTCCCCAAGCTGTGATCCCCCCATGCCGGAAGAAGAATTACAACTCCGCATCCACGGCGACGCCACGCTGCCGACGTTGATTTACCTGCCCGGCCTGCATGGCGATTGGACGATCATCGGCGGTTTTCGCCATGCGCTCGCGGACCAGGTGCGGTTTGTGGAATTCACCTATCCCCGCACGCTGGATTGGTCGCTGGACGATTACGCGGCGGCCATCGAGACCGCGCTGGAGAAAAACGGCATCGCCACCGGCTGGCTACTCGGCGAATCCTACGGCTCGCAGCTCGTGTGGCCGCTGCTCGCGCGCGGAAAATTTCAGGCGCAGGGCGTGGTGCTCGCCGGCGGCTTCGTGAAACATCCGCTGCGCGGCGCGGTCCGGCTGGCGGAAAGGCTCACCGGCAGAATCCCGCTGGCCGTGGTGGTGTGGCTCATGTTCAGCTACGCAAAGATCGCGCGCTTCCGCTACCGCCGTTCGCCGCAAACGCTGGCCACCATTGATGAATTTGTCGCCCGCCGGACGGAGCTGGACCGCCGCGCCGCGCAGCATCGCCTCCATTTGATTGCGGAAAACGATCCGCGCCCGACGGCGGCGACCACCAAGCTGCCCGTCTTTTGCCTGACCGGCTGGCTGGATCCCATCGTGCCGTGGCCGCTGGTGCGG
>Ga0316217_10002910_pt1 | contig 20169 bp, 20 predicted proteins | sample 1anoAmetaG_FD_203633 | JGI IMG/M metagenome (GOLD analysis project Ga0316217, IMG submission 203633) | Freshwater microbial communities from Trout Bog Lake, Wisconsin, USA - 1anoA | ecosystem: Environmental > Aquatic > Freshwater > Lake > Hypolimnion/Profundal zone | place: USA: Wisconsin...
TGAAGAGAGGAATATGGAAGTTACCACACAGATATGCTCCGTACTGGCAGGTTATGTGTGGGACCAGGAAAACCCCTATGTCAAAAATCACGCTACCGCCCTCCAGCGTTTGGTCCGCTTAATTGAAGTAAGCAAAAAACTGAATCAGTCGTAATAACCGTTATGAGCAACCAGAGGTCAATTAGTGCTTACGTAACAATAAAAGAAGGCCGTGTCATATACAATAACACAGTACTTTTCGAGCTGCCCGATGCCCCACCTGCTTCCTTTTTTAATGACCTGTATAATGCCTTGCATATCAATTATCCCAAATTTTTTAAAATGGATAATTTGTGCAAAACCGTTTTTTTAGCTACCGAAATATTACTTAAAAACATATCATTACTAAATAAATATAAACCCGGAGAGATCGGCATTGTGTTTTCAAACGCCAACAGCAGCCTCGATGCAGATATCCGGTATTACCAAAGCAGCCTGCAGGCCCCCAGCCCGGCTTTTTTTGTGTATACCCTGCCTAATGTGGCCATTGGCGAATTATGTATCAGGCACGGAATAAAAGGCGAAACAGCCTGTTTTGTTTTTGATATATTTGATTCCGTATTTCAGGCATGGTATACCGATACTTTGGTTGATGATTGTAACACCAAAGCATGCATTTCAGGCTGGGCAGATTTTTATGATGGAAAGTTTGAAGCATTCTTTTACCTGCTCGATTTAACCGGTGATAAATTGAACATTCAGCATAATTCAGAGAACTTAGATAAAATTTACAACAACCCATGGAAGAGTTAATGGCCACCCTTAAAAAGGAAATTTTTGAACAACTTAATTTACAGCATATAAAGCCTGAAGACGTAGCTTATGACCAGCCTTTGTTTGTTGAAGGCCTGGGGCTTGATTCGATTGATGCGCTTGAACTGATCGTTTTGTTGCAACAAAAATACGGCATTAAACTGGCTAACCCCGCCGAAGGCCCTAAGATCTTCTATTCCATAAAAACTATGGCAGAATACATTACTGCTCATAAAAAACAGTAATTCCCGGCTATGGAGGTCTATATTGCCGGCAAGGGCATCATTTCTGCCATCGGATTAAATGTTGGCGAAACGCTGCACGCGCTCAAAGCCGGCATATCAGGCATAGGCACCCAAACCAACCTGCTCAATCGCCACGATAATAATCTCCCTACCGGCGAAATAAACCTTAGTAATGCGCAACTAGCCGCCATGGGCGGTTTAAACGCCGATTATTCGCGTACAGCTTTATTAAGCATCATAGCTGCTAAAGAGGCAGTGGCAAACGCATGCATTAACCTAAAGGATTTCCGTACAGGTTTTATTTCAGCTACCACCGTTGGAGGCATGGATAAGACCGAAAATTTTATGACAGCCTTTATCCGCGATGGTGAACTTAAAAATATCGACCAGGTATTATATCACGATTCCGGCGCAATTACCGAATTGGTGGCTGAGCAACTGGGCATCAGAAATTTTGTCTCTACCATCAGCACGGCTTGCTCCTCTTCTGCCAATGCTATCATGTATGCGTCCCGCCTCATAAAAACCGGTGTATTGGATGTTGCCATTGCCGGCGGCACCGATGCCATGTCTTTATTTACCCTCAGCGGATTTAATGCATTGATGATACTGGATGAGCATTTGTGCACGCCCTACGATGATAACCGCAAAGGCCTTAACCTGGGCGAAGGCGCAGGATATATTGTACTGGTATCTGAAAAAGTAGCTGCAGGATTAAACCGGAAACCTACAGTAAAACTGGCCGGCTATGCCAATGCCAATGACGCATTTCATCAAACAGCTTCTTCACCCGAAGGCAAAGGAAACTGCCTGGCCATGCAGGGCGCGCTCAAAATGAGCGGGCTTGCGCCACAGCAGATAGACTATATAAATTTACATGGCACCGGTACCTCCAATAACGACCTGTCGGAAGGAATGGCCATACAAAGAATATTCGGCGAACATGTGCCTGATTCAAGTTCAACTAAAACTTATACCGGCCACACCCTGGGTGCCTGCGGAGGCATTGAGGCTATATTTTCAATACTGGCTATAGAGGAAAAGCTCATCTTCCCCAACCTGAGGCTTAAAACACCTATGAAGGAATTGAATTTTGTGCCCGTTACGGAATTAAAGGAAGGAGTAGAAGTAAAGCATGTACTATCAAACTCTTTCGGGTTTGGCGGTAATTGTTCGTCCCTCATTTTTTCAAAAGTTAATTGATGGAGCTTTATATAAAGGGTATCGGGTGCGTATCGCCACAGCTTACTTACAATAATTCGGTATTTCTACCCGAAATAAAAAAGTATGCCGGTAAGCACATGATGTGCATTGAACCCGACTATGCTCCGTTTTTCGATACCGGCTCTCTGCGTCGCATGAGCAGGGTAGTTAAGTTCAGCGCCGCAGCAGCACTTACAGCCCTGAAAGACTCCGGCATTACACAACTCGATGCTATTACAACCGGCACCGGATACGGCCTGCTCGAAAACTCAGAAAAATTTCTGACAAGCATGGCCGGGGCTACCGGCTCTGTTTTAAGCCCTACCGCTTTTATTCAATCTACACATAACACTATAGGTGCCACCATTGCTTTAATAACCGGCTGCAATGGGCACAATAATACCTTTTCACATAAAGGTTTTTCTTTTGAAAGCGCGCTGATAGATGCCCGCCTGCTGGCTGCCGAAGGAGCCAAACACATTCTTGCAGGCGCCCATGATGAAATAAGCGAAAAAACGTTTGCCCTGCTTGACAGGCTTCATGCGTTCCGCAACAACCACGATGCCGCCTTAAACGATTATGAAAAAGGAAGTAACGGAATAGTTGCCGGCGAAGGAGCAGCATTTTTTATTCTTTCCGCCCACCAGTCAGAAGGCGACTATGGAATTTTGGTTGACAATACTATTTTTTACCATCCTGAAAGCACGGTACAGGTAAAACAGTATATCGATGAGTTCCTGGAAAAAAACAATATCGGCCTGGAAAATATTGATGTGGTAATATCCGGTATCAATGGCGATACCAATTCCGATAAGTTCAGCCACGAAACAAATCATTTACTCTTCGCACATCAAACCATAGCCCTCTTTAAGCACCTGTGCGGCGAGTATATGACCGCCACATCTTTTGGTTTCTGGCTGGCTGCAAAAATGCTCTTTACCCAACAGGTGCCTCAATCTGTTATTCTTAAAAACAGGCATCGTCAGCCAAAGTATATTTTGGTATATAATGTTTTTCAAAACGACCACTCACTAATGCTTTTAAAAGCATGTTAAAGCACAGATTCATACAGCCATTGATACTTGCTGCGGGTGTACTGTTTTTACTGACGCCGCATAAAACACTGCCGTTTGCTTTAGCTTACCTTGTGCTTGCTTTGTGTTATATTTTAATAACAGTTTACGGCTCCTACTTCATTCAAGCCAATTATTTCGTTGATATCCTGCACCACGGTGACCGGCGGCAAAAAAAAATAGCCCTTACCTTTGATGACGGGCCACAAGCCGTTTTCACAGCCCGGGTACTGGATATATTAAAGGAGAAGCAGGTTCCCGCACTCTTTTTTTTGATTGGTCAGAATATCAAAGGCCGCGAATCTGACATACTCCGTATGGCCTCCGAAGGCCATGCAGTTGGCAACCACAGCTATTCGCATAACTATTGGTTTTCATTAAAACAAACCGGCCATATGCTGGCCGATATAAAACTTTGCGATGCAGAAATAATGCGGGTTATTGGCAAACAGCCAAAGCTTTTCAGGCCGCCTTATGGTGTCACCAACCCAATGGTTGCAAGATCCATTAAACAGGGCAATTATACCGGTATTGGCTGGAGCCTGCGCAGCTATGATACCAGCGCCAAAGATGCCGGCCGCCTTTTAAATAAGATACTTTCCAATATTAAAAACGGCGATGTTATATTGCTGCACGAGTGGGGCAAACATACCGTTACCATACTGCCTGAGTTGATTGATAAAAGCCGTAAGTTAGGCTTCGAATTTGTGCGGGCCGATGAGCTGTTGGAAGTAGAAGCCTGTTACTAAAGCAAACGCATTATGATGAAACGTCAATTTATATCTTTCTTATTCTTTACCTCCCTGGCAATTACAACCACGGCTCAATCTTTCAGCCCGGTAAAAGATGAAGCCGCCATGCGGAAAAAAATTGCTGAGATAGGTAAAACCAGTAATTCCATCAAAGCCGACTTTACCCAGGAAAAAAACCTGGCCATGCTTTCAGAAAAGATCATTTCCAAAGGCACTTTCTATTTTAAAAAAGACAACAAAGTCCGGCTGGAATATCACCAGCCATTCAACTACCTGCTGGTCATCAACGATGGCAAAATTCTGATTAAAGACGATGCAAAATCCACACAAATGGATATGCATAAGAACAAGATCTTTCAGGAGGTAAATAACATTATCATCAGCTGCGTAAATGGCTCTGCCATCGGCAGTACTGATTTCGATGTAAAAATGTTCGAAACCGCCGGCCAGCTCAAGCTTGAAATGAAACCCATAGCCAAAGGCCTGAAAGATTTCTTCAGCAGCATATCCATCATCATTGATAAAAAGGATTATTCAGTAGTGCGCATTGAAATGAACGAGGTTTCGGGCGATAACACCATCATCAACTTCACCAATAAAGAGCTGAATGGCAAAATTGATGATAAGTTATTTAGTGTAAGCAAATAGATCAGCCGCAATGCCACAAATAACCACCAGGCACTTTATTGGTTTACTTCTTCTGTATGTGGCCTTTGCCTTGTCTTCATGTCACGCTGGCCTGAAACTAAGTTTGTCATCTGCAAACCCCGCATGCATAAAAGCCTCCCATCAGCGGATACGGAATGCCACATACAACACCAAAATAGATTTATATAACAAACATTTCAGCGGCCTGCTGCTTTTCAAAGCTATCAACGATACCAATAACCGGGTGGTATTTGTTACCGAAACAGGGTTTAAATTATTCGATTTTGAATTTACGCCGCATAACTTCGTTATTCAATATTGCCTGCCGCCGCTGCGTAAAAAAGTCATACTCAATATCTTTAAGAACGACCTGGGGCAATTAATTCAAAACGATTCTGTGCCTCCCGTGTCCATAATCCAAAAAGATAGTGCAATAACCTTTACATTCGCGCGCGGTAAAAACCAATTTGAAGACTATCTTGTAGATGTAAAATGCGGCCAGTTGACCGGCATTAAGCGGGGTGGTAAATTGGTTAAACACGTTTCAACAAAAATTGCGGGTATCAAAAAGGGAAATTTCGATGAAATAGATATTTATCACCGGCCCCTTAAATTGCATATTTCTTTAAAACAGATCGAGCGTTAAATGCTTTTAGGAAGTTTCTATAAAATAATCAGCTCAACTACCGAGGGAGAGAAATTGACTGCTACGGTTCAATTCGACCCTACGCACCTGATATTTACAGGCCACTTTCCCGCCTTGCCCGTAGTGCCCGGCGTTTGCCAAACACAGATGCTGAATGAAATATTGAACCTGATGTTGGGCAAAGAGCTTTTTATGAACCGCGTTAGCCAGATAAAATTTTTAGAACTCCTCAATCCCGTTAAAACACCACAGCTGCAGATAGATATAAAACTGGCGCACACACAAAGCGGTAGCGTTGTGGTGAGTGCCAATTATCACTGGCACGATATAGCTTATTTCAGATTCAAAGGCGCATTTCAATGAGCGTTGACAGCGGCACATATAAGCAAAAATTTAAAGCGCTAAAGTGTTGCGTTCTAATGCCCACCTACAATAACGCTGCTACTATCGGCGCTGTAATACAGGATGTAATGCAATACTGCGAGGATATTTGCGTGGTAAATGATGGATCAACCGACATTACTCTCCAAATACTCGCACAGTTCCCCGCGTTGAAGATCCATTCGTACACAAAAAATCAGGGCAAGGGCTGGGCTTTAAGGCAGGGTTTTAAATTCGCGCTGCAAAATGGTTACGACTACGCCATTACCATTGATAGCGATGGTCAGCATTACGCCAAAGACCTGCCAACCCTGCTGGCCGCACTTGAGGAGCACGGAGATGCTATTGTAATAGGCGCCCGTAACATGGAGCAAAGCACCGTGCCCGGAAAGAGCAGCTTCGGCAATAAGTTCTCTAACTTCTGGTTCACGCTCGAAACAGGAATTAATATGCCCGATACGCAATCGGGTTACAGGTTGTATCCTGTTAAGCGTTTATCAACCATGCGCTTCTTTACTTACAAATACGAATTTGAAATAGAAGTGCTGGTGCGTGCCGCATGGAACGGTATTAAAATACTGGCAGTGCCGGTTAAAGTCTATTACCCCCCTGCCGAAGAACGTATCTCACATTTCAGGCCCTTTCAGGATTTTTCGCGCATCAGCGTACTCAATACTGTGTTGGTATTCTGGACCTTTGCCTGGATTAAACCCCGCGATTTTTTCCGCCATTTAAAAAAAAAGGACTTTAAGGTAATCCTTGAAGAATACCTCGTGCGCTCGCATGAAAGCCCTCATGTAAAAGCATTTTCGGTGGCGCTGGGGGTCTTCTTTGGCATTACACCGCTTTGGGGCCTGCAAATGTGGTTTGTGCTGTTTTTTGCCTGGATATTCAAATTAAATAAAGCGTTATCTGTATTAGCATCTAATATCAGCATACCACCCATGATACCCCTCATCCTTTTTTTAAGTTTTGAATGCGGCCGCCTGGTACTGGGCCACAATTCCGTTCACCTGGTGTATAACAGCAAATTAAGTGTTGAAATAATAAACAAAAGTTTATTGCAATATGTATTGGGTAGTTTTATCTTGGCCTCCATTTGCGCTTTAATTGCCGGCACTATAACTTTTGTTTTTGTTAGCAACTTAAAAAAACAGCGCCTTTAAATACCTCGGGTGAAAAAATTTTTACTCAACACATACGATTACTTCAGTGCACATAAAAAAACCTTTTATGCGCTTACTGTATTTCTGTTTGTGTTGCTTGGTTTCGGCGCCTCCCGCATTAAAATTGAAGAAGATATTTCGCGGATGATGCCCGACGGCGAACAAACCGCGCGCATAAACAAAATACTGAGCCACTCGCGCCTTTCAGATAAAATAATTATTAAAATAGCCGGTAATGCCGGCGCACAACCTGAAGAGCTGATAGCACAAGCAGACTCTCTCGAAAATGAGCTTACCACACATTTTCAGCCTTACATAGCCGATATCAAATCAAAAATTGATGATCAGACCGCTTTTGAAGTTTACAACACCGTCCATACCAATCTGCCGCTTTACCTGGATGAAAAGGACTATAAAACAATTGATACTCTCATTACAACAGCACGTGTAAACCGCGCCGTTGAAAATGATTATAAGCAACTGACCTCAGCCGCCGGCATGGTCATGAAAAAGATAATTGCCGATGACCCGGTTGGCATTTCGTTCATAGCACTCAAAAAACTACAAGGCTTACAGATAGACGATAACTACGAGCTTTACGATGGCCACATCATTACTAAAGATCATCATAACGTGGTCATGTTTGTCACTGCTTTAAGCGGCTCGGGTGAAACTGCACGTAACACCGTATTCATCAATGGCCTTCACAGCATAGTAGCAAAGCTTAACGCGGGGTCAAAGAACACCACCATCTATTATTATGGAGGAACCGTGGCCGCCGTTTGTAACGCCAAACAATTAAAAAAAGATACCACACTTACGCTCACCATCACTATCGTAACCCTTTTACTTTTTATCGGATTCTTCTTCCGGCGCAAAAGGGTTCCGTTCATTATGATGTTGCCGGTAATATTCGGCGGTTTAATGGCGGTTGCTACTATTGCTGTTTTCAGAGGCAGTATATCAGGTATTGCTTTAGCGGCGGGCTCAATTATACTAGGCATAGCCATAAATTTCTCGCTGCATTTTTTCAACCATTACAAGCATTGCGGTTCTATTAAAGACACCATCGCCGACCTGCTCGAGCCAATGACCCTCGGTAGCTTTACTACTGTCGGTTCATTCTTCAGCCTGGTTTTTCTTAAATCACAAATACTTAACGACTTCGGCCTTTTTGCATCACTAAGCCTTACAGGGGCAACCATATTTACGCTCATATTTTTGCCGCATATGGTGCCTTTACAAAAAGAAGCCCATGCCGAGGTAAGCCACGAATCTTGGTTTACAAAGATTCCTTCTTTCAAACCACGCTACACAATTATTTGGGTTGCTTTGGTATTTATTATTACCGGCATTCTGTTCCCTTATGCCATGAACGTAAGTTTTGAAAGCAGCATGTCCAGCTTTAACTTTCTTACACCCGACCTCCAAAGATCTGAAACCGAGATCAACGCCTTGCAGACAGATTCATCGCATACCGTCTATATTGCCTCTACCGGTAAAAACATTCAGGAAACCCTGCAGAACAACGAATACCTGCTTAAACAACTGGATACTGCTATTCAAAAAGGATGGGTTAAAAGATATTCCTCTATCAGCAACTATATCCCTTCGCTCGATAAGCAGAAAGAAAAGATACAACGATGGAACACTTACTGGACGGAGGATAAAAAGCTGACACTCCTCTCCGATCTGAATAAAGCCGGCGCCAAGTTTAAGTTTACCCCACAGGCATTTTCACGTTTTCAAACCTTATTGAACAAGCCATATACCCCTGTTGGCGATACTGCCTTCTCGGCCATCTATACCTCCATCGGTAACGAGCTGATGTTTAAAGCAGGCAACATTCAAACGGTAGTAAACTCTGTAAAAGTAGTTGACCGCGATACACGCCTTAAACTGTATAAGCAATTAGAACCTAACCCCTCTACCGTAATTCTGGATATTGGCATCATCACCAATAAATTTATCGGAATCATTTATAACGATTTCAACTCCATACTCGCCTATAGCTCTCTGCTCGTATTTTTTGCTTTACTGCTCAGTTATGGCCGTATTGAGTTAACACTGATAACCTTCCTGCCTATGCTTATTTCCATGATATGGATATTAGGTATTATGGAGGTGTTCGGCCTTAAATTCAACATCATTAACATCATCATTTCAACCTTCATCTTTGGCCTTGGCGATGACTTCAGCATCTTCATCACCGATGGCCTTACCCGCAAATTCCGCGAGGGAAAAGAAACCATCGCCTCTCATAAAGTCTCCATCTTTCTTTCGGCTGCAACCACCATTATAGGCCTCGGCGCTTTGATATTTGCCAAACATCCTGCCCTGCGCTCGGTCGCCCTCATATCTATCATCGGCATCACCTGTGTGCTTGTCATTGGTCAAACCATTCAGCCATTTCTGTATAATTTCTTTGTTCAAAACCGTAAAAATAAAGGCCTGGCCCCATGGACCTTTCCCGCACTCGGGCTTTCCATTTTCGCATTTACTTATTTCGTATTCGGCGCCTTACTGCTTACCATACTGGGCTTTATACTCTTATACGTGCTGCCTTTACCTGCCAGAAAAAAGCGCAAGCTGGCGTATCACTTCTTACTCAGTAAATTTGTAGGCTCGCTGGTATACATTATGCTCAATGTACGCAAAGTGCATATCAATAAACAGCAGATGGACTTTTCCAAACCGGCCATTATCATTGCCAACCACCAGTCTTTTTTAGATATCCTGGTTACAGTCATGCAGCATCCCAAATTGATACTGGTTACCAATTACTGGGTTTATCACTCGCCGGTATTCGGCAAAGTAGTTCAAATGGCCGATTACTATCCCATTATGCAAGGCGTAAACCCTGCTATTGATAAGTTTGAGGATATTGTAAAAGAGGGTTACTCCATCGTAATTTTTCCCGAAGGCACCCGTAGCTCTGACGGCAAAATCAAGCGCTTTCACAAAGGTGCTTTTTACCTCGCCGAAAAATTAAACCTCGATATCGTGCCCCTGCTGCTGCACGGCACCGGAGATACCATGCGTAAAGGCGACTTTATGCTTTTTAATGGCATGATGACCATGAAATTTTTGCCGCGCATAAAACCGGAGGATAAACAATATGGTGAAGATTATACCGCCCGCACTAAAGGCATCTCGCGCTACTTTAAGCACGAATACGAAAAACTAAAAACCGAAAACGAAAGCCCTATGTATTTCAAACAGCGCTTGCTGATGAACTATATTTACAAAGGCCCGCTGCTCGAATTCTATACCCGTTACAAGCTGCGCAAAGAGGGCTACTACCAAACCCTGCATAATATTTTACCGCATCAAGGTAAAATAACCATACTGGGTGGTGGTTACGGGTTTGCCGGCTACATGCTTCATTTCCTGGCTGACAACCGCCATATCATCAGTCTTGATAAGGATGAAGAGAAAACAGATACCGGCAACAATTGTTACTCAAAAAGCCACAGCCTTAACTTTATACAAGCCGATGTTTTAAATTATCAGTTCAACGCAAGCGATGCTTTTGTGATCAACGATATACTGCATAATTTTACAACCGATGAACGCGCCGGTTTACTGGCTAGCCTGTTGCACATTATAAGTACCAATGGCCGGGTGATAGTAAAAACCTCATCTCCTTCCAAAATAACCGGCGACATAAAAAAGGCCGCCGATAAGGCAAATATGAGCGTAACAACCGTGGCAGACAAAAATTACACATACATTATAATAAGTAAGGGATGAAAGCGGCAGCTGTTGAACACAGATACGATGTAGTAATTATTGGCAGCGGCCTGGCTGGCCTGGCATGTGGAAGCATTTTAAGTAAAGAGGGTAAAAGGGTTTGTATCATTGAAAAAAATGAGCAATTGGGAGGCAGCCTGCAAACCTTCAGGCGCGACGGAGTAACATTCGATACCGGCGTTCACTATCTCGGCGGCCTGGATAAGGGGCAGAACCTTTACCAGTTTTTCAATTACCTGGGCATTATGGACCGCCTTGAACTGCAGCGCATGGATGCCGAAGGTTTTGATGTGGTTCTGTTTAAGGATGACCCTATGCAGTACCCCTACGGCATGGGTTACGAAAATTTCATCCGGATATTAAGCCAGAAGTTCCCTGATGACCGGGAGGCCATCATCACCTATTGCAACGAGCTGCGCAGAATTTGCAACTCATTCCCCTTATATAACTTACGAGTAGGCGAACTTTACAGCGACCCCGACATCTTTAAACGCAGTATTAAGCAATATCTGGAGGAGTTAACCCCTAATGAAAGGCTGCGGAGTGTTCTGGGCGGAACTAACCTGCTGTACGCCGGTATTGGCAACAAAACCCCGCTTTACGTACACGCCCTGGTGTTGAACAGCTACATAGAAAGCTCGTGGAAATGTACCGAAGGCAGCGATCAGATATCAAACCTCATTGCCAAATCAATTAAAAGCATGGGTGGCGATATTTTCAGAAAAAAGAAAGTTACAAAGATTCATGTTGAAAATGGCGAGGCTGAGTACGTTTTGCTGGAGGACGGAACTCGCATTTTTGCCGAAACCTTTATTTCAAATGTGAACCCCGCACGAACGATTGAAATGACTGATACTGAAAAGCTGCGCAAAGCTTACCGCAGCCGCATTCAATCGCTCGAAAATTCCATCTCTGTATTTGTTTTATACGCTACTATGAAACCCGGTGCCTGGAAATATCAGAACAGAAATTATTACTATTACGATGAGAACGACGTCTGGAAATGCGCCGACTATACCGAGCAAACCTGGCCGTATACCTATGCCATGTTCGAAGGCGTACCGCACCACCAGCACGAGTATGCCGAGGCCATTACCATTATGAGCTACATGCGTTTTGAAGAAGTAAAACAATGGGCCGGTACCTTTAATACCACAGTGGATGAAAATGACCGTGGAGATGATTACGCTGCCTTTAAACACCGCAAAGCCGAAAAACTACTGGATACGGTAGCCGTTAAGTTTCCTGAGATACGCAGCCAGATACAGTCCTACTACACCTCCTCACCGCTGTCGTACCGCGATTACATTGGTAACGATGATGGCAACATGTACGGTGTAATCAAAGACTTTAATGACCCGCTAAAGTCTTTTATCTCTCCCAAAACCAAGGTGCCTAATTTGTTGCTGACCGGTCAAAATGTAAATTTACACGGCGTGCTGGGCGTAACGGTAAGTGCAGTTTTAACCTGCGGCATGTTATTGGGCAAAGACTATTTGCTCGAAAAAATAGTATCTGCCAACGCAGGTTCGAACATATAAGGCAATACAGTGTTTTGAACTAAAATAGCTGATCGGATTATGAAAAAGTGGCTTAGAATAACTGGTTATGGATTCCTCGCGCTGCTTCTTTTAATACTTGCATCCCTGGCATATATGAAATGGGGCATGGCACCTGATCTGCCCAAACCTCAAAGCACAAATGTTCTTAACCTTCAGCGGCAAAAGCTTGGCGATAATTTTTACAGAATAGGCAATAACTGGCTGCGCAAAAGTAATACCGGCTTATGGGAAGAATACCTGGAAGGCGAACCATTTGAACGAGGTGCCATTAGCGGCAAGCTTACTAAAGAATTGATGTACGATCAGGAAGTAGCCTTTACCGACCAGATACATCAATTAGTGCCAAGCAACCGGTACCTGGGCTTTCTTGCACTGTTTACGCGCATATTTAACCGCCATCTGGCCGAAAACATACCCGAAGAAAACAAGCTGGAGATATACGGCGAGTCCTTTTCTGCTTCAGATGACTTTAACTATATATCTACCGCCTATGACCGGATGCTCAACTATCATGCCGCTCACGATATTGGTCATGCCATGCAAAACTTTGCGCTGGTAGGTTGCTCTTCATTTGCCGCATGGGATTCAAGAACAACCGATTCAGGCATGCTCATCGGCCGCAACTGCGATTTTTACCTGGGAGAAAAATTCTCTGAAAATAAGATCATTTATTTCTGTAATCCCAAGCAAGGGCATAAGTTTGCTATGGTTACCTGGGCCGGCATGGTAGGCTGTTTATCTGGTATAAACGACCGGGGCCTTACCGTTACGCTTAATGCAGCCAAATCTGATTTCCCCACTGGTTCAGCCATGCCTATTTCTATTCTGGCGCGCGAAATACTGCAATATGCAGGCAACATTCAAGAGGCTTACGCTATCGCCAAAAAGAGCAAAACATTTGTTTCCGAAACATTGATGATAGGCTCAGCGGCCGACCATAAAACGGCGCTGATTGAAAAATCGCCGGCCCGTATTGCCCTTTACTATTCAGGTAAAGATTACATTTTGTGCACCAACCATTATCAAAGCGACACCTTTAAAACTGACAAGAATAACATTGACAATATTGCCACCAGCGCATCTATGTACCGCTTCAACCGCCTGCAGGAGTTAATGGACCAATTTCCACAACTGAATTACAGCAACGCCGCCGTTATACTGCGCGATCAACGCGGTTTAAAAGGGGTTGACATAGGTATTGGAAATGAAAAGGCCCTCAACCAACTGATATGTCACCATGCCGTTATTTTTCAGCCCGAAAAAAAACGTTTTTGGATAACTACCGGGCCTTACCAGCTGGGTAAATTTGTATGCTACGATCTGAATAAAATATTTGCTGAAGCTCCCGGTATGAGCATTAACCACGAAATAAATGAGGCCGACCTTACTATACCAGCCGATACCTTTTTACAAACTTCTGCCTGGACAGGCCTTTTATACTACCGCAATTGTAAGGAGCAGATAAAAAAGGCGATAGACGATAAGCGGCCGGTTGAAAACGAAGCTGTATTGGAAGCCAACATGATAAAGGCTGATCCTGAATATTGGGAAACCTACTATTGGCTGGGTTGTTACTTTAAAAGCCGCAACAATAAAAATAAAGCCGTAGCTTATTTTAAAACCGCGCTTGGCAAAGAAGTGAACGACAGGAGCGAAGTGAACGACATGCAAAAGCAGTTAAAAGAATTACAAGCACCATGATACTGGGCATAGGCACCGATATAATTGAAGTAGAACGGGTAAAGAATGCGCTGGAAAAACCGGGCTTTAAAACCAAAGTGTTTACCAAACGCGAAATAGCCTTTTGCGATAGCTCGCCCAATGCAGAACACTATGCAGCGCGCGGTGCCGCCAAAGAAGCTTTCTTTAAAGCACTTGGCACCGGTTGGCGTAACGAGATGGAAATTACGGATGTAGAGATTGTAAATAATGAACTGGGTAAACCCGAAATTGTGTTGTATGGTAAGGCGTTGGCTCTTTTCAATGAAATGGGCGGCAAAAAAGTACATGTATCTTTATCGCATATCAAATCAACCGCTATGGCTTATGTTATCCTTGAAGGATAAAAATTACCCCGCATAAGTTACAGTTTGTTTTACTTTTGATAGCCGTATTAAACGCGGTTATACTCCGGGTACATGACCAACATCGAAAATCAATCAGGCGAACAGATTAAACTGTATCAGGAGCAGCGGCTTAAAAAGCAACTTGAATATTTACAGCTGCATTCACCTTACTACAAACGTCTCTTTCAGGAAAATAAAATTGCTGTTGATAAGATCGTGCAGTTGGAAGATCTGGTTCAGATTCCCACTACCAGCAAAACCAACTTCAGCAATCATAACTTTGATTTTCTCTGCGTACCCAAAAGCAAGGTGATAGATTACGCCATTACTTCCGGCACAACAGGCAATCCGGTAACTATTGCCTTAACCGAAAATGATTTGCAGCGCCTGGCCGATAACGAGTACCGTTCATTTACCTGTGCCGATAGCAAAGCCGGCGATACCTTTCAATTGATGCTTACACTTGATAAGCAGTTTATGGCAGGCATGGCTTATTTTTTAGGCATCAGAAAATTAGGCGCTGCCGCAGTACGTACCGGTCCCGCGTCGCCCCACATGCAGTGGCAAAACATCCGGCGCTTTAGGCCTGATGCAATTGTTGCTGTACCATCATTCATTATAAAATTACTTGACTATGCCGAGGCCAACGGAATCAATCCTGCCGATTCAGGTATTGAAAGGGCAATATGCATCGGCGAGCCTTTACGCAATGCCGATCTTAGCCCCAACACCCTCGCCAACCGCATAAGCGCACGTTGGAATATCCAACTCTTTTCTACCTATGCCTCTACCGAAATGCAAACTGCCTTCACCGAATGCGAATACGTCTGCGGCAATCACCATCAACCCGAATTGATTATTGTTGAAGTCTTAGACGAGGAGGGCAACCAGGTTAAAGCAGGCGAGTTTGGCGAAGTAACCGTAACAACGCTGGGTGTGGAGGGGATGCCCCTGCTGCGCTACCGCACCGGCGACATTTGCTGCTATTACAATGAGCCATGTGGTTGCGGCCGCAACACCCTGCGCCTTTCGCCGGTAGTGGGCCGCAAGAACCAGATGATAAAATACAACGGCACCACTATTTTTCCGCCGGCTATATACGATGCATTGAGCAGCGTACCCGAAATAAAAGATTACATGGTTGAAGTTTTAAAGAACGACCTGGGTAATGATGAGATAGTATTACACATTTCGCAAAGCGGCGACCTTGACCTGGTGGAGGAGCGTATTATGCATGTGCTGCAGGCTAAGCTGCGTGTATTGCCGGTGCTTAACTTCGTATCAGGCCATCATTTACAATCTATGAGGCCTGCCGAATCCAGAAAACCGGTAATGATCATCTTCCGATAAAGGCATACGTAAACTATTTTTTTCAATCCTTCCAACGAACTTCCCAAAACACTTTTTGTTTTATTTCCTCAAAACAGAGTAACTATGGAAACCCTTAAAGCAGGCGATAAAGCCCCCAATTTCACTTCAACAGATCAAAACGGTAATCCTGTAAAATTATCGGATTATAAAGGCAAAAAGTTAGTGCTCTACTTTTATCCTAAAGACGATACGCCGGGATGCACGGCTGAAGCCTGTAGCTTACGCGACAACTACAAGGCCCTGCAAAAAGCAGGCTATGAAATATTGGGCATAAGCAGCGATAGTGAAAAGCAGCATACAAAATTTATTGCCAAATACTATCTGCCCTTCACCTTATTGGCAGACCCCGATAAAAAAGTACACGAACTTTATGGAACCTGGGTTGAAAAGCAATTGTATGGCCGTAAATACATGGGCACCGCACGGGTCACTTTCATCATCAACGAAAAAGGTATTATACAGGAGGTAATTGAAAAAGTAGATACTGCAAACCACGCGTTACAGGTATTGGGCCAGCCAATTCCTAAGAAGGTAAAGGCTGCAACTAAAAAAACAGTCGCCAAAAAGAAGTAGCGCTTATTGAATTACAAGCTTACTAACAGACGTTCGCCCCTTCGTGTCACTTACCATTACCAGGTATGAGCCGCCGGCCAGGTTACCTGTTTCAACGCGCTGGTTCAGCATGGTAAGCCTGGTAATACTTACCTGCTTTCCGCTGTTATCAATAATCCTTATCGTGCCTCCCATAGTGCTCTGTTCAATACTCAGGTTAAAGAAATCTCTGGTTGGGTTTGGATAAAGGCCGATCAAAGGTTTACCTGTTTCTCTAATGCCGCTTATTTGCAGACATCCGTGTGCATTGTTAGTCGAATCACAAACATTCAGTGTATCCGGATTGCTAACATACACATTGCCCAGGTTAGGCCAGCAAACAATGCCGGTATTAAAAAACTCAAAATCAACAATGGTATTCAGCACCGGTAAACAAAGAAGGCCCGGATTATTATCAATAAACAATTGAAATAACGAATCGGGCAGGGCTGGTAAAGAGGTGATGTTATTATACTGGCAGTTTAAAAGTGTTAAACCAGCAGGTAGTGTTGACAGCGTAGTCAGATTATTATGTCCGCAGTTAAGTGATTGCAGCGAATCAGGCAGTGCAGGCAATGCTGTAAGTTTATTTGAATAGCAGCTCAAATCCTGAAGCGTAGCCGGTAATGCCGGCAAAGTGCTCAGCAAATTACCTGAGCAAAGCAGATCCACCAGCACTGATGGCAAGGTAGCGGGCAGTTTTGTTAGCTTGTTGCTGTAACACGATAAAATAGTTAGCGAATCAGGCAGCGCCGGTAAGCTGTCTATCTGGTTACCCGAACAATAAAGTGATGTTAAGCCCGCTGGCAGCGCCGGCAGGGCTTTAAGTTTATTATTATAGCAGGTAATAATACGCAAAGTGGCTGCCAGGGCCGGCAAAGAATCAAGCACATTAAACTCGCAAACCAGCCTGACAAGCGAATCGGGCAAAGCCGGCAAAGATGCCAGACTGTCATTTCTGCATTCCAGAACACGAAGGCTCTTAGGCAATGCCGGCAAATAACTAAGCGTAGTATCCGAGTTGCAATTCAGTGAATCAAGCGCCTTAAAATACTGCACCCCTTCTAAACTGCCAATGCGCTGGTAACTGGTATTTAAATAGGTTTGGGATAATACTGCAGTACAGGTTGTGTCCAGCTGGTTTCCGTTACGCATACATTGCGCGTAACCATTGTTTAAAAGCCAGGCAGTGAATCCGCTATCGGGTATGGCTACATACTGCGCCCGTACATTGCTCCCGCCGATTAAAAGACAGAAAAGAAGCACAGTAAATTTAATGATGCGAAGTAAGGGAGCTCTGCCGGTCATAAAAGAAATTCCTCTGGGTACAAAAAATATTTCAGGCAATTTTCGGGCTCGCACTATTATTTCATATTGTGAAACACCAGGCTTACATCGTCATCTTCTTCAAGCTTTTCAATCAGCTTGATAACATCTTCAGCCTGTTCGTCCGTAAGTCCCTCCTTATAAAAATCGGGTATTTTTTCGTAAGTAGATTCAATTACTTCAATACCTTTCTCTTCCAGTTTCTTGGTCATTTTTCCAAAATCTACAAACTCGCAATGCGCCACAGCCACATCATCCTCCGCCGAAAGCTCAGTTAGGCCGGCATCTATCAGGTCAAATTCCAGCTCTTCAAGATCCAGACTACCCTTATTGAATTTGAATACCGCTCTTTTCTTAAACATATATTCAACCGAGCCCTGTGTGCCCAGTGTTCCGCCCAGTTTATTAAAATGATTACGCAGGTTGGCAACTGTACGCGTTGGGTTATCGGTTTGCGTATCAACTACTATAGCAACAGCGTGCGGACCGTAACCTTCATAAGTAACTTCTTCATAAGCCTTCTCTTCCTTTGATGAAGCTCTTTTAATAGCGGCATCTACGCGCTCTTTAGGCATATTAGCCGTTTTAGAGTTTTGTATGGCCGCTCTTAAACGGGCGTTGGTATCGGGGTTAGCGCCCCCTTCTTTTACTGATATCGCAATTTCTCTTCCTATGCGGGTAAAGGCCTTGGCCATTGCACCCCATCTTCTGAATTTTCTTTCTTTCCGGTATTCAAACGCGCGTCCCATAAGCTTTGTGCTAAGATTTTTATAATAATTCGGTATTGCGAAAATAAAATCTTTGGGCAAATAGTCACCATGATTGAAGTTGCCCATTTCCTTCTATAGGCTTTTTGCTCAGAAATAAAAAATGGCCGTTTTGCTTGTATATACAATTATGCTTTTTAAATTTGTGTCGTGAAAGCTTCTGAATCAGAATATTGCGGTTGTCTTTACTGGGCTAGTGCAGCACTTGCCCGTAAAGTAAATAAACTGGCTGAAGATGCCTGGGCCCCAATGGGTTTGGCTCCTGGTCAGGCCTATTTGCTGGCTTTGGTGCTCGATCAGCCCGGCAGGCAGCCTTTAGATCTGAGTGAAGAACTACACCTGGCGCCATCTACTATTACCCGATTTATTGAAAAACTAGAAGATAATAAACTGGTAATACGTGTTTGCGAGGGTAAAACAACCAGCGTTTACCCTACCCAGAAAGCCAAAGGGCTTAGCACCGAAATCAATAATTGCCGCGCCAGTTTCGGTCAGGCTTTAGAGAATGTTCTATCCAAGGCCGAAAGCCAGGCATTGGTTAAAAGTATGCTGCAGGTTGCCGATAAATTAGGAAGCTAAATTTTTTTACCTTTATATTTGTATATACAAACAACATATTCATTAATCCAAAATCAAACCATTATGAAGTACTTAGTAACTGGTGGCGCAGGCCATATATCGGGCATAGTAGCCGAAAAATTATTAGCAGCAGGTAAAGATGTTACAGTTGCAGGCCGCAGTGCCGGAAACCTGAAAGCCCTTGCAGATAAAGGCGCAAAGCTGGCTATCGGGTCGCTGGAGGATGCACAGTTTGTTCAACAGATTCTGGCTGATGCCGATGTAGTTTACACCATGATTCCGCCAAATTTTGCAACAGATAATTACCGGGCTTATCAGCAAAAAGTAGGCAACAATTATTACAATGCACTTAAAAACAGTAACGTAAAATATGTAGTTAACCTCAGCAGCATTGGCGCACATTTAAAAGACCGTGCCGGTGTTGTAAACGGTGCCGCCGATTTTGAAATTTTGTTAAACAGTTTGCCCAACGTGCATGTAAAAACATTACGCCCCGGTAATTTTTTCTACAATTTTTTCAGCCAGATACCGACTATCAGGTATACCGGCTCAATTGGTAGCAATTATAAAGGCGAAGCTTTACTGCCTCTGGTCGATCCGGCTGATATTGCTGAAGCTGCAGTTGAAGAATTGCTTGCACAATCATTTACCGGAAAAAGCGTTCGGTATATAGTAAGCGAGGAATTAACCGGTAATGAGGTAGCTGCAATTTTAGGTGCTGCCATTGGTAAACCTGATTTGAAATGGGTCAAATTTCCCGATGCACAATTAAAAGCAGGCATGTTGCAGGGTGGCTTAAAAGAAACTATGGCCAACGCTTTTATTGAAATGGGCCAGGTAATTGACAGCGGTGAGTTTTTGGCAGACTATTTGTTACATAAGCCAGTGTTAGGCACGCATAAGTTTAAAGATTTTGCCAAAGCATTTGCTGCCGCTTACAATGCACCGGCTCAACCGGCTGCTCATTAAAATATGAAAATCCGCCTCCCTCGGGGCTCTTCATAAACCAAGTGAAAGCCATCTGCATCAGCAGGTGGCTTTTTTTATTGAACCGGTTAACACTATTCTTCCGTTTCTTCGTCCATGTCCTCTTCTTCTACTTCTTCCTCTACCTCTTCTGTTTCCTCATCAGCAGCTTTGGCAAAATCCGAAAACCAACCACCCTTTTCAAGCAGCTGTGCAGGGCTTCCTTCTTCTATTACTTCACCTGCCGATAAAACAATTACATGGTCGGCATCATGTACCATA
>Ga0316217_10002911_pt1 | contig 20163 bp, 9 predicted proteins | sample 1anoAmetaG_FD_203633 | JGI IMG/M metagenome (GOLD analysis project Ga0316217, IMG submission 203633) | Freshwater microbial communities from Trout Bog Lake, Wisconsin, USA - 1anoA | ecosystem: Environmental > Aquatic > Freshwater > Lake > Hypolimnion/Profundal zone | place: USA: Wisconsin...
AGGTCCAGTCGTGCCGGTTGTTCCTTGTGGACCTTGTGCACCAGAAGTTGTTGAACCTTGTACTCCTTGAAATCCAGATGGACCGGTAGAACCTTGAGTGCCTTGTGGTCCTTGAAATCCAGAAGGACCTGTTGTGCCTTGTACACCGGTTGCCCCAGTAGGTCCTTGAGTTCCTTGGAAACCTGCCGGTCCAGTTCCGCCGGTACCACCTTGAACGCCTGGTGCACCTATTGCACCTTGTACACCTTGAAAACCAGATACATTAGTGACACCAGTTGGTCCTTGAGGACCTTGTGCGCCTGTTGTACCAGTAGAACCTTGTGCGCCCTGTATGCCTTGGAAACCAGTAACACCCTGAGAACCTTGAACACCAGAAACGCCTTGAACACCTTGTGCACCAGTAGTTCCAATTACACCTAAAAATCCTTGTGCGCCTTGAGTGCCTTGGAATCCTTGTGGTCCAGTCGGTCCTTGAGTGCCTTGAAAACCTGGTACACCAGTAGAACCTGTTGCACCAATTGAACCTTGAAATCCTTGTACGCCTTGTGGACCTTGAACGCCTGTTGGACCTTGTACGCCTTGTGCACCTGGTATACCCTGAGCACCTTGTGCACCACCAGTACCAGTAGGTCCTTGTGCGCCTTGGAACCCCTGTGGTCCTGTTGAACCTTGTACACCTTGTGGTCCTTGTGGTCCTAAAATGTTTGTAGTTGAACCAATCCAAACACCATTGGCTGCAATAACCGATGTTGTGCCAACAGTCAATCCATTTTTTAGTACAAAATTATTAGCTGTTGCCATTTACTTTTTCCATTAATTTTGCAATTGTTTTTTGTTGTTCTTTGATTGCTTCAACAAGAACCGGTATTAATTTATGATAATGAACTGTTAGGTAGTTTTGTCCAGATTTACTGTTTCCATTTTCATCAACATCAAATGGAGCTGGCACAACAATTTCAGGAATGTGTGTTTGAATTTGTTGAGCTATAACACCAACTTGTCTTGTCGTATCTCTATCATAACCAAATTTCTCCGCATGTCTGTTCTGTGTAAAATAAATTCCACTCAAAGACAAAACTTTTTCTAATGCATCATCGATATTTCCAATAATATTTTTCAGTCTTCTATCAGAATAATAAGCAATGATGTTACCTGATGCTTGAATTGTTCCTGTTGGTCCTGCTGGTGCACTTCCTATACCGAGAGCAGAAACGTTTGGTGTGCTAGTTGTTGGAGTTGAACCATTTGGTCCTGATGCTCCTGTTGGTCCAGTTGGTCCAGTCGGTCCAGTTGGCCCACTTGGTCCTGGACCACCAGTGGCGCCTTGAAAACCTGAAGGTCCAGAACCACCTGTAGAACCTTGTCTACCAGATGGACCGCCTGGTCCTGGTGAACCTGTTGGGCCAGTCGGTCCAGTTGCGCCGGTTGGGCCCGTTGGGCCGGTTGGGCCCCTTGGGCCTTGAACACCAGATGGTCCAGTTGGACCAACCGGTCCTTGAAAACCTGATGGTCCGGTTGGGCCAGTAGGCCCCTGTGTTCCTTGGAATCCTGATGGTCCACCAGAACCGGTTGAACCTTGAACGCCGGGTGGGCCACTAGAACCCTGAGGTCCTTGAGCACCAGGAGAACCTGTACCACCCGTTGAACCTTGTGCGCCTTGTCTACCTGATGGACCTGCACCACCTTGTGCACCTTGAACACCAGAAGTTCCCGAACCACCTTGTGGTCCTTGAAACCCTGAAGGACCAGTTGATCCTGTTGGTCCTTGTGTTCCTTGGAATCCTGATGGTCCACCAGAACCGGTTGAACCTTGAACACCAGGAGAACCAGTACCACCAGTTGGTCCTTGGAAACCAGATGGTCCTGTTGAACCAGCAGGACCTTGAGTGCCTTGTCTACCTGTTGGTCCAGTAGAACCTTGAGTACCCTGTACACCTGAAGGTCCGGAACCACCGGTAGGTCCCTGAGCACCAGAAGTGCCTGTTGGTCCTTGCGGTCCCTGAGTTCCTTGGAAACCAGATGGTCCAGTAGGACCTTGAGTACCTTGTACACCAGGCGAACCTACACTACCTTGGGGGCCTTGTGCTCCTGGAGTTCCTGTTGGTCCAGTGGAACCTTGAATGCCTTGGAAACCAGATGGTCCGGTTGAACCCTGTGCGCCTTGTACACCAGAAGGTCCAGAACCGCCTTGTGGTCCTTGAAATCCAGATGGACCAGTACCACCAGTAGAACCTTGTGAACCTTGGAAACCAGAAGGTCCAGTACCACCTTGAACACCTTGTACACCAGATACGCCTGTTGGTCCTTGCGCACCTTGGAACCCTGATGGTCCAGTACCGCCGGTACTACCTTGAGTTCCCTGGAAACCTTGTGGTCCTGTTGAACCCTGAGCACCCTGTACGCCCTGTGGTCCAGTGCTACCAGTCGTACCTTGTACACCCTGAAATCCGGATGGTCCAGTTCCGCCAGTTGATCCTTGTGCACCAGCAGGTCCTTGTGCACCTTGTACACCAGGTGAACCTATACTGCCTTGTGTACCTTGAGCACCTGATGCACCAGTAGCACCTTGAGTGCCTTGAACACCAGATTGTCCTTGTGGTCCAGCAGGTCCTTGAGTGCCTTGGAACCCTGAAGGTCCTGTTGAACCTTGCGTTCCTTGGAAACCAGTTACACCGGTTGATCCTTGTGTGCCTTGAAAACCTTGTGGTCCAGTTGCACCAGTTATACCTTGTGGCCCTTGTAGACCGACTGAGCCTTGAACGCCTTGTGCACCTGTAGTACCTTGAACACCAGTGTTACCTTGTGGACCTTGAACACCCTGAGAACCTTGTGCGCCAGTTGATCCTTGTGGTCCCTGTACGCCTTGTGCACCAGTAAAACCTGAAAGTCCTTGTGCACCTTGTGCACCTTGAACACCTTGGGGTCCTGTTGGTCCTGGAAATCCTTGTGGTCCTTGTGTTCCTGGCGCACCTTGAACACCACCAATACCTGTGGTTCCTATAGTTCCGGTTGACCCTTGGTAACCTTGTGGTCCAACAAGATTCGTACTAGGTCCGATCCAGTTACCGGATGAATTGATGACGCTTGTAGTGTTGACGGTTAGGCCGTTCTTAACTACAAAGTTAATTTGTGTTGCCAAAATTTACCGCCGTATAATTTTTATATTTTTCTATTTTTTTATAATGCACTTTGGCCATTTCACTTCGAGTTAATTTATTTTCTTCGCAATATTTTTTTAAATTTGTAACAATTATGTGTTGTCCATTTAACATGAACTCATATGTTTTTGAGAATAATTTGGCTGCAATTTGTTTTTGATTTTTTGTTTGATTTTTTCCATACATTGGATTATTATCACCAATTTTACTTAGACTTTGTTTTTTACAAAATTCTGGTGACATTTTTCTTTTTATTTTAGATAAGGTTTTTCTTGCCAACTCATATTGTCTTTGTGTTAGTGTTCTATTATTGAGATTGGATTTGTTCATCATCATTCTTAATGCACTATGCATTTTAGATTTATGTGATGATTTTGTGAATTTGGTCAACAAAATATGACAAATAAAATGTTCACGAAAAGTTAGAACCACCAAATTGTTTAATTGATTTGAACCACCTAAAGATGTGGGTATGATGTGGTGGCGTTCATGTAAAAATGAATCATATTGTCTATTTTCAGACAAAGCTCGATTTATGATGGAGTAGTACCACTGTTTATATTTATTTTCTGTGAAAATGGTGTTCACTTTCCCACCCCTTTCGTTTAATTATTATAATCTATTTATTAGACGGAGATTGTATCCCTAACCAGATTGATTGTCATTGATGTTGCACTTACTGGATTAATTAATAAACTTAGTGTTGTTGCGGCAATTGATGCATCAAACGTACCAAGAATTGTACCTGTTGTAACTTCACCATATTGTGTTAAGTATGCTGTGGTGCCATTTTGTACCAACAATAATTCAATCGTATGATAGTTGGTGCCTTGTGTCATTTGCACCAAATATTTTGCGGTACGGTATGTTGTTGTTGACCAAGTATCGATTGTTGTTTGTGCAGTTGTTGCGGTCGTGGCTTGAATTATTGTAGAATTAACTGTGGCAGTACTGTTTGTAATTGCAACAGAATTTGATGTTGATGTACCAGTTAATGTTAATGCATTGGTTGTGTATGTTAATCCTGTGCCATTAATAATATAACCTGTACCATTTGCATACATTACACCATTGTTTGTGAAACCTGATGCAGATAGTTTCGTATTTGCTGTTGCAAATGCACCATTAGCAAATGATTGAGCTGAAGTAATATTAGTATTCTGAGTTGCGTCTACGCCTTGTGTTATCAGAATCTGTGCATTTGCATAAGCGGATATGTTATTTGCTTGAGTATAAGCACTATTAGAAAATGCTTGTGCTGAGGTTATATTAGCATTTTGTGCTGCATCCACACCAGCAATAATTGCAATTTGAGCATTAGCATAACTTGAGATATTATTGGCTTGAACAAAGGCACCATTGGCAAAACTTGCTGATGAGTTGGCTACACCAAAAGCACTGTTAGCAAATGATTGTGCCGAAGTTATATTGGTATTCTGAGTTGCATCAATACCTGCGATAATTGCAATCTGTGCATTGGCATAAGCAGATATATTATTGGCTTGTGAATATGCAGCATTAGAATAACCATAAGGTGCCGCAGCAGTATTCTGTTTTGTACCATCAGCAAATGTTATACCGTTACTCTTAAATACAAGACCTTCATTATATTTAAAACGAGCAACTTCACTTTCTATATTTGTTCCGTTTTGTGCAAATATAATATCGTTACTTAGACCTGTGGAAATGATTGCATTACCACCACCAGTTATGGTGTTACCAGTTACAATCCAATAACCGTCATTTTTACCAATTAATGTATAACCGGGATATGAGTATGTTGAAGATGCCAAGCCAAGGTCTAAGAATCCATCGTTTAGAGTACCATTGTCGGCAGAAATAAACAAGTCAGAAGAAGCATTAGAACCAGGATTAATGTTCTGCATGTTAATGCCACCAGCATAACCATTAAAGTTACTTGTTATCTGTGTGACAATTTGTGGTTCTAATAGATAACCTGTTGCAACACCAGCATACAGTGCACCAAAACCTGCGGTATTACCAAAGAACTGACCAGAATTACCTGTAATTTGGTTAACGTTACCGGAGATACTGACGTTACCTGTAACAGTCAATGAACCAGAAATGGTGACGTTACTTGTTACTGTTTGTGATGCGGAACCACTTAGTTGTAATGAATTATTGGCCTTAGTGAACGCAGCATTAGCAAAATCACCCGCTGAGTTGGCAACGTTGAATGTTACACCGTCACCAATTGTTACTGTTTTAGATGTGCTACAAGCAGATACTGTGATACCATTAGAACCTAGGATGGTAAGAATATCATTGTTAGATGATGCTAGAACTAATGTACCACTTGCATTGATAGTCGCAAATGAGTTTGCACCAGCACCTGAGATTGCGGCAATTGTCCCTGTTGCAGTTTTATAATACAACTTTCCATCGGCGTAGTTGATGGCCAACTCACCATTAGCTAGTGTTGATGGTATATTACCTGATACACCAGATTTCTTAACTACTATCGTTGTATTTGCAATTGTCATTTATTAAAATGTCCCGCCGTCCTTGACTGATTTATCTTGCACTGTCTCTGGCTCTATAAATGTTTCTAAAGCTTTAGGCAATGCAATAGCCTTTTTTCTTTTAGGAGGTGCTTGCAAATCTTCAATTGTCTTTTTCAGTCGTTCAATTTCAACATTTTGTTCTTCAATTGTTTTATTGGCTTGAACCAATTGATTTCTAAAAGTATCTAAGTGTTGAACTTGGTGTCTAACGTTGTTTATTTCAATACTTTGTTCTTCAATTGTTTTATTCGCTTGAATCAATTGATTTCTAAAAGTATCTAAATGTTGAACTTGATGTCTAACGTTGTCTATTTCACTTTTTGTTCTATTGAAATCGTCAATTTCTTTTTGTTTAGAACTTAAAACAGCATCTCTTTCAGATAGAACTCTTTGAATATCTTCACCCATTTCCTGGATTTGTTTTTTCAAAGATTCATTTTCTGTATTAAGTTCACCAATTAGTTCATCAACAAAATTGGCGTTAGCCTGTAAATCAACATTCCGTAGAACACTTTCAGTTAATGTAGAATTGACAACTTTAACATAATGTTTCATAAATCTTTCGTTATTCATTTCAATCTCCTATTAATAAAGTATATAGTCTACGTTAGAAAGTGCCTCCGTCTAGTGCAGAAGACCAAACTGGAACACCTGCATTTGTGACTGTAAGAATTTGGTTAGTCCATGCTTGGTCAGAAGTACCTGCTGCAGCAGTAACTTGCAATGGTCCTGTTCCGTTACCATATGTGATACCGTTTGTGGTGAATGTGCTAACACCAGTACCACCTTGGCCAACTGTTAGTCCAGAAATTGCACTGTATGTCAATGCAGTTGTTCTACCGTATACGTCAACAGAAACAGAAGTTACTGTATTATTGCTTGCACCACTTCCTGTAGTTACAAATGTTGTATTTGCAAGTGTACTTAATGCACCTGAACCGTTACCGATTACAATGCCACCTGTTGAGAATGATGATACGCCTGTACCACCATAAGGAACAGTCAATGCTGTTTGTAAACTTACGAAACCGTTAGATGCAATTGTCATTGCATCAGTGGTGCCATTACTTACAACAAAGTGAATTGCATTAGCTGATGTTGTACCGAGTGCTAGGTCAGCGCCAGTTGCAGTCAAATAAACTGTATTTGGTGTGAAGAATGCACCAGAACCAGTGAATCCAGGACCATTCATGCCGTAATCACCATATAGGTTATTGTCGGTAGAGTAAGCCGTAGAAACAATGTAGTCAGCAGAAGCTTGTGTACCTGTATTCGAGTTTTGAATTACAGATTGTACATAGTTGTTTTGGTTTAATTGGAATTTATTAAATGCATTTGTTGCGGAATATGTTAATGTTCCAATATTATATTGTGAAGCATTCGCAACATCAAGGTTAGGTGTAACAAAAGTTGGTGTGTTATTGAATACAACAGAACCTGTGCCTGTTTCGTCCGTCAATAATGACGCAAAGTTTTCACTTGATGGTGTTGCCAAGAATGTTGCTGCACCAGATGCTAGACCAGAAACACCAGTAGAAATTGGTAGACCAGTAGAACCTGTCAAGTCAGCATACAATGTTGCCTTAGTTAGTCCGGCGTAGTTAACGGTGTTGCCCGTTGGTGCAGTTGCCAAATTCTTGAACAAATAGAACGAACCTGAGTTTGTACCACCAGAACCTTCACGAATCAAACCGTGATATACGTTCGATGCAGCAACATTCGACATGCCGTAGAAACCGATATCGATAACGTCACCAACACTGTTGTTGGCAGCAAGTTCGATTAGAGATGTTCCTGTTTGGAATGTTGTTGTATTAATGTATTCTGCTGTACCAGAAATGGTCAAGTTACCAGCAATTGTCAAATCTGTAGAAATAACTTGTTTACCAGCAGAAGTTACGTTTGCACGTAATACTGTATTGTCTGTTTTAAATGTTACTGTGTTAGCAGAAACTGTTGCAACGATACCGTTTGCACCTTGGTGGTAGAAAGTTGTACCTGAATTGATTGTATTACTGTTTGCGCCATCAGAAATTGTCAACGATGTTGAGATGGCCGAGGTGCTGATGGCCATAACACGACCGTTTGCAGCAACAGTAACAACAGGAATTGCTGTTGTGGAACCATAAGAACCTGCGGACAATCCAGATACTGAGTTCAAAGAAGCATTTAATTCAACCGCACCAGTACCATTGAACCCAACAGATGTTGCACTAATATCTCCACCAGATATGGAGAAGTTCTGTGAGTTGATTAAAGCGTAAGTGTTTGATGAACTACCAATCAAGTTACCTTGGAACGCACCGTTAACGTCACGTTTAACTAAGGTACTTGCAGTATTTGCATTGGTTGCGGCGTCAACGGTACTGGTATAGTATTGACCACCAATATTGAATGATCCGTTACCACCAACTGTACCGAAATACAGTGTGTTTGATATGTATGAATATGCTAATTCACCCGATTTAAGAGTTCCTGGATTACTTGTTACACTCGAACGTTTAATCAGGATACTGGTATTTGAACTGGCCATTTTTTGGTTCCCTTATTATTATTATCTTCTATTTATTAAAAAGTTCCCGCATCAATTATTGCCACATTACCATAAATTGTACCAAAAACTGTTGTATTTCCAGAAACTGTTAAACTTCCACCAAAAGTTCCTGTTGTGTTGGCCAATGCATTATTTGCTTTATTTGCTGCATATGCGGCAACATTACTTGTGGTATTAATTTCACCAATGTATGCATTGCTGAAAGCGGTTGTTTGTAATGTGGTGTCTGGAAATGATATTGAACCATCTGTATTGAAATACCATGTTGGTGATACACCAGACTCAGCCGTTTGTATAATAACTCGACCGTTTGAATATAAAGCAGCATCACCGCCTTCTTCCAGATATAATCCAGTTGTGTCATTATAAATGTTGGCCGTCAATTCGGTTATTGTCGGACTTTGTGACCAAAGTGCTGCATTACCAGAAAGAATAATACTTCCTGGAATGGTTAAATTATTGTTGGCCTCTAAGATTACTTCTGCATTAGAAGAATTTATTAGTTTATTTGCGTTATTTGTAAGTTCATACGCAATACCCAAAGCCACATTGGCAGTGTATGCAGCACCAGCAACCGCAGCATTAGCAGTATTGGCTGTAGTTAACGCAAGATTTGCAGTATTTAATGCTTGTTGAATTTGTTGTTGTTCACCAGAAGCCCCAACAAACGATGCTGTTGATGTTACTTCAGCTGGTGCCGCAGGCCCTACCCTTACGGTAATGACTGACGGTGGGTTTACTATGACGTTCATTATGCATCTGTACCATATGAAGTGTTAACACCAGTTACACCAGGTGCGACATAAACTTTACCTTCAAGTACACGGGATACAGTATTTGCAGTATCTTTTACAATAACGTCATAAACATAAGTTCCGTAAGGAACATTTGCTGAAGTTGGTGCATCTAAACCTAATGTTACGATACCTGTATTTGCATTAGCAACAGATGTTGAAAACGAAAATGCAACATTAGAAGAAATATAAGATTTCTTGGCATGACTAGAAATGGTAAACCCCGTTAAATTGTAGGGGTTTCCATATGCATCAGCCAGGGTCAGTTGAGAAGTGAAGGTAGAACCTTGTTCTAGGTATTGGTCTGAATAACCTGCGGCCATTTTAATTACCTTTCAATGAATCGACTTCTGCTTTTAGTTCTTTAATGGCTTCAATAATTAATGGAATAATCTTTTCATAGTGAACTGTTAGATAGTTATTATCTATTGGTGCCGGAACAACAACTTCTGGCATTACTGCTTGAACTTCTTGTGCTGAAACACCAACTTCAGTTCTTAGTGGATAACCCATCGCTTGTGCAATATCGTTGGGTTCATAATAGAAACCATTTAATGACAACACTTTCTCAAGTGCATTTACGATGTTTCCTAATTTATTTTTTAGTCTCTCATCAGAATAGTATGCAGTAATGTTACCAGTTGCAACAATGTCACCTGAAGTACCATCAGCTGCTGTGCCAACACCCAATGAGTTAACTTGTGCGTTTGAACCTGTTGAGAAACCACCTTGTGGACCTTGAGCTCCTTGTGGTCCTTGAAAGCCCTGGAATCCTTGTGCACCACTAGGTCCTTGAAACCCTTGAAATCCTTGGAAGCCTTGGAAGCCCTGATTTCCCTGTGAGCCTTGCGATCCTTGTACGCCTGCATCAGTTATAGTCCAAGAAGCAAACGTTCCACTACCACCACTATTACTGATAGTAAGTGACAATGAAGTTCCGCTAAATGTAGCAATAGTTCCTTCAACAAAGTTTGATGGACTTGCTGTACTAAAAATTCTTACTCGTTGACCGGCAACAAATGCTGTACCAGTGCCTTGACTTAAGTTAGTTGTAAAACTTAAAGTACCAGTATTAGCAACAGTGTTACTTGTGGTGGACGTTAATCCTGAATAACCGACACCTTGTGAGCCCTGAGCACCTGGAGACCCTATAGAGCCTTGAGCACCAGGAGAACCTTGAGCACCAGGAGAACCTTGAGCACCAGGAGAACCTTGAGCACCAGTAGATCCTTGAGCACCAACAGCACCTTGTACACCTTGTGGTCCAGTAGAACCTTGAGCACCAACAGCACCTTGTACACCTTGTGGTCCAGGAGAACCTGTTGCGCCTTGTACACCTTGTGGTCCAGTAGAACCAGTGGAACCTTGAGCACCAACAGCACCTTGTACACCTTGTGGTCCAGTAGTACCGGTAGCGCCTTGAACACCTTGTGGTCCAGTAGAACCTTGAGCACCAACAGCACCTTGGACACCTTGTGGTCCAGGAGAACCTGTAGAACCTTGTGCGCCTTGAACACCTTGTGGTCCTGTTGGTGCACTTACTGTTTGTACACCAGTCACACGACCATAACTGTCAAGTGTAAGTTGTGGAATTGCTGATGCACCACCATATGTACCAGGTGTTACAGAGGTATTTGCCAATGAAACTAAAGAAGTTCCGTTATAATATGTTAAAGTATTATTTGTGAAACTTGTACTGTTTGTACCACCAGATGCAATACCGATTGCTTGTGATGCTGTGATAGAACCAGCAGCAATGTTTGCATTTAATATTGCATAATTTGTTGGAGCAATCGTACCAATATTATTACTTGTTGGATTTGATTGTACGCCTTGGAACAAAACATAGTTGCCTGATGCTTTTCTTACAATACCTGTATAGTTTGTGCCAGCAGCCACATATTGTCCGTAAATACCTATGTCAACAGTATCTGAGGTATTATTGGCAGCCAATTCAATCAATGAGTCTACAGTTTGGAATGTGGCAACGTTCATGTATGTAACACTGCCGTTTACTGCCAAATTACCAGTAACACCTAAGTTACCATTAATTGAAACTGCACCACCAATTGAACCACCACTTGTTTGGAATGAAGTAAAGGTATTTGCGACAGTAAATGCACTGTTAGCAAATGATTGTGCTGATGTTATGTTGGCATTTTGTGCAACATCTACACCAGCAATAACCAATATCTGTGCATTAGCATAAGAAGAAATGTTATTGGCTTGAATGAACGCAGCGTTAGCAAATGCTTGTGCTGATGAGATAACACTATTTTGTGTTATATCTACACCATTGATGGTTGCAATTTGTGCATTTTGTGTTGCATCAACACCAGCAATGAAACTTACTTGGGTGTTGGCATAATTATAAGCATTTTGTGCTAATGTATTTGCTGTCTTGACCGCTGTTGCCGAAGCAACTGTGGTGGAACTTGTTGTGGTTACAGAATCAGATAAGTCATTTGCCCACAACAAGTTATAATAAGTTCCGCCACCATAAGAGTTTGCCGTAGCATCCCAACGGCTATTTGTTTCATTCCAACGAATGTATGAGTTTGCCACTGGACCACCAGCGGAACCTGTTGTGGTTCTATATGCACCAACTTGTGCATATTGTCCAGGTACCAGTGGTGTTGCTGAACTCAAAATAAAGTTTTGTGAATTGTAAACGGTTGATCCGTTAATTGTAAAATTACCCAATACACTCAAACCACCAGTACCAACTTGTAAGTTATAAATGTTTGCACTTGAAGTTGAAGCTTGCATGTTCAAGAAATATGGAACATTCAAACTGCTTGAAGAACTCATATACACATTACCAGCGATACCCAAATCAGCCAATGTGTTGGCTTTGCCTGTCATGGTTGTGGTGCCAGTAATCACTTCATTACCAGTAACATACAAGTTACCACCAACACCCAAATCGTTTGTGGTGTTGGCTTTGCCTGTCATAGTAGTTGTACCAGTAATTACTTCATTACCACTCACGTACAAGTTACCACCAATGCCTAGGTCGCTTGTGTTATTTGACGATGCTGTTGTTGTGGTTTTACCAGTAACATACAAGTTACCACCAACACCCAAATCGTTTGTGGTGTTGGCTTGACCGGTCATTGTGGTCTTACCGGTGATAGTTTCATTACCAATAACATATACGTTACCACCAACACCCAAATCGTTTGTGGTGTTGGCTTGACCGGTCATCGTGGTCTTACCTATAATGTATGCATTACCGGCAACACCTAAATCTGCCAACGTATTGGCTCTACCTGTCATCGTGGTGGTACCAGTGATCGTTTCGTTGCCAGTAATAACTTCATTACCGATAACATACAAGTTGCCAGCAACACCCAAATCTGCACCAGTGTTGGCTCTACCTGTCATTGTAGTAGTACCAGTGATGGTTTCATTTCCTACCACATACAAGTTACCAGCAACACCCAAATCGTTTGTGGTGTTGGCTTGACCAGTTAATATAGATTTACCTGAAACATATAGACTTGCAGTGTTGACTGCTGAATTTGCAACCAACGAATTAACGTAAGCATTAGCTGTTGCACTTATTGTAGTTGTGTTTACAGTGGTATTGGCTTGTAACACATTAACAAAACCTGTACCAGAGACACTTAATACTGCAGTATTAACTGTTGAGTTGGCTTGAACATAATTGTGATAACCACTTCCAGTAACAAATAATGTTGTTGTATTAACTTGGCTGTTGGCTTGTAATGCGTTAACATAACCTGTACCTGTCACCGACAATGCGGCCGTATTGACCTGACTGTTTGCCTGAAGTGAGTTGACTAATGCTGTACCTGTTACTGACAATGTGGTTGTATTGACAGTTGAATTTGCTTGTAGGTAGTTTAGATAACCAGTGCCTGTTGCAGATAGTGTGGCAGTATTGATTCCACTATTTGCTTGTAAGATGTTTACGTAAGCAGTTCCTGTAACGGAAGCTGATGCAGTATTAACAGACAAGTTAGCCTGTAAGGCATTTGTCGTTGTTGTATTGTAAATGTTTAGGCTCTTTTGGCCTGTTATGTTGTTTGATACTGTAACATTTCCTGTAACGGTCAAATTATTGGAAATTTGAGTTGCACCTAAAATATTTGCTGTGCTGTTTAGGAAGGTTGCATTTGCTACAGTTAATGTGTTATTGACGGTTACATTTCCACGAACACTAACGTTACCAAAAGAAACAATATCATTCGAGGTGTAGATGGAAACGTTTGGAGCATTCGCATAAATTACTCCAGATATGCTTGCTGTGTTACCAACAATAATCTGGTTTTGAATGTTTGCGTAAGAACCTGTTCCTTGAACCAACAATGTGCCTTGAAATAGAGCCGCATTATTAACGGTTAGACCCAAAGTTGGATCTTCCAGATACAAAGTTCCGGTAGATTTGTAGTAATTGTTTGATGCTAAGTTATTGTTCTCTAGAACAAGAGAGTTGGTCGTATTTACCCAATCACCGAACGTGTTTGCGTAATTTAAACTTGGTACAGTATTGGCATTGATGGACATTTTAACCCTATGTGAAAACCGTTATTCTTTATTTATTAACTTCATTAGGAGGACTTTAATTTCGGAAATATCTTTTTCCAAATTACCAATCTTTTCAGTGTTTTCTAATGTAGCATTGGCCAATTTTGCTCTCTGTCTATATTCATTTAAAGCATTTATATCAGTATTAATAATGGCCTTACTATTTTCGTCACGGTAAAGGTTCGGATGATCCTTTACCGCAATTCTTTTAGATGTCTGCATCATGATGTTGCTATAGCTCCAAAGTTTGCAATTTGTGGGACAATGGCAGGGTTTGAAGAATAGAACACAACTTTAACTTGGAAAGTTTGGAAGTTAGTGTATGTAACACCGTTACTTGCGTAACTAATGTTAGTCAATTGCCATTGTTGTTTCAATTGGAAGTCGTTATATCCATTAGAGAATGTCAAAGGACTTGTTGGTGGAACTGGTATCCAGCTCTTATTTTGTAGAGTATCATTATCATCAGCAGCCAAAACTTTCGCAAAAACTTGTACTGATGAACCTGATTGCATGTTCAAGTCAAAATAAACTGTAATACCTGTTGCATCAAATCCCTGAGATAATGTAACAGAACGTGTAATGTATTTAGCAGCTGCGCCACCGCCATATGGTAATGTTTCTGGCACAGTTACATCGGTTGAATCATTAATAACGTTATTCACGACAACCATTGACATTCTATCACGGTCAATTACAGGAGAAACGTTTGGATCGGTTGTATGCATGTTTACATAAACTATCGAATCGCCTTCACTCGCAACTGTTCTTACAGAATTCAACACAACGTTTTGATTTGCAACTATTGAAGTGTTTGCAGAATCTCTTGTACCATTATATTGGTTAGAGATTTGATATGATATAGTTGTTGAATTATTGAAGTCCAATTCTTGTGAAATCACTTCGAGCAATCCAAAATTGAAACTGCTTTGTGGTGCATTTGATTGGAACACAGCTTGATATGTTTTATCGGTATTGAATAATGCTTGATATAACACAAAACACATATCTGAACTTTGGTCTGCTGTCCAAGTTGAAGCATTTTGTGATTTGAACAAACTACCAACGTTTGGTTGATTTGCAATAACACTTGATGTAGTTGAACCAGATTTTGCAATTTGTTTCTGACCAACTGTACCTGTGTAAATGGTATACTCGCTACTTGCTGAACCAACAACAATAGCGTACTCACCGGCAGGTAAATATACTAAATCACTGAATGTTATAAGTGTTGGTTGTGAAGCATCAGAAGAAACTAAAACTTGTGATGGTGTCAACCAAACTGTTGACAAAGGAACAACGGTGTCTGAACTAGGATATCCATTCACTGTGGGTCTAATTTGTACAAATACAGATTGTGTCGAATCTATGGCAGCAAAGAACAAAGCCAAGTTTGACAAGAATATACCGTTGGGGTAAATATTCTGACTTACGAAGAATGTTTGTGCCAATGGGTCTGTAGTACAAGCTAAGAACTGTGCTCTGTTACCTACAGTTGTATTGTTTTGTGCTGCAGCAGCATTAAATTGTGCTTGAACTGTGTTAGTTGCAGATGACAATGATTGTCCACTAATTGTAGTATCAACTTCAGCCAAACTTGAACCACTACTCCACAGGGGTGATGCAGTCAATATACCAGATACTGATGGTGTATATTGCAAATAATAAAATGGGAAAGCACTTGATACATTTACCTGTATGTATTGTTGATAACTAAATGACCAATTAAATGATGTTTGAGCTGATGAATTAATCTGTGTAACATCTTGTGGCCAAGCATAAATTGCACCTGCCCACCATGCATTGTTTGAACTCCATGCATCATCAAATGCTGTGTGTGGGTCATTTTCAGTAACCGCAGTAACTGTGTGTGTGCCTGCGTTAACATATGCAACAACCGCATATGGTAATCCATTGTAACCACCCCAACTAGGTTGGTTTATGATTTGTTGACCATCTAAGGATAGATGACCATAATCATCACATGCCCAAACAAACAAGTAATAACCGGATGTTGAACATGTCCAAGTTCTACTAACTTGGTAAACCGTACCAGCATCACAAATTCCTGATGCTGGATTTACCCAAACTGCGTTACTTACCGTAAAACCTGTTGAATCGTTTGTAGCAGTACCTGTGGTTATTCTATAAACTTGTTGGCCGCCAGTTGCCATAACATTGGTTGAGTTTGTTAGATTAAAGATTGATTGTACATATTTCAGTAAACCAAACAAATCTGGATTTCGATTTAGTCCAGATGCATTTCTATACCAACCAGCCACGGTCTGAGCAACTGTATTTGCTTGTGCAGCCTGAGCGCTTGTTAGAGTAATATAATTACTATTTTGTGCTGATTGTATTGCTGCATTTGTCTGACCATCGGTTACAAAAATATATTTACCTAAAGCTTGAGCAATAGTCAAATTAGAATCAATGAAGTCACCTGTTCCAACCAATTTTTGTGTTATCGGATTCAAAGCAGGTAACAAAGAATTCACATTGTTATTGACATTGATATTCAATGTTTGGTTGATAGGGGTACCAAATTGTATTGTAAATGTTCCTGTAGTTTGAGTTTGGTATATCTTTGCCAATGAGAAATAGAAACTTGCAGGAGTTGAATCGTTAATTGTCACTGTACCTGATGGGTATGGTGTTGTTGGCAATACACGGTTCTGTGAAGCACCACTTGTTGGGAATAATGCACTTCCTTGCCAATGTGATTGACCAAATGCCACAATACCTTGTTTGGCCAAAGCAACATATGGATTACCCGCTTGTGACAATGTGTTATATTCATCGCCTGGTGTATTGAAAATACCATTGTTAGGATAAGATTGTGCAAAAATTGTTGTGGTTGCACCTGTTGATGCATTAATACAATCTGTGTACAACTCAATCAAATCTGGATAAGATTGCACATATGCTGCATAGTTTGGAGAACCAGAATTCAAGGCAGAACTTGTTGCTGTACCTTGTGTGACTGTGAATCCAGAAATTTCTGCATTATTATCGACACTTGTAACAGTCCAAGGAACTGTAATTGCAGGTGTTTGGTTAGTTGATTTTACACTTATAACAATTGGATCAGTTTGATTTACCGATGTTGGACCAGTTACGGTGTATACTGGATTAACCACTGGAGCAGGTGTTATAACCACAGACGAAGACGCTGAAGTTCCATTACTAAAGACGAATGTCCAAGTGCTGGTTCCAGATGATGTGGAACCTGTGGCAACAGGGAAAGTCGTAGTGCCTGATGCAGGGATGCTTCCAGAACCAACATTTCCATATTGGTCAGACACAGTGAATTTTCCTAATGCAGGACCATTTGTGATTGTGAAACTATATGGTGTGCTGACCTGTACTGTTGAAGATGAAGGTGTAACAGTAGGTGTAACAGGTAGTATTATTGCTTGTTGATACAAGAACACATTTGCTGAAGCAACCGATATTGATGGACTTGCCGAGTTAGCAACTGAGAACTGTAGTGTAGCATTTGCACCAGGTGTTGTAACTAATGTTAATGATGCAGTACCACCAGCATTCACAATTAAGTTACCAGTTAATGATGCACCATTAATGTTGGCACTTGAAACACCAGTAATTGTATAAGGAACGTTTGTGCATGCGGTAACATTTGAAGTCACCAATGTAATTACAACGTTTTGTCCTTCAAGTACCGCATTTGAATTTGTATTCAAGGCGTATGATGCAACAGGAGTAATCTTTGTTGTTGCAGTCTTTGTTGTTCCTGATCCATCTAATACTGTAAACGCTGCAGACAAATAACTTTGACTATTTGCAACAAAAGCACTTGATACAGTATATGTCAATGTATTGGACTGATTTGGTCCATACATACGTAAAGTTCCTGTATTGGCAGAACCTGTGGTATTGGCCAATACACCTGTTGAACCTGAGATGACGTATGAAACGGCAACGTTTGTTGGAACATTATTTGCAGTAAATGTTACATATACTGTATTGCCAGAGAAGATGAAGTTATTGGCAATAACACCATATGATGGCACAAGATTTGTTGTAACAGCCACATTGCTATAATATGCTTGTGCGGTTTGTAGTGTAACAGAACTTGGTACATCAACTTCTAGATTCAAGTACACGGTGTTGTTACCTGTAACTGCTGAAGTTGTGGTTGGAATACTCAATGTTCCTGTTGCAGATGACATTGTACCAACAGTAGTAATTGTTGTGTTACCTAAAGTAAATCCATTCAATCCAGAATTAGTAATTGTTCCAGATAAGTTCGCTTTATAAGTTCCAGCAGGAACATTTGTAGTAGTGAATAGGAAGTTAATTGTATTACCTTCTCTAATCGAAGACACATCACTTGTCAGAGAGAATGTTGGTGTTGGTACAGTTACTGTTGAAACGTTAACATTTGCTGTTTGTAATGGTTGAGTTGCATAGTTGTTTGTTGAACTTACTTGCAATTGGCCTGTCACTGAACTGTTTAGTTTAGTTGACACTATAGAAGAATTCAATTTCTCCAAGAAACCTTCAGCAAAATATGTTGCTGTGGCATAAGAAATAGATTGTCTCCAATCATGTGGATTGTCTGAGATAACAATATTCAAACTACCTGACTGGAACACTATATTCTTATCATTAGGAATATAGATGTAACCGTAAGCTGAACCTGTGCTATCTGTAACAACAGGAGCCAATGGTGCGGTGTTGCTTGAAGAACCAGCAGAATTAGATGTTGGAGGTAACAAGCAAGTGCTCAAGTTAATTCCGTTGATATACAAATACAATTGTGTGTTTGATGCCATACCGTTGACAACAAATTGAATTGTTTTGGATCTAACATATGGAATAACACTCTTGTTTACAACATTGGTTGATGTAGAAGATACAGAACCAGGTGATTGTGTGCTTGTTGTACTGATAGATTGTTGTGTGATTTGACTCGAAACAATACCACCAGATAGTGCACCAGATGATGTTGAAGATGTGTCATTGACTTGTTCACCATACCAGATGTTTTGCCAAGCGTTCCATTGAGTTTCTACACCAGACAAGTTCGCATAGTTGTCGTTTACACCACCATTATTTGTAACAACAAGTGGCGCAGTGTTCAAGTCGAACCAAACATCACTTTCTGGAGATAGTTTTAATGTGCCGACATAATTGACAACACCAAATGGGTTCACCGAAGTTGCTTCGGAAGCAATTGGTTGGTTAACAAACACAGCTTGTGTGTATGGTAAAGTCACCAAAGAACTATATGCTACGTTTGAAATTTGTGTGTTACTTAGTGTTTGGTTGTATTGTAACCCTACGTTATTGATTAAGTAAGTTGGTCTAGCAATACCGTTGGTGTAATCCAAAGAGGCACGATATTCTGGATTTGTTACATCGCCGATGCCACTACCATTGAATGTGTCTGTGACAAATCCGTTGTTGAATAGACCCAAACCTGTATTGGCATTTGTTGTAATTGTAGAATTGGTTTTTGCCTCTAATGCGTTTAGAGTTGTGTAGTATTCAACATTAGTCAAACGATTGTCCAAAGTTGAGATATCCTTCATGGTATATCTCTTGTATGGAATAATATTCACGGCAACATTAGTGATATTGGTTGTGTATGGATCATATGTCAAAACATATAATGTGATGGCATCATTTTGATTTGCTGGTGGTTGTGGATTCAAGTATGCTGGCACACCTTGCAACACTTTGAATAGACCATCTCTAGTCAAAATAACTTTATCAATTCTACCCAAATAATAGGTAAGGTCAGCCGATACGTCCACTTCAGATAATGATTGTGGAATTTGGAATGATTGTAATACGAATGAATTGGTATTATCGGTTCTTCTTGGTCTGAAGTCGATACAATCACTCAACTGAAGTACATTTCCTAGTGAAGTAGTATAAACTGGAATAGAACCATAATCAATAGGATAAGATTGTGGTGTCAAGTAACCATATCCAGAGTGTGTGAAGTAACTAAAGATTGGCAGAATCTGTACTGGGTTTTTAGGATTAGAGTTTCTGGTAATAGTACCGTGGTCATAATAACCATCAGTCTGGCCTGTACCGAAACTGTAATATGTTACATTGTTGGTCAATGCTGTCCAAGAACTTGGTGAAGTAGATGGAGTATTGCCTGCGTTACTATTTGCTAGAGAGATGTAACCTACTGTTTGGTATACAACAACATCACCAGAACTATACGATGTGCCACTTGCCCATGTAGATTTATAGGTAGATGTTGTTGGGAATTCATAAACAGCGTTCAATTGGTACACATCAGATACCATCAAACTTTGAGTTACTGTGTTTGCAACGTTCAATATGTTACCCACATAGTTTGAAACCAAAGTTTTTTGTCTGTATGCATCATTTGTGGTTTTAACTGTAGCAATAATACTTACAGTGTGACCTGAGTATGTAAAAGTACCAAAGTTAATAACTGCTTGGTAAGAAGATGACAATGTTACTGTTGCATTATCCAATGAGATAAAGTTACCTGTTGTGTTGTCAACAACCAAGAAGTTTTGTAGTGTTGCTTGACCAGATGAAGCCAAGAAAGAATCTGATGTCTT
>Ga0316217_10002914_pt1 | contig 20145 bp, 15 predicted proteins | sample 1anoAmetaG_FD_203633 | JGI IMG/M metagenome (GOLD analysis project Ga0316217, IMG submission 203633) | Freshwater microbial communities from Trout Bog Lake, Wisconsin, USA - 1anoA | ecosystem: Environmental > Aquatic > Freshwater > Lake > Hypolimnion/Profundal zone | place: USA: Wisconsin...
TTGTAATAGTAGTGAATGCTACTGGCCTATATTTTCTGTTGCTAATCTCGGGTTTGGAGATACGGTAATTAGAGGTGATATTTAGGATATATAAACAAATGAGAGAAGGTAAGTTATCGCCTCAATCTTGCTTCATGACTTACTCGTCTTTCTCGTATTTTTCTTCAACTTCTCTGAAAAGCATGCTCACAGCCTTCAATTTGCTATCTTACTACTTTTCCCGTTTTTTCTACAGATTTAGATATTGCTTGTAGCGGTTCTACTTTAGAAAGGGGGTACCTTGAGCTGGTTCTTTGTCTTTTTGGGGAAAAAATTGCTAAGGATATGAAAATCAGTTCCATATTTTTTGAGCAGCAGCAGGAACAACTAGTGCTCGTCAGCAGTCCAAAGCTTAGACTTCTCTTTTGACTCCTTGGATTGGTTACTAGAGATAGATTCGGTCTCGCTGTGACTGACTGTGGATTTGGCCTTGGGCTTTTTCTTAGTCATGGATATAATACTTCGAATTCGATGGTGTCGATCAAGTTGGAGAGAGTGGTGATGTTGAACGAGCTGGAAGGATGCGATAATTAGGCGGGTTATTAGTTTTCTTATTTCATGGAACTACTTAATAATCAATTAATCAGCTCTGTGACTTATAAACTCAAATTCTTTTATATTTTTGTTACGTTTTCAATCAAATGCTTCCTTATTGATACCTTTGTATCTCATTAATTTTGGAGTTCTGAAGATTCGCGGGGGCTAAATTTTGTATAAATTAAAGAATATCATTTAAATGCACACCATACTGCGAACTAGTAATCTTGTTTGGGGTTTCAAGTATCGGAACTCAAGTTTATCTTTGAATTTATGTTTAAATCCTGAAATTTTATGGTCACGATATTTGCGAAGCATAGAGAGGAAACAGTTTATAAATTTTGAACTCTTGGCTTGTTCGTTATCAGGATACGATATTTCTGCAAATAAGCAAATAGACTGGCTTTTTCTTGTTTTATTCTCAAAACTTGGTTTATGATAAATAGCAAAGAAACTATACAGGTGTTACTATTGCAAAGAAAAGATTTTGAGGATATACACTATCTTAATCAATATTGTTTACTAAGCATGCCGATAAACTCCTAATAGGTTTGCTTATAGCATCTGAACTCATCGTACTTCTCTTCGTAGAAATTCAAGTAGAAGTTTTTCTCGTTCTCAGTGTTCTAGCCGCAACGCACAACACACAGAGGCACCCATTGGTAAGTCTTATACTCTCGCAACACTCGAATCAAACACTGCACTTGCTTGCTAAACTTATTGTCCTGGCTAACTATGAGCTCCTCATCCAGTTTGTCTTGCTTGGTCACTTTCTATTTTCCAAACAGTGCCACATTGTAGTTGGGATGGTACTGCCGAGACAAGTAGAGGTAGAGAATATTCCCGGCGTCCAACAAAAAGAGACCTTGCTTCACTTAATCGAATCGAAGCTAGCAGCTGTCAGGATACTGGAAGTCCTAATCAAGACATCTGTCGTTACCGATGCTTGTCAAATCGAACAAATAGGGAGAAAATGAGGTATTGCACTCTGAGTAGCCGCAAGATTGCAGTAGGTTGCGATGGGCGATTATTTTCTCGAGGATGGGGGTATCAACAATGATATCGATTTGTGAGTGATAGTTCTTGAGGAAAGCGAGGAAGCTGAGAAGCATCCTTCTGAACTCAGGCGTAAAATTCTATTTTAGCTGGTGATTACCTCTTTGTAAAAATCATAGGCGCACTTCCAAATAGACGCAGCATGCTTGACCAACTTGCTTTTGCAGGTAGTCACATCTTCCAGTCTCAGCGCAGACAGGTAGATTTTGAAAAACGTGGAAGCAGTGATCTGAACATGCATGTTTTAGAAGAGGCGATCGATGCTGTTGGTCAGTGGAAGAATGGCAGTATTCACTGAGAGGTAGTGCTTGCGGTTGTAGATGTAGTTTGTTACGATTTGTAGCGAAAAGCATTGGGCAGGGTTGAAACCGTCTTGTGGAAGAAAAACTGCGCAGATCCTTTTGGAATCTTAGTAATGGCAGATCTTGAATGTGATGTACTACTTCAGGCGATAGATATTACCATAGACTGCAGTGTAGTACCATCCTGCGGAGATAATAAACTAGACTCTGGTATCGATGTAGTAGACTGCATTCAGCAAATGATAGAACTCGTAATAGAACCTGCTTAGCTCTTCATCTGAGTCCTTGCTATAATACAGCAACTCTGAATTTGTAAGCTTGCAAGTATCTGAAAGAATCCTGATATTTTTCCTGGCCCGAGCAAAAACAAAAAATGAGAGTGATATATTTTAGACGAGCATGGGCTGGACATACCTGTTGAAAAACATTTTGTTCTTGGTCTACAGGTAGGATTTGATTTTGACATTCTCTTGAGGATTTGTCGACCATTTGAAATTCTCGTTCATTTGGTTTTCCCCAGCTATCGCTTAGTTTGCCTGGAATATATAAATCTTCCCTCCCGTGTGCTTCACTTATTCGTATACTGTATTCAGCACTTCGAAAAACTTGCTGGCCATTCGACTATTTTTTTCAGCTAACTCTTCTAAACCGTCCAGCAAATCGAAAAGCTTTTCCTAATATAAACACATTTTTACACGTATTTATCCCAAGTACGTCTCAGCCGGCCTTGCTCCTTGCGATCTTAACGAAGGATCTAAAATTGTCCTTTCGGCCTACTCGCCTGAAAAGTTGTAGGAGTGAAGAGTGTCATCGAAGGTGTAGAAATAAATAACGGACTCATTGAGATCCTCCCTTGCTAGCACTGTCTTCATGACTGTCACTATATAACTCAGCATTCTGCATTGTGCAGCTTCCTTGGAAACATCGACCAAGAAAATATAAGTGCTCTAAGGAGGCGATCCTTGGTAGATTCTAGATATTCCATTACATACCCAGTGGGCCCATCTACTAGGTAACTCTGCTGTGTCCTCTCTACTGCGTCTCCATCGATGGAATATTAAAACTCATAGGGGTTATCACGGCCACAGAGGAAACATTTGAAACCCTTCTTGCTGATATCATTGTAGTAATTCATATATGCCCTGCAGCTGCTACAACGCGGTATAGTGTTAGCAGACTGCTCCACGTATGGGAGTGAAGGGTTTACAGGATTGATGTAGCAACTAAGCGGGGCCTTGTATCGATTGTACAGATTCAGAGAGTTAGGCATGAATGTATTCGAAAATTCAATAGAGTCTGGATTCGACTGCACGTACTCCGCAAATACTTCATACTTTTTCTACCTCTCAGGGTCAAAAGCTACGGCTGGAGCAGAAGCAGGTTGGTATGCGGGGGCGGTGCCTGTCTTGGTTTACTCCGAGGACTGCTCAGTGACCACGCTTTGGGCCTATCTACGTTTTTTGAGAACCCGACTGACTGACATACGACCAATTATAAACACACAACCCACCTCTATTCATTTATTTGAAATAATGCACATAAATTATCATGCCTCCTTTTGCAACGTCCTGCTCTTATGCTCAAGCTTCTTCTAGGCAGCTTCGTACACATTCTCACCCAAAACAATTCTAAACACCGCAATGGTGACACTTGGAATCGTTATGGTGAAGATGCAAACAAAAAAGACTATGTTATAACTTACGAAACGGAATAGCCACTCAATCCAATTCTACACCTTTTGTTTTATCGTCTGTTTGTAGTATATTTTCATGGCTCTTCGGCACACAGAGTCGTAGCGAATGTACATCACCGCAGCCATCACTGAGCATATATTGAATAGCCACCCCACGTCATAGTTATTCATTGCATTACCCTGGAGCATCCTGCCATCGGCATTTAGACTGTAGTATAGTCGAGATAGGCTAACTGCTGATAAACACCAAGGCAAAATAGCAGGGATAGTCGTAATCTATAAAGCTTGGAAAGCGATTAGCAAAGTTCGCCAGTTGACTCTTTTCTAGACTAAGTTTTTCAAATTGTAGGCAGCATCAGCACAGCCTCTGCCGTGCCGCTCGGCCTGCCAAAATCTTTTTCTGACGTCTGTCCAAAACCCTTTACCAGTGTGAATGCTGAGCTGGTTGAAAGGAGTGAATATGGGAACAGTGGTGATTTTGCCATTGGTCTTCCAAAAAGCCTTGATAGTCGTATGAAAATCTTCCCCTATTCCCTCAGGACAGGTATCCCAAAACCCAATTTTTTCAACTAAGCTATAGGAAAGGGAGTAATTAGAAAGAGGAAAAGATGCTCCGAAAAGGGAGTAGAGGTTGCTAAAATGGACTAAACCATGCGCAACGTCATAATACTTCACAACGAAGGGCACCTAAAGCTAGTTCCTGGTAAACATTTGGCAGGGCTGGAAGATAAACGAATGCACATTCTAAAAGTTGCCAGCAATGTGAGCGTCGACTTATTTGATGTATAGTTACGGTATCCATGAATCCGCATCGATGATGTTGAGAATAATCTCATCCTTATTGATACTCTGAGGTTGGAAGTAGTTTTGCTCCAAGTGTTCAACACACCAACTTACATTGGCTGCTTTTCCCCGCTGCTCGTATTTGCGCAACTCGTGGATCGTAAAGCCCATGAATTTTAGCCTGCTCTTGTACTTGGTGATAAGTTTTTAAGCCTTGGCCTCGGCGTTACGCTAGTGATCCTCCATGCCCAAAAATACGGAGTATCTCTGCCTTGCTTGGGAATGCTTGCATATTTCCTAGATGGTCTGAGATAACACTTCTTCTTCTTAATTATAATTCGGTATTACGAATAAATGCTCAAATTAATACTTTTTTCGGACTGCAGCCAATCCCATCTTCAGCTCAGCTGAATCTTTGCCAGAAACCTAGCTAAGCTATCTCTCCAATTTATCCATAAGTCTATGAGCTTTGTACGATCCAATGTAAGTCCAAATACACCCAAAAGTAGTCCTACAGGTGAGATAGGTGACAGCAAAGAGATAGTATTTTTCGTATAAGGCTGGGTAGTAGGCAGGCCCGATGAACATCAGTACCCAGTTAATTATATACAGAAGAGGAAGGTAAAGTTTGTAATACTCAATCCCCTCGAAGTCTTCTATCCTCATTTTTATATTATTGAAGTCGTTTCAATTCATAAATGTCAAACAAAAATAAACCAACAAATCACTTTCTATGTCTGACGATTTTAGTTTAGATTTTCGAGCCTACAAAAGAATGGAATATAAATTTGAACAGATTGAATAGCTTCACTACAAACGGCATTGTTTTCAACTTGTCTAAAATTAGAAGAAATATAAATAATATAAAGGAGCAGTTTTTGGCTTCATCTTCTGCCTATAAAAAATCCCTGGGAAATTGAGCCTGCCATCGCATTTCCCAAAAATTAATGCTCCAATACATCTAAAATGCCGATTCTGGACTCAGGATCTTTATTGAGGATCATAGTCATCAATTCTTTGCATTTTGGACTCAAGTTCTGAGGGATTTCTATCTTGGAGTTCACTATTTATAATAACTTCTTTTGTTGGTCAATTTTGAAAGGAATCCGGCCAGTCAAAAATTAAAACATCATCACTCCTAACGCCCAAATATCTGCCTGCTTGTCATAGCTGCCTCCCATCAGCAGCTACGGAGAAATATAGAGAGGAGTTCCACAAAACGTATCTCTCCTATCTCTCGGCGAATACACTGCCCAACCGAAGTCTCCGATTTTCGGTAAACCAAACGCCATCATAATGTTCTCAGGCTTGATATCTCTGTGAATAACATCGTTAAGATGTAGAGCATATAGTCCTTAGCAGATGCCCTTCATGATGAGCCTCCATTCGTCTTCTTTGAGCTTACTTTTGACTTTGAAAATGTCATACAGCTGTCCCGCTATGCAATATTCCTGCAGCAGGTAGACATTAGTCTGGTCGTGGAAATAGCCGTAGAGTCTGACTACATTGACGTGGTTGAAAAAAGACTGAATCACTATCTAGCGAGCCAGTTGGTCTTGAAATTGTTATCTGAAAATGGTTTCTTTCTTGATTATCTTCATCGCCAGAATCAGTCCAGTCTTCAGATGCCTTGATTAAACCAATTATACCTCGCCAGATAGACTCTGCTGAATTTGCCTTAGCCCAGCAGCCGGCCCAAGCTGAAGTCCTCAATCGACATCTCATGCTTGAGTATTTCAGTTGTTGTTGTAGAGACTGTTTCCTTTAGCATCTTCTTCTTAAGTTGCATACACAGCTCTTTGCACTTTTGAGTTTTTTAGTCTAAAAAAAGACGAGATGTAGCTTGAACAACTTTGGTGGGTAAGTCCTGTATCTCAGGGCTAAATTACTATACTTTATTTTTGCGGCTATAAAATGAAATCTTAGACTGGATTTCTTCCAGGGAAGTTTTGAATTTTTAAACCTTATTAATGGCCTTTGTTTAAATCATTCCCCTCTCACTTCTAGCCCTAGCTAAGCTCGGAGAAACCGAAGGTCGACTACTTTCCTATTTAGCTTTATTGGCCTTATCTCTCATGTAAGCTGATTTCATTTGTTGTGCCAAGTCAGAGCAAGGTTTCGAAGCTTTAGAGTGGAGATGGGTACTAGAGTCAAGAGTTTTGTTGGGCGTGACCGTTATTTGGGGTGAGCGGTAGCTATTACGATGTTGTGGCCAGTTAAACGAATCATTTGAGGGACTCTAATAAGTTCTGCTAGGTTTTGCTCCCTTGCTGATTTCTTCCATTAAAGACGACATTTTCATCTTGATGGAGGTGTCACTGCATCTCATCTTTTATAATTTATACTAAACCATATATTTTCCGAACAATAACACCTTAATTAAACAACAATCCTCGTAAAACTGACACATCTAACAGTTTTAGGTCTAACTGCGTTAAATGACAATCTCGTTGCAAGTTATTAAAAAATTAAGTCCATCATTAGATAAAAACACTAGGACTGTAAATTATTTTTTGATTTATTAAATTTCAAAATGATTGGTATCATTTGGTTGTTGGTGTCGCTTCCATGGTTTCATCAAGTGAACATTTTTTCGATCAGAAGCGGCTTAACCGTTTTCTCCTTCTTCTCAGGGCCGTATTCCTCAATAAATCTTTTCTTGAATTAAAAGTCAGCATCTTCCACTTCAAGCTCGAAATCGTCTCCCTACTCTTCAATGTTGATGATATATCGAATGAGCTTATGATAGCTGGGAATAGAGAAATGCAAAGATTTCACTTCGCTGCCGATGCTCACAATGATTCTGATCTTATTGTATACATAGGAGTCGATGTAGTTGTTGGTAAGGTTAGAATCCCAAAGTTTGTAGAATTCGAATCTAAATAAGAACAAAGCTACCCTTTAGTTAGGTTGTAGTTGACATGGGAGGCAGTGGTGAAGATTTAATTCTTCAAAACAGAATTAGATTCAGCCTAAACCCTGATAGTGCCCTTCTTGTTTCCTTTGTAGTGGGTTTAGAAGTAAACTTTTTCAGCCCCCGTGACAAGCTAAACTTTGACTGGTTATTTCGCATAGGCTTAGAGCCAATGAGTATAGCAATGCTTCTTGATCTCTTCTTTGGTTGATGCAACAATGCGATTTGATGTTAAAATGTATTTGGCGATCTATCTCCAAAGCTAAGGGAATGCATTATAGAGGTCTTCTCCAAGCTCAATGACATGATATTTGAATTACTTGCATTTGATGCAGTGCACTGCATCTTTGAATCTTGAAAAGATATGTTAAGTGTGTATTTTGATACCCTCTTAGCTGACTTTATCGAAGTAGTTGATGTTAGACTCACTGATTGAGGGTCTGATGGTTTCGGCATCCTTCAATTTAAAGCCAACTTGGTAAGCTCCGGAAGAAATAGTTGATTAATATTTTATCAAAGCGACGATACTTCTGTTTAGCAGCTTGTTGTAATACGATGGGTCTTGGTTTCCTATCTTGTTTGCTACATACTAAATTACCTATTTTTTCTTATCAGTCAAAAACTCACCTTTTACTTACTATTTTTTTTAATGCTAATGTTATTCAATCTTTGGCTTGCCTACACTTGAGCCTACTTTTTCCTTCTTTGCTTCACTCAAAACTGCATGTAATGCAGCTGTTTTTGGTAAAGATTTTAATGCTATGGACGATCCTGCTCCTGAGATCAGATTGCGAGCTATTTCTTGGAGGTAAAGTGGAATATTAACACCTGTGTCATTAGGAAGCAATATGGTTTTATCATTTTCCCCAGACAAATACTCATAGTTATAGTTATAATTATACTTGGCGAGGCCCTGGAATTCGTGAAAACCATCTTTAACTGCATTATAGAATCTCTTTTAGTAAATTTCTCCCATTTGGTATGATCGTCTCAACTCTCTGCTGCTCGTGATGTAGTATTCATAGGTGCTGAAGTAGGAGATGAATTGGAAACTATTAGCTTGAGAGCCACTGGGCATATATGCTGTACTCCAAGACAAAATCGGATAATAGCCGACCGAAGTCGGTTTAAGTTTTGGGTTGCTCTGTAGGCCTGTGAGCTGCTGCTGGTTTATTTGCAAAAATTTCGATTGGTTAATAATTTTGTAAAGTTGGCTTGCACTTTGTGCACTCTCTCCTCCAGCAGCATTCATATTGGCATACATAAACTGGCTTTAGATGAAGCTACTCTGATTTTGGTCAGTTCTGATTCTGATTTCAACTTCTGCGTCTATCCAGCCGTGATACAGGAAAAACATAAGACTTGTTGGAGAGTACATCGAATGATTAAGAAATGCGTTACCGTAGTTATGCATAATGTTGTGAGATGGCACTATTCCTGAACTGGCGAAATTTTGGAACTTTTGGTACTGAGAATTGTAGATGCCATTCGCTAGTGAATAGTGAGGGGCATTTAGGTTGAATTGGTTGACCTAGTTTCTTTGAAGCTGACCAGAATTTACTATTTTATCTCTTTAAGCGGTAGTCAGATATTGCAGGTTCTTAGCTGAAGAATTGTAGCTCACGAGAACTTCATCCCGCTTTAAATTTAAAGATTTTACATCCTGATGATTTTACAAAACATATTAGTTGTAGTTCCTCTGTTTGACCAAAGCCTGCGAATAGCCTCCCCTAAAATTATTTTGAGCAGAATAGGCTTAACTCGGGGTCTCCCTGAAATTGGTGGTTCCTGAGATTAAATTTTGGTATTCCTAAGAATTCTCATACTATTGTATATCCGGATCGTTTTCGATCAAAAAACTTTGCATTGAGCTCACAAAATCATCCCGATTAAAGTCTCGAGAGTTGTTGTTGTACAGCCTTTCGAGAGGATAGATCGACCAGGGCAAACTCTTTCGGACCAAGAGGAATAGCTGATCCATAGAATCATAGTTTTCAGGTTATTTTTCGTCCAACTCTGGAGGAAAAGTCAAAGATTGAGGGTTTTTATGATTGGTAGGATTCCAATAATGAAAGCATACCTTTCCTTTCTGGGTCTTCAACACCTGTTAGTACTCTGTGAAAACCCTAACCCACGCATTTTTAAAAGCTGGAGCGTTGAGCTCTGTTGGGATGACTTTGTTTGTGAGTACTTAATCAGCGTAGTTCAAGAAGACTTCGGCTAGAATCAGCTGGTTCCTGTGGTATGATGGAAAATAGAAACAACTATGCTAGCAAGTGCTGGCGTGGGAAGCAATTAACACATCATGTAAGTTGACAGGACTTTGCTGTCTTCCAACTATTGTAGTGTATGTCCACGTTCTGAAAATGGGAGGAGGTGGCAAAATCCCAATCATCTTCAGGCACCAGAAAAATCTTTTCCTTTCATCGCCCAAAAGGGTGGAAACATCCTTTCGGAAGTTCTGCTTGTAAGGCTCAGCCATCTTCGATTGTTTTGATTATAAAAACAAAAGATTTTTTCCTCCATATATATCTGATGACGAGATTACCAATTTTTTAAAATTGGCTTATTAGTCTTCCTATAGGATAATAACATGAATTAAGGTCAAATATATAACATGATATGTTTTGCCGTATTTTGCATAGTCCGTTCAGGATTTTTTTTTGCAACCAGCGATCACGATCTTTATCTTGAATATACCAGGAATGGAAATTCTCTAACTACAGTTCTTTTTTTCTGAATATAAGTCCTAAATCATGTTATTTTACCATAGAATTTCTTCGGGAGCGAATAAAATAGCTATCAAAAACTTTAAAGTATGATAAAATTAAAGGATTTAGTTATGTAATGCTCTGGATGATACTATTTTTTACTTTTGAGATAACAATCAGCTCAGATAACTCAAAAGAATCCGATTTTATTTTTGGAAAGTAAACATTTACAGCATTTACATGGTCATCTACTAAGCAGGACTTCGAAATACTTTAGAAAACCATCTGAGCAGAGATCAACTGTTGACCATAAATTTATGCGAAAAAATGTTGTTTTTAGGGGGCAAAAAAAAACTAGATCCATATAAGATATCTTCTTTAAATGCATACCAATGATATTAAAAATTCATGAAAAAAGAAAATCTTAAAACTTGTGCCAAACCATGCTTGACCTATTTACTGTGGCTTCGGGGCTCTCCTCCTTCGTTTCGAAGTGGTTTTGCTTTACAAAAAGCTTTAAAAGCATGATGTTGATTAACGTAACTTTAGAGCTTTATATGGAATTTTTTCAAACAATCTACTTGGTTCCTATGAAACCTGTCTAACCATTTGATGGTTCGATTTAAGCTAAAAAACTTAACAATATTCGAAAGGAAGGAAAAAATTATTGAATACCAAGAACTTCAAAATAGCTTGACAAAGCTAGAAAACAATAATTTAGACACTTCAAAATAAAATATTTTCGGCGAGTAGCTTCAAAGTAAAATTAAAAGCTCGTTTATAGTTATAAAGGCTGGATTTAAAAATAAAACCTAACTTCAAACGGTTTATCTAGCCACCCAAAGAAAACCAATAGGAACTACTCAAAAGATGAAGCCTTTAGACTAAGGGCTTTAGTAAAAGTGGTGCACAATAACAATCAGCCACACTATACAACCAGCATAGATGGCTTCGCACAAACAAACCTTAATGATGTTCTGCATCCAAACTATTCATAACTAAATATGCTAGAACTGATCACTCCACAAGAACTGCATCAATTTGTCCCAAAAACTCCTTCACAAACTCAGAAGAATCAGTCTGTTGCTTTATGTATACAATTTCGTTGATTTGATCGATGCTTATCTCCCCATTATGATAAGTCTTTTCAATCAGCACCAGCAGCTGGTCGATTGAGACTACCTAGCTAAGTCTCAGCAAAGTATTCAGCTTGATGGTCGAAAAAGAATTGATAATGGGTATCATGTTCCTTGAAAATGCAGCCTGTTCTATAATGCTCACCCCATCTTGATCTTTTTGACTCAGAACTGTAGGTAAACGGAACTAGACTGAAGAGATTTCGGCCTTTGATATTATATCTTCTCGATACATTTTGGTCACCAAATCGTAGAGTTTACTTTTTTTGGCTATCTCGCTCAGGCAAAGGGAGCATACAATTTTGTGAGATTAGGCGCCTATTGGTGAGATAAAAGCGAAAGCTATTGCTTTTTAGACTAGCGATATCTTTGCAAGCTCATCCTTGACGAATGCCTCCATTCTGCAAGCAGATAAATATTGCCATGCTGCCTTGCCGTACTCTCCTTTTAAAAAGTTGTTCCCTGCACTTATTGCCTCCAAACGGGCATATTGCAAGTTGCTTAGATTCAATTTGGAAAGGTCATTGATGTACTTTTCGATAGTATTTGTGCGATAGAGATCTCCAGCTTCAATGATCCCCTCACAAATGTGCAGGCACGCTTACTGAGTAGTAAATATGTTACAACCAATGCAGACCCCCTTAAATCACTAATATTGATTTCTAGTAAAGGTCTCAGGAATTATTTGGGGTTATTCGGCTGCAGCATCTTGGCGGTTTTGTAGCTCAGGATCTGTGTCAGATGGAGTGTACTCTCATGTATGCATAGTACTAGCTATCTTTGCCGCGCTACTTCAGAGCCTAGTTGATACGCTCGGGATCTGACTCAAAAACTTGCGTGATTTCGGGCAACACACTAGGACAGCCTTTGTGGCACTCTACTTGACACAAAAGATACGACTGATGATGGCTTCGACTTTGGGCATGCAAGATATTTAATTATAATTCTTGAACAAAGAGCAACTATTATAAGCAAACACAAACGGCTGCAGTTGTTAGACTTAAATAGAAACGCGGAGAGTAAATCCCGATAGTTATATCGAGTTATAAAATTATAAATACTAGTATTAGATCGCCATCATGAAAAATGTCATCTTAGAGCAGTCTTTGACCGACCAGTATCAACCTATAGCCACCTTCGTCCTCAAAACCTACTCCATACTTTCTGTAATGCTTGCTTAACTCAGATGCCGTAAAACGCATAGATAATTGCCTGGAGCCAAAGTGGAGACAGCTTCACCATAAAGGACATCAAACTTTTCGTCAGCCAAGTGCTACCCAGACACTTCCGACACCGCAAATACGAAAGTTTCATCCGGCAGGTACCAACTATGTTATGCAGCTGAACATGTACAACTTCAGCAAGCTGAAAAACCAAGACAGACCCTCCTTCAACAATCAGTTCTTCAAGAGAGACCGCGAAGATCTTCTAAAACAGATTCATCGCAAGCCCGAAAAAAAGAAGCGACTGGCTAGCAATATATCGCTTTCCAGTATCGAACCAGAAATGGAAAATAACAACCAAGAACCCAAACTCACCTAAATGCGGCAGCCCACCTACATTCTCATCCCCATGCAGTCAGATATCCTCAATCTGTAAAAATAACTCACTGCTTAAAAACCCAGGCGAGTAACGTTCAGAGATGAGGTTTAGTCAGACTCAGAGTAGAACTTTTCCACCCTGATAAAACCAAGCAGCAAGTGGCTCAGCAAAAACTAGTCATGCTGGGAATAAATAAAATCCTACAAGTCTTTCAAAGTATCAATGAAACTGCTAGACGATGGGCTGGAATCAATCCAGTCATTGAAATGCCTGCTTGCATAGCCATCAAGTTAATCCAGGGTTAGCTGTAACTTGATAGAGCCCTTTACACTCAAAAACATCAACTGAATGATCGTTAATTATCTATTCTTTCTCAACTATTAACATTTACGGTTTTTGTTTAGAGCTATTTTTATATTTGCTATCTAAGGGGAGCTAGCAGACAAAGATATTAAACGAAAAATCATTAGTAATTACATGGATGACATTTTACCGCCGCTGAAAGCTACAAACATGATTAAGAAAGGCTCCTACGGCTACATTTTAAAGGATGTGCGGAAAGCTGACAACAGCTAAGTCGCAATAAAGACTATAGTTACTCTCTTCAAAAGATTACGCTAGCTCCCCAACTCAAACTTCAAATTGTTTTGCTTGAAAATTAATTCCAAACATTCCAATCTGGCCACACGATTGAATTTTACAAAAGGCAAGACTTAGACAAGTTCGACTAGATCTAAAGTAATTTGCTAAAAGTTTTCATAAAATATTCTAACAAACACTTTGCGGGTAAATCTCGATAATTGGACACTTAAGCATCTCCATTCTGTGAACGTTGTCCACAGAGATCCGAAGCATGCGAGATCAATGGACAGGGGCTTGTTGCCAAAATTTGTGATTTGAATTAGCTCAGATTATCTAAGAACTAGTGCTTGAACTATATAAATAGAGTGATTTTGATTAGTAAAAGAAAATGGAGTAAAAGTGCCAATAAGAACGCCTATTCAAGAAGATAAGAAATAGAAGCTAGTGTAAGCTTTTCTGCTTCACCAGTTGCTTGTTTGTTTCTGGAAATAAAATATTCATGAAAAAGACTAAGATAAATGCTTCGCCCTTTCATGATTCATTAAGGAAACCTAAGCTTTTATTTGTATTGGTGAGTATTAAAATGAATTCAACTCATAATTAAGAGATAATAAATGAATCAAGATCAATGAGGTAATTGAGCATTGCATCCCTTTTTCATTATTTAAACAGTTAATTTTATTAACCCGATTTGCGCTTTCAAAATGGCTTATTTCGACTATGGTTAATTTGCCATTCTAGTCTTCACGCCTAACACTCCACACTGAATAACTCCAAACTGCTCACTTTTTTGCTGGCATCTTTGACATACAATTTTTAGCTTTTCCATTTTACTTAAGTATCCGATGAGGACAAACATTTGCTTAGAGCCTGCAACTGTTTGTAGACTTCTTTTATCCTTATTTAGTTTGACGAGTTGGTCATACAAACCTTCTTCCATTTTTGAAAATTCGCAGTGTAATTCTTACATAGGCCTTAAGTTTCTCGAATAATATTACATAGTTTAGATCAGTAATATCGGAATTTAAAACTAAGCTTCATGATGATAATTATAAAACAAAAGCATGAATTTTGGCAAATTTTGAATCAAACTGAAGTACCAAGCTTTATCATTCAAAGTGCATTTTAAAAACCCTCTTCATTTATATATGTAGGTTAAGTGTCAAATTTTGATTATCTTTTTTGCAAAATTTTAAATTTGACGCCAAAAAGAGGCATTAGGTCATATGTTTCGATACAAATTCATGTTCTTATCTTATAATTAATCTAGCTAATTTAGGATCAATTGGAGCCTCAGTCACCGTTTTCACAGTATTTGCTTATTACTTAAGATACTGTCATGTTGTAGATTGATAATAGTTAAGTACTACTTGACCTCCTTAGATTTACTCCTTCAAAAGTAGGACTTCGCCCTGTGTATAGTCTAATCACATTTAATTCTCTCATGATATAAAATGAAGTGGTCAATTTAAATCTTATTATCAAAAGTTTTGCTATTTGTGATCATGTTTTTTACTTTCTTTACTATCTGATGCGTCCATTGCAACTAGGTTTTCTTCTTAGTTTTCTAGCAACTTCAGCTTTTGCTTCTGCAGCATTTTGAATTTGAGCTTCTAATGAAAAGTTGAGTAGCCATTCTAGTTGACCTTTTTGGGAGAACTAAAGTAGTTCGGCAACTTCCCGATTGTACTTGGAATATTATAGTTTCCTACCCCAGGCTAAATATCTTAATAATTACGTTTAGCTGACTGAATTATAGCTTTTTCCTTTAGCTGTTGCCTATTTTACCTAACTAACTGCTATGGTTTTATTTTCTTAGATTGTAAGAGCCAGGTCCGATTTAGCCAGTTATCGTCTTAGAGAAATCCAGACGGTCTCCCTTCAGGACTATTGTTGACTGTCCTCTAAATTTGGTTACGTTTTCCTTAGGCTTATAATAGCAAGCACTCGGAGTTACGAAAGGCAGTTCTTTTTATTTGTGTTTACCGATAGCTCCCCCAATAGTTGAAAAGGTCTTCATGGGTTAATAGGTGCCTGGAGCAGGTACGTTCCTATCTGTGTCTGATAGGCGCCTGACTTCTTTGACAAACGAACAGCCTTTGTTGGCTTTCTCTAATACTTAACTCCCAGTGTATTTATCTGGACTAGGAGTGATGAGCATAGCAGTATTTGCTAGCTAAGACCTATTTGATGTTTCTATGACTCCGCTAGGTATTTTGTGTTTAAGGCTAACATTATAGTGGTTTGGGGCTGGGTTTTAGTTGTGTTAGAATATTGTAGTTTCTCGGTTATGTTCCTTGAAGTCAAAGATCCTACTTTTGATGGTTGTCTTTTTCTTGGGGCTTATTTAGTAGAAAACTCCCGGAGAGTCGATAATTTCTTAGTGGAATCTTTTATCTTTTGGAAAACTAAATTAAGGACTTTTTTTATCTTGCCTGCTTTCATAGTTAGCTGGACTTGGATTTTTTGCCTATTATCCGTAAAGAGGAACCCTATTACTTGTCCCGAAATGATTCTGAGTTCTGTCTATAAAACGACTTACTTATTTAAAAAGGCATTGTGAGTTATAGAGCCATAGGTCCCTGGCCCGGGCAACTGATTTTCATAAGTTGTTTAAAAAGTGTAGCCAAAGCTAAAACTTTTGGTCTAGGTAAGTGGATTTGACTATGTATTGTAGAAAGGAATCTCTGATATTTTCGCAGGGGTGTTTTTTGTCTTCGGCATGCTAAATTTATTAGGCTATTTCTTTATAATTGGTATTATACCTCAATCGAAGAGTGGTTTATTTTGTAGGTCTGTGGCGATGGGAATGCTTTAAGATGTGGGTCGAGAAAAGATTCTCTTGATGTTGATTTTCCTATTCGCCACTAAGGATTCGGTATGTTTTTATGCTTGAACGGATTATACATGCCGGGACCAGGGACAGTCTTATCTCCCAACTCCAAACAACTTTCTAAGTGGATCCTAAAATACTCTTTGGAGATGTTCCGAAAGATTTCGGTCCCGAATGGTTGGTTATTTCAGCCATGGACACAGCGATTGTTGTGATAATTTTATTAATTTATGTAAAATCAAAATAAGTCCCAAATCGTAGAAAACTCAACAGACTAAAATCTAGACAAATACTATCTCAGAATGAAGAGACCTCTATCAGCTCTCATTCTATTTTCATTTAATTTTTAAGAAGGTTTATTAACAATCATTATGCAGCAAAGATTTACTTTTCTTGGTTATTTTCTCAAATAGAGCAAAATCTCTACTGACTCAAAGCATTTTGTCTCTAATTGAAAGTTTCACTAAAGATTAGAACATTTAACTGTAATTGAAAAAAATTGAGAGTGGCTTTCTCATTCTTTAATATTAAGCATTTGCCATTTATTTTTTGATTGCCCCTTTACATGTATTGCCTCTTGAAAATAATAGATTATTTGTATAGAGTTCAGATAGTGTAAAAAATGAAAACAATTGTAAATATTTAACAGCTGGGTAGCTAAAATCACTGACAACTAAAACATTATAAATCAGCTTTAACTTTATTCCCCAACTTAAAAAGACGACTATTCTTGTTCCACAGGCTTTTCATTTCCTGTGCCTCCTTTTGGCTTGTTTTACCCAGAAAGTTTCTCTTTTACGTAGGTCTGCAGCCTTCTTATGATTTGGGGGTCAAGCTCTTTCAGATCGAATTCAGCACTTATCTTTCCCTTCCCCTCATTCACTATGTCCAGTATCCCTTTCATATATTCTTTAGGCAGTTTCTTTATATTCAGTCCCAGTTCTTTCTTTTCAGCCAAACTTATAGCTTGGGCTGAGGATTGGTTATACTAGGAATCCTTTGTTTCTTTCTTTGACTTCTTGACTTCGAGACTAGTAGTTTTGGAGGGGTAGGCTTCGGGTACAAATTCTTGATGGCTATAGGTTCTGGGCAAGTCTGGATTTTGCTCAGATGTGATTTTACGATAATAGGCTTCAAACTACGCAGTAACTCGTGTGAACTAGATGTTCGAAACATTAAAGGTGTAGCTGTTGGTTATTATCTTGGCAACATCGGCGTGGAACTGGGTGGGAGTAATATACTGGTTGGTACGCAGGTTGTTTTAGATAGTCGAAAGATCCATGGGTTATTTTATTATTTCTACGTAATGAGGAATTCCCAAAGCGATTGGATCCACTGGCTCTCTGAAAGGCCAGGAAGTTCTGCTGTTTTTGAGCATGCTCAAAATCTTAATGCAGGGGCGAAGAGCTTAGCTGACGTTCTCAAAACTATTCTTACGGAAATCTTTCTGAGCATTGTACTTTTAATATACAGCATTTTAGTTTTCCTAAGTAATGCGATTACTGTTGGTTTTTTGAACTCTGCCAGCAGCAGGTTTGGTGGAAGTGGGGTTTTTAACATCTTCCTGAATAGAATCCGAGTTACTTTTGTTGGTTTTTTCTTGACTTCGAGGGGAAGCTTGGGTTATTCGGTGACTATTTTGACCGTATTAGCAATGCGTTTCAGTGATTTCGGTTCTATCTGAAACGAATAGCCTCTGGGGAGAAATTTGGTCAGAAAGGCAGCTTGTTGAGGGCTGAGTTGAAGTTTAAAAGAGTCGTTTGGAGTTTCGGACAGAATGTTAAGCTATTTTAATTGGTTCGATGCTGGTAGTTCGGAAGGCTGCTAGCTTTGGCTCATGCACCGGGTTGTTTAATTTATTATTAAGCCCTTAATTTTTGTTGCTGCATTTATATAGCACCAATATCAACTTAACCTAACCATCTTGCCCACTCCCATCTATCTCTACACTCTACATTTCTATACGGCAGTCATTCACTTTTGCTTTTACAACTCTTGTCTCACCTTTTGCCACCTTAAATCTCTGAAGTTCGCTTTTCCCTCCTTTCTGAAATTAAAAAAATGATTTCCGCCAACTCTCAATAAGTGAACTCACTCCTCCAATCTTTGAAATAAAGGAAGGGCTTTTGTTCAACTTCAAGAAAAGCCATGTGTTTTTGCTGTTTTAGCTGAATTGTTGGCGTTTCGTGGAAGGGCGGCTGAGGACGGAAAGTCGAGGGTTTCGATTTTTATTTGATGATATGACTTTGTAATACAAAATCCATTAATTTGATAATTGTATTCAAATTAGTATTATTTTTGAAGATGGGGAGCACAGTCAAGCAATAATATTTTGTTATAACTCTTTTAAATATAATCAGCCAAAGCTACGTGCCTTTTTCTCACATTAAAAAATTGAGCCACAAAACTTCATCCAACTTAGAGATTCAATCATCGAAACATCAGCTTCATTGTATTCATCAATCTCGAAATCCTCTTTGCAAAAGTTGAAATGCAAAGTCCGCCAAAAGTTACCTTCATATTACTTTTTTGACCCCTTGGTCTATCGTTTTAGCAGCAGTTCTCTCTTCAAAATTTAACAGTTAAGCAGAATTCATTGCCTGGTTTACAAAACAAGTCTATTTTTCAAAATATTAAATATCATTGATTTTTGGCTGATGGAAGCAATTGAGATAAGTTTTTGACCAAATTAACGTCCAGTCCAATATTCATGACTTTTTCCTCGAGTTCAGTTCTCTTTTTCATCAATTTGGTAGCCTCCTTGAGCCCCTCTTCAGTCTCTTTGTACTTCTTGATGAGTTCGGTTATTTTTTCATACTGGCTGCTTATAATCTTCTTGAGCTCAGCCTTTTCTTCTTGAGCAACCTTAAGCTTTTCCTCATAGTAAATTTTGAAATCTTTCAGATGCTATTCCGCAATGATATGGAACTCTTTTTTTGCTTCATCAATATGGATGTTGTTCTACATTTGGAGACGCTACCCTTCTGCCTTCATCTACTTCATCCTAGACTAAAGAGTATTGATTTTGTCCTTTAATATACTTATCTACTCTTTCTTACTCAACAGCTAGCCTTTTAACTCCTATATTATCTTTAGCTAAGGAAGCACTCCCTTTTTAGAATCCAACTCATAACTGTTCAATTCTGCTCGAAGCTTATTTATCTAATCATCTTTTTACTTTCTTACTTCGTTTAGCTCTTCCTACAGATCTTTTTTCTCTTTAGCGATCGACAAAACTCTGTTGCTGAGCTGCTACAATTAGTAGTTAGCCGCTTGAATCCTTTCCTCGACAACTTTTTATGAGTTTTCATTTTATCGGCTCTGTAAATCCATGAGTTGCCTGAGTTTTCTGATCTCCTCCTCCAAGAATTTATGGTTGCTGGTTTTGGCTTCAGCTTATTTTAAGAAGCTCCTACTTGTCATGAGCATCAGGCTTTTTTCGTTTTCTATTTTCTATCTATAATCATTTTCCAGAGTAGATATACCCATCCTCATTTTCAGTATCTTGCTGTTTAACTCTGAAATAGTAATTTAATAAGTTTTTTTGGTTTCATACTTCTCAGCTGAAAGAAGGTTCGTCAGCTCTCTAAGTTTTGCGTTTTATTGGTCCATTCTGTAGATGTTTCCTGATAAGTTTTTAAGCTTGAGCTCGTATAGCTATTTTAGCTGAGTAATATCGTTTTGATGGAGTGCAGCCAGTTTCACTTTAAGCAACTCCATATCTTCAGCTGCATTCTGAGAAATTTAGTTTATTTTCTCTTGAAGGAGGTAATTTTAATGCCTGAGTGCTTAAGCATCTTTTGAACGCACCAAAGATTATGCTTACTGTTGAGTCTTTATTGCTTGGTTTTAGGACTATTTCGCCTTTAGCAATAATACCAGCTGGCTGTATTCAGCTTCAAATAGCTACCGGAGTTCACTCCTACTTTTCATGCCAATTTCGCTGAATTATGTCATCAATTCATTGAACTTTGAGCGAATGTTGTCGTACTTTTCTATTTATCGGCTCAACTTTTG
>Ga0316217_10002915_pt1 | contig 20137 bp, 15 predicted proteins | sample 1anoAmetaG_FD_203633 | JGI IMG/M metagenome (GOLD analysis project Ga0316217, IMG submission 203633) | Freshwater microbial communities from Trout Bog Lake, Wisconsin, USA - 1anoA | ecosystem: Environmental > Aquatic > Freshwater > Lake > Hypolimnion/Profundal zone | place: USA: Wisconsin...
AGACTTGAAACCGGCGGGGAGCAACGCAGAAGCAACATCCAACATTCAACATCCAGTTAGTGGGATGGTTTGGAGAGGGAGACTGGGTGGGAAGAGGCGATTGGCGGGGCTGGGGAGGTCAGCTTCTGGTAGCGCACGATGCCCTGGAGAATGGCCGCCGCCATTTGTTTGCGCCAGCCGGCGTCAAAAATGTTCCGGCCTTCGACGGGGTGGGTCATGTAGCCGCCTTCGATCAGGATGGCGGGCATTTCCGCCGTGCGCAAAACCTCGAAGCGCGCCCGCCGCACGCTGCGGTCGGTGACGCCGAGGCAGCGGACGAGGGCGCGCTGCACCTGGTAAGCGAGCAGCAGGCTTTTGTCCTCCAGGCGATTGGCGGCACACGCGCTGTGGCCCGAGCCAACCCCGCCCGCGTCGTTCGAGGAAGCGGCCCCCATGGGGGTGATGCAGTAGGTTTCCGGGCCGTGCACATTGACAGCATCCGCTGGCGACGCATTGAAATGCAGGCTGATGAACAGGTCCGCGCCCCGGCGGTTGGCAAGGTCCGGGCGCACCGGCAAATCGGCGTACACATCCTGGTCGCGCGTGAGAACGACCTTGAAGCCGGCTTGCTGCAACTGACGGCGCAGCTCGAGACCGAGCGCGAGGGTATAGGTTTTTTCGTTGCGGGAAAAGAGCCGGCCGACGCGATTGCCCGGATCCTTGCCGCCATGGCCGGGGTCGAGACAGATCGTCGTGATTTTTTTCCCGGACGGCTTCTGTGGAAAAACCAGCGGACGGAGCGTTTTGTCCACGTCAAGTTGGGAGATGAAGCCGCCTTTGACCAGGGGAAAGGACAGTCGCACGCCCACGCCATTGATGGAGGAATCGGCGGAGTCCTGTTCAAAGGCCAGGCGCGTGGTCCGGTTGGTGAGGATGAATTCCGCGCCGCGGTTCAAGGTGTAGCCGGCAAAGCCATTGGCCCGCGCCCAAACGGCCAGGGCCACGTAGTTGCGGCCATTGATGAATTCGGCGCGGGCGGCGGCGGGGGAGAACAGTGCAAGGCTGGCCAGCAACAGCAAGGCTGGCAGGTGGAGGCGTAAAGAACCGAAGCGTTGATGCGGGCGGCGGGATGCGTGAACCGGGAGGCGGGGAAGAATGGGAGCGGATCCCGCCGGGGACAAGCTGTCCCCGCCCCGATGGCGGCGTGAAGCCGGGAAGCGCTGAAGCAAGGGAACTGTCATTACCGCGCAAGTTGCCTGCGCCGGGCGCGGGATTCAAGGAAAATGGCCGCGCGACAGGAAAATGGCCGCGCTCCAGTGGTTTGGACCGCGACCGGTCCCCGGTCGCAGCACTCGGGATTCACGCCCAAGCTCCAGAGGTTCGCCCCACGCTGCTGATTTCCCCGCGCTCCGGCCTACTCGAGCAGCTTCAAGAATTCTGTCTCGTCCAGGATTTTCACGCCCAGTTGTTGCGCCTTGTCCAATTTTGAACCCGCTTCGGCGCCCGCCAGGACAAAATCCGTTTTCTTGCTGACGCTGCCGGTCACTTTGCCGCCAGCGGCTTCAAGCCTGGCCGTGGCTTCCTCGCGCGTCATGGTCGGCAGCGTGCCGGTGAGCACAAAGGTCTTGCCGGCGAAAATCGGGGCGCGGGCGGGCGCTCCGCCAACGGCATCCCCGGCGGCCGACTCGCGCGCGGGCCGCCCGCGTTCCGGCGTGATGCCCAGCTCGCGAATACGGGAGAGAATGTTCTTCCCTGCCGCCGACGTGAAAAAATCCAGCACGCTGGCCGCCGCCACCGGGCCGACCTCCGGCAGCCGCGCTTTCAATCCACCCGCAACCAATCGGGATTCGAGATCGGCAATTTCCTGTTTCAGAGCGGCATCCCGCTGTTCGCGCAAGGCCTTTTCGGCTTCAGTCTTGGGCGGATTCCGGCGCGAGCGCGGACTGATTTCAGCGCGTTCGCTCTCCTTCGCGCCCAAATCGCGGATGTCGCGCAGCACCTGAGAATTGGGCAAGGCCTCGAGTGATTCATGCGTGGCGGCCAGTTGTTTGGCCGTGGCCTCGCCCACGTCTGAAATCGCCAGCGCCAGTATCCAGCGGGCGAGCGGCGCGGTTTTGGCGCGTTGCAGCGCGTCGAGAATTTTCGTGGCATTTTTATCGCCCAGCGTGCGCGGCTCGTCGTCGGTGCCCAGGTTCAGTTTGCCAAGCTGCTCCAGTTTCAACGCAAACAAATCAAGCGGTTCCTTGACCAGCCCGCGCTCCACCAGTTTATCCGCCACCATGCCGCCGAGCGATTCGATGTCCAGCGCTTTGCGTTGTGCCAAATATTCCACCCGCCGCATGAGTTGCGCCGGACAGCCCGCGATATTCTGGCAGCGCCAGGCCACTTCCTCCGTAGTGGCACGGGCATCCTGCCCGTGCGAATCAAAACTCACGGACGGGACGCCCGTGCCACCTAGCTTCTCTTTCGCAATCGGCCCGCCACACGCGGGACATTTGCCGCCCACCTGCGCAAACAGATCGAATTCCTGCGCGCCGGGCGGACGTTTGGTTTTCACCACTTCGAGCACTTCGGGAATCACCATGCCGGCCTTGCGAATGATCACGGTGTCGCCAATGCGGATGTCTTTGCGGCGGATTTCGTCCTCGTTGTGCAACGTCGCGCGCGCAATGGTGGAGCCTTGCACGAACACCGGCTCGAGTTCCGCCACCGGCGTGAGCACCCCGGTGCGTCCGACCTGCACGGTGATGGCGGTGAGCACGGTTTCGGCCGGCGTGATCCACGGGACCGGTTTGTGGACGATGGCATAACCCGGCGCGCGGCTGCGGCCCGGAATGCGCGCCCAATCGGCCAGCGTGTTGACCTTGAGCACAATCCCGTCTATCTCGTACGGCAACTGCCGGCGCAAATCCCGCTCCTCGTCGTAATGCGCCACGATTTTCTCGCGGTAGATTTTCAGAACCGCCTCGATGCCGTCGCAAACCCACCACAGCTTCTGCGTGGGCAGACCGAAGCGGGCGAGCGTTTCCAGCATTTCAGAATGCGTGGTGAACTCGATGCCGTCCACCGCGCCGGTGGCGTAAAACACCGCGCGAATTGGCCGCTGCGCGACCAGCTTGGAATCAAGCTGCTTGAGCGTGCCAGCGGTGGCGTTGCGGGCGTTGGGAAATGGTCTTTCGCCGGCGGCAGCCAGCTTGGCGTTGATGGCGTCGAATTCTTTGATGGGCATGTAGGCCTCGCCCCGTGCCTCCAACAGTGCGGGAAAGTCGTCGCGTCCGGCGGCGGCTGCAAACAAATCCTTCTCCCTGGATTTTGCGGCCGGGGCAAGACCGGTTTGGCGCAAGCTCAACGGTATCGCCCGCACCGTTTTCAGATTCACGGTGATGTCATCGCCCTCCACGCCGTCGCCGCGCGTGACGCCGAGCGCCAGTTTGCCGTGCCGATAATGCACGCCGATGGACACCCCATCCACTTTGGGCTCGAGGATGTATTGGATTTGTTCACGGCCCAGATGTTTGCGGATCGTTTGGTCGAAGGCGCGCAACTCGGCCAGCGTGTTTTCGTCGCGGGCGCGATTGCGTTTGTCGCGGTCGGGCTCCTCGGCGCTGGTGGGCTGCTCGGACGCCGCCACCTTGTCGAGCGAAAGCATGGGCACGAGGTGTTTGACGCGGGCGAATTTCTCGCTCGGCGCGCCGCCGACGCGCTGGGTGGGCGATTCCGGGGTGACGAGGCCGGGGAATTCTGTTTCCAGCTTTTGCAGTTCATGGAAAAGCTGGTCGTATTCGTGGTCGGTGATGAGTTGCCGGCCCTCGACGTAATAGGCGTGGTCGTGCCGCTGGATTTCAGCGGCCAGCTCGGCGTGGCGTTTTTTGGCGTCAGCGTGTGTCACGGGGAGAATGATGGGCACAGGACGGCGAAAAGGAAATTATTTTTGAGCGGTGGCTGACGGAGCGCAACGTAGCGGCGGGCATCCCTGCCTGCCGTGGAGCCGGGCTTCCCAGCCCGGCGGATTAAACCTCGCGCCAACCAAAGCGCGTTGGAGTTCTGCCATGCCGCAACCCAACCCACGCCTATTCCGGGCGGCATAGATGCCGCCCTCCACGTCAGGCAAGGATACCTGACACCACAAACGGCAGCGCAGCCTTCTCGGCAGCGGGTTCTGGCGGCTTCTCGCAGCAGGTACGGGAGACGGGCAACGAGGAAATCACCATTGAATGGTCCCGGTGCTGCGGATGTCCCTCCTGCCTATCCCGTCTCAAAGGCACTTCAGTACACGACCTTGTTCAGCGGGTACTCGATGATGCCTTCGGCGCCGGCGGCCTTGAGCAGGGGAATCAGTTCGCGGACGATTTTTTCGTCAATGATCGTTTCCACCGCCACCCAGCCCTTCAAACTAAGGTTGGAAATCGTGGGATTGCGGAGCGCGGGCAGCTCGGCCAGCAGTTTCGCCAGATTTTTCTCGGCGATGTTCATTTTCAAGCCCACCTTGGCTTCGGCGTCCAGCGCGCCCTTGAGGAGCATGGCCATGGTTTCGATCTTTTTGCGCTTCCAGCCGTCCTTCCACGCCTGATGGTTGGCAATCAAACGCGGCGTGGAACTCAATAACTCCTCCACGATGCGGAGATTGTTGGCCTTGAGCGAGGAACCGGTTTCCGTGACTTCCACAATGGCGTCCACGAGTTCGTGCGCCTTGACCTCGGTGGCGCCCCAGGAAAATTCCACCTCGGCATGCACGCCGTTCTTCTTGAGATATTTCTTGGTGAGGTTGACCACCTCGGTGGCGATGCGTTTGCCCTCCAAATCCTGCACGGATTTGATCGGCGAATTTTCCGGCACGCACAGCACCCAGCGGGCGGGGCGGCGGGAGACTTTGCTGAACAGGAACTCGCCCACCTCGTGGACTTTTGAGCCGTTTTCCATGATCCAGTCATGGCCGGTGATGCCGCAGTCCAGATAGCCGTGCTCGACGTAGCGGCTGATCTCCTGCGCACGAATGAGGCGGATTTCCAATTCGTCGTCGTCCACATAGGGCACGTAGGAACGGCTGCTGACCTGGATGTTGTAGCCGGCCTTGGCCAGCTTTTCGACGGTGGCGTCTTGCAGGCTGCCTTTGGGCAGCCCGAATCTTAGTTTATTGCTCATGTGTGTGTTAAATCGTTGCAGCGTTAAAACGTGGAAGCGTGAAGCGTGAAAACGGCCGCACAGGGCCGCTTCAATGTTTCGCGCTTCAACGCTGCAACGCAAATTATCCAGTTCCCTCGCGGGAGTGCCAGTGTTTTCTTGGCATTCACCGGACAAATTTGGTCACTTTACTTCGACAATCTGCCAGTCGTTCTCCACTTTTCTCAAGTGAAAGGCGCGAAAGCCCGTCACGGCGTCGCCAGCATACCAGCGGCCGATGGCGTCCACGGTGTCATCCGCATTCGGCTCGTTGACGTCCGCGCTCAAGATTATTGCCGGCTTGTGGGTGTCCTTGTCCAGCGGCGTGCGGTGGGGTTGCACGTCGGCATGAATGCTCTGTTTGATGGGCGGGAGGTGATCGGGATACTTCTTGATCATGGCCTTGATCTGCGCGTCGTCGGCCTGGATAAAAACCGCCGAATAATTGGCCACGTCCCAGAAGTGGCATTCCAACAGATAGCTGAAGAGCAACTGCTCAATCTTCAATTCGTCGGCCTTCTCCAACCGCTTGGGGGCGGGGACCGGACGCGACACGCTGGCTGCGGCGGCGCGAATCTCATCCTCGTCGGAGAACATGATTTTATCGGGAGGCGAGGCGCAGCCGGCCGCCCAGACGAGCAGGCCGAGCGCCAGCGGATGCAGTTTGCACTTCATGTTTTTACGGGTTCAGCAAATTCAGTTTTGCGGCGTATTCTTCCAGATCACGCGCCGTCCCGCCACCGAAATCTCCCGGCGTGCCAGCGCCGCGACACAACGGGGATAAAGCTCGTGTTCGGCGGCGTGGATGCGCTGATGGAGGCTCTCCGGCGTATCGTGATCCAGCACGGGCACGGTCTGCTGGCCTATGATGGCGCCCGCATCCACGCCCGCATCCACGAAATGCACCGTGCAGCCGGTCACCTTCACGCCGTGGTCCAACGCCTGTTTCCAGGCTTCCAAACCAGGAAAGGACGGCAGCAGCGACGGATGAATATTGACGATGCGGCCGGCAAAGGCCCGCAAAAAATTCCCCTTCAACACGCGCATGAAACCGGCGAGCACGACCAAATCCACCCGGGCATTTTGCAGCGCGGTGACGAAGGCCAGTTCGGCTTCGTCGTCCAGTTTGGTGCGAAACTGACCCGGCGGGATGAACTGCGCGGGCAGGTTCCGCTCGCGCGCCCGCGCCAGAATGCCGGCCGGCTCGCTATCGCTCAGGACTATGGCGATGGCCGCCGGGATCTGGCCGGCGGCGAGAGCGTCGGCCAGCGCGACAAAATTGGAGCCTTGGCCGGAACCGAGCACGCCGATGCGAAAGGTGTTGTTCATGCTACATCAGTAACAGAAAGCGCGGCGAAAACAAAGGGGAAAGGCGGGCGGCGCGAAAAGTGATTCAAAGCCATTCGGCGGGGCGGGTGACGGTTTCATTTTCACCCACGCGCACGGTGGCGGGGAGGACGTGGCGTGGAAGGTCCGCGAGCGGCAGCAGTTTGCAGGTTACGCCCATGCGGTGATAGTTGTCATTACGTCGCTGGTTTCGCTCATCCTCCAGCGCCGGGATGTAAACTGTGATCTTTATTGTCGGGCAGTTCCGGCGCACCCACTCGACGGCTGGTTCCAGATCGGAGTCGCCGGAGACGATGACCAGATTCGGGCATGGGGAAACATGTGAAAATAAGACTTGATTTTCAAGGTCAAAAAGACGATACAAATATCAACTTCTCGCAATTGCGATGGGGTGATCCGAAAGGGTTGCCCCGCTTTTTTTGCCCGGATGGGCTGGCCGGAGATTATTTTCCTTACCAATTCCGGCAAATACTGCCCTCCACTAACTCTGTCTTTAGTAGCAGAATCAATCGTGCCCACGCTGGGAACAGCCCTTCTATTTTGAATGGGAAGGGCGGCAGGCGCGGAATCGCCCTCAAGAGAAGGTGTTTTTCAGTAAATTCCGATCCCAGATTGCAAACCAACTCAAGGCGGAAAATGTTGTTCACGCTACTTCAATAACAGAACGCACGGTGAAACCAAAGGGGAAAGGCGGGCGGCAGCCGGGTTTCCAAGGCGGATTCAAGCATCGGGGCGGGGGCAGCTTGTCCCCGAGGCTGGTTGACCAGAAGCAAAACCGTGGGGACGAGCCGTCCCCACCCCTAGCCTGGCGCCTGCTTAAATCCCTTGAGGCTCAACTTGGGCGAAAGTGATGAAACTCGCGGGCGAGCCGCCCGCGCTCCTGGCTTCTTTGAAAAAAAATATCAAACTTCTGCTCGACAAAATTTGCCCGGCGGTTTCAAATCACTTGCGGCATGGCGAACGCATCCAAAACCAAACGCATCGGGATTCTCACCGCCGGCGGCGACAGCCCCGGCCTCAACGCGGCCATTCGCGGCGTGGGCAAAACCTGTCTGGGCTACTATGGCATGGAGATCATCGGCTTTCGCGACGGCTTTCGCGGGCTGGTGGAAAACCGGCGGATCAAGCTGGACCGCACCACCCTGGCCGGCATCCTCACCATCGGCGGCACCATCCTGGGCACCAGCCGCGACAAGCCTCATCGCATGGTCATTGATGGCCGCACGCGGGACATGACCGAAACCATCGTGGAAAATTACGACAAATGGGGTTTGGACTGCGTGGTCTGCCTCGGCGGCGGCGGCACCCAGAAAAACGCGCTGCGCCTCCATCAGGCCGGCCTCAACGTGGTCACCCTGCCCAAAACCATTGACAACGACGTGGCCATGACGGACGCCACGTTTGGCTACGCCACCGCCCTGGATATTGCCACCGAAACCATTGACCGCCTGCACAGCACCGCCCACAGTCATCACCGCATCATCGTGGCTGAAATCATGGGGCACCGCGCCGGCTGGCTGACCCTGGGTTCGGGCATCGCTGGCGGGGCGGACGTGGTGCTCATCCCGGAAATTCCCTACGACGTGGAGCAGATTGCCGCCGCCATCCGGCGGCGCAGCAAACACGGGACGAACTTCAGCATCGTGGCCGTGGCGGAAGGCGCCATGAGCCGCGACGACGCCCGCGCGTTTGACGCCGGCGAGAAGAAGCTGGAGCGCGCCAAGACCTTGCACGACAAGAAGGAGGCGAAGGTCGAGCTGGCCGCGCTGGAGGTGCGGCATCAGGGCAACACGATGCGGCTGGCCAAGCAACTGGAGGAACTGACTCACCTCGAATCGCGGGTGACCATTCTCGGCTACGTGCAACGCGGCGGCACGCCTTCCGCGGCGGATCGCATCCTGGCCACGCGGCTGGGCAGCGCGTGCGGCGACCTCATTAAGGAGGAGCATTATGGGGTGATGGTGGCGGCCCGCGGCGACGGCACCGAACCCGTGCCCTTGGAAAAAGTCGCCGGCAAACGCAAGGCCGTCCCGCTGGATCACACTTGGATTCAGACCGCGCGGCATGTGGGGACGTGTCTGGGGGATTAGCCGTTTTTTCATTCTCCTCCTCATCCTCATGCTCATCCTCGCTTTCGGGGTCTTGAAGAGAGGATGAGCATGAGGATAAGGATGATTTAGCTGCGCCGCGTGGAATGCCGACCGCATCCTCAAAATCCTCAATACCTAACCTTATCCGGCTTGGCTTCCCACTCGGCAAACACTTTCAACGCCTCGGGGCGCAGCAATTGGCGCATGGGGATTTTTCGGCGGGCCACGGACCGGGCCACTTCGCGGTAAATCCAATCATCGTCGAACTGGACCCGGGCAGCATCCCGGCGCGTGTTGGCATAATAAACCCGCGCGAGCCGCGCCCAGTAAATGGCCGCCAGACACATCGGGCATGGCTCGCAACTGGTGTACAGCTCGCAGTCGGCCAGATGAAAGGTCTTCAGCTTCCGGCAGGCGGCGCGAATAGCCGTGACCTCGGCATGCGCGGTGGGATCGTTGGCCGAGGTGACACGGTTCCAGCCACGCGCGATGATCCGGCCCTCGCGGACCACGACCGCGCCGAACGGCCCGCCGCAACCAGCCCGCATTTTGGCCTCGGACAGCCGGATGGCTGCGCGCATGAATTCTTCTTTCATTGGCAAATTCTTAAACACCGGCGGTATATGAGAGGACGGCGGGATAAACGACCGAGCCGGAGCGCGGCCGTCCTCGGCCGCAGCATCGTCCGCATAGCGGAGACCAGCGGATAAGCCAAGCGTTCTTCACGTTCCACCTTGCTGCGCCCGAGGACGGGCGCGCTCCGGCATGTAGTCCATGTCACGCACTTGGCAGTAAATGCAGTCCTCACGTCGGCTGCTACATCAATTGGGCTTTTTACCGACGGTTATCGCCGAGGCATTTGGCCGGTGAATTTGTAATCGCCAAACAGAACGTCCGTGATGCCCAGGCCTTCCGTGCCGGGCAGCCACGCGGCAACGAAGGCGGTGCTGTCGGCCAGCGCCTGGGTCCAAACCAACGGCCGGCCGGAAAACACCAGGGTCACGACGGGCGCGCCACTGGCTTTGGCCCGGGCAATCAACGCCAGATCTTCCGCCGACATATTCAGGTCCGGACGATCACCCTTCATTTCCGCATACGGTGGTTCCCCCACGACAGCGATAATGGCATCAGCATTTTTCAAATCCCCGCCGGCCGGAGAAAAAGTCACTTCCGTTTCCATGGAGACCGACTGGCGGATGGCCGCCAGCAGGCTGGTGCCGCCATGCGTCACCAAGCCGCGCCGACCCTGCCAATCCACCGTCCAGCCGCCGCATTGCATGCCGATATCGTCCGCCCCGGCACCCACCACGACCAGATGTTTGAGATGTCGCGACAGCGGCAGGAGGTGCCGGTCATTTTTCAGCAGCACCAGCGATTCGCGCACGCACTCACGCGCAACTTCGCGATGGGCCGGCGAACCAACTGCGGCGGTCAGCGCCGGATCGGGCGTCTGGCCGGCAAACAGGCCCATCTGGAATTTGATCCGCAAAATCCGGCGCACCGCGTCATCAATCCGCGCGACCGGCACGCTCCCTGCCCCCACGAGTTCCTTCAAATCGGCGATGAACTCCACGTAGTTGTTGTTTTTGCCCGGGCCGTTCGGAATCATGATCATGTCCAGGCCGGCATTGATGGACTGTTCGACATCGTGTTTGTAATCCGGTGAAAGCTGGTCAATCGCGGCCCAGTCAGAAACCAGGAAACCGCGGAAGCCGAGCTCGGTTTTCAACACGTCGGTGAGCAGATGCTTGTTGCCGTGCATTTTCACCCCATTCCAACTGCTGTAGGAAACCATGATGGAACCGACCCCGGCATGGATGGCGGCAATGTACGGCGGGAGATATAACTTCCGCAAGGTCGCCTCGTCGCAGATGGTGTTGCCCTGGTCAATGCCGTTGGTGGTGCCGCCGTCGCCAAGGAAGTGTTTGGCGCAGGCCAGCTCGGAAGTGGGGTCGGCGGAAAGTTGCCGGCCTTGGAGGCCGCGCACGGACGCGGCGCCCAATTCTGACACCAATGCGGGATCGTCGCTGTAACCTTCGTAGGTGCGGCCCCAATGGGCATTCTGCGGCACGGTGATGCAGGGCGCGAACGCCCAGCGGATGCCGGTGCCGGCGACTTCCTCGGCGGTGACCCGCTCGGCGCGCTCGACCAGCTTGGGATCGCGCGTCGCGCCCAGGCCAATGTGGTGGGGAAGGATCGTCGCCCCATCAATATTGTTATGGCCGTGCACGGCATCAATCCCATACAGCAGCGGAATCTTCAATCTCGTTTGCAGGGCGTAATTCTCAAACCCGGTCACCATCGCCAGCCAGTCCTGCGCCGTGTTGCCGGCGGCGGGATCGGAACTGCCGCCGCTCAAGACGGAGCCCAGAAAGTACTTCTGCACATCGGCCTGGTCCTTCAAGGCGTCGGAATCCACCTGCACCATCTGGCCGATTTTTTCGTCCAGCGTCATTTGTGCGAGCAGGGCGTCCACCTCTTTGTCGTGTTGGGAAAACAGTGGCGCGCCCTGGCCGAGGGTGGCGAAGGAAAGCAGGATGCCGGCGGCGGTCCATTTCAAGGTATTCATTTTTTGCGGATCAGTTTGTTTGTGGCTTGATGATTTGCGTTAAAATATCCGTCTGGCGGATAAATCCAAGGCCATTCTTTAACCATTCTTTGGCGATTCGATTCTGCCAGAATAGAGCACCCGCCTCCGGCCCGGCTCGCTTCAAAGAAAGACACACCGCCGAGCCGTGCCAGAGGCTGGCGCTCCATAAACTGTTTGTCGGTTCGCAAGGATTGGATTTGCCATGAGCGTGGTGCCTGGCTTAAGGTCTTCCACCTTGATGCACCCAAGACTTTTACCGATTGGCGCGGCCATGCTATTCGCTTGCCTCGCCGCCAGGAGCGCGGACATTCAATTCAAGCCATCGCCCTTGGAGGGCGAGACATTCATCCACGATCCCTCGACCATCATCCAAGCCGGCACGAATTATTTCGTCTTTGGCACCGGGCGGGGTCTGCGCACCAAATCGTCCCCGGACTTGCTGCACTGGACGAACGGCGAACCGGTTTTCCGCGAACCGCCCGCTTGGATAAGGCACTTCGTGCCAGGATTCCAGACTACCTTTTGGGCGCCGGACATCATCCGGGTTCAGGGAAAATATCTGCTCTACTACGCCGCCTCGACCTGGGGTAAACAAACCTCCGCCATCGGCCTGGCCATAAACACGACGCTGGCACAAGCCGCCCCCAATTATGCGTGGCAGGATGGCGGCGTGGTCATCACCTCGACCAACGGCAGCGCGTTCAATACCATTGACCCCAGCGTGATGCTGGATACGGACGGCCGGCTGTGGCTGGCGTTCGGCTCATTCTGGCAGGGAATTTTTTTGACGGAACTGGAGCCGCAAACCGGCCGGCGCCTGGGAACCAACGCGCCCGTCTTCCATCTGGCGTGGAACCATTCCATCGAGGCAGCCTGCCTGACGCGGCACGGCGACAATTACTATCTTTTCGTCAATTGGGGGCAATGCTGCCAGGGAACCAACAGCACGTACGAAGTCCGGGTGGGCCGCGCGGATAAAATCACCGGCCCCTATCGCGACCGCGCAGGCAACGATCTGGCCACCGGCGGCGGCTCGCCCTTTTTGCAAAGTCGCGGGCGCTTCATCGGTCCCGGCCACATTGGCATCGTGAACGATGGCGCCACGAATGGCCCGACTCGGTTCAGTTATCATTACTACGACGCCGACACGGAGGGCCGTTCCCGGCTGGCGCTCGGACAAATTGACTGGTCCAGCGGCTGGCCCTCCGCCACAAATTGAAGCAGAAGGATGGAGGTTGGAGAGTCGAGAATGGAAAACGCAAAGGCGGCGGAGGAGCGCGGGTCTGTGACCCGCAGCGGCGTTCGTTCTTCAGGGCGCATCCGTATTATCGAAAACGCCGACTACTGAACGAAATTGCTGTGACGCAAATAGCCGCGCAACAAAATGGGCGCGGCAATTCAAATCAATTTTTAACCTTTCGCCAACCCAATCCATCTGTAGTCTCATCTTTTGAAAATGAAAACCTCAATCTGTCTGCCCCTCTGGTTGCTGCTGGCCACCACCGCATGGAGCGCGGACGACTGGAAGCTGGTCTGGGCCGACGAGTTCAACACCAACGGGCCGCCCAACCCGGCGAACTGGACCTATGAGCGCGGCTTCGTGCGCAATCGAGAACTGCAGTGGTATCAGCCTGAAAACGCCGTCTGCACCAACGGCCTGCTCGTCATCGAGGCGCGCCGCGAGCGCAAGCCCAACCCCAATTACTCGACCAAGCGCCCGAGCTGGCGGGCGAACCGCCAGTGGATCGAATACACATCGGCCAGCCTCACGACCCGCCGCCTGCACGAGTTCACCTACGGCAAGTTCGAAATGCGGGCGCGCATTGACACCCGGTCCGGAAGCTGGCCGGCCTTCTGGACGCTGGGGACGACCCGCGGCATCCGTTGGCCCGCGTGCGGCGAGGTGGACATCATGGAATTTTACACCGGCAAGGTGCTGGCCAACATCGGCTACGGACTCGACGGCGAAATGCACTGGTCCAGCATCCGGAAACCCGTCGCCGAGCTTGGCGGCGAGGCCTGGTCCAAGCAGTTTCATATCTGGTCCATGGAATGGGACGCGCAAAAGATGGACCTGCGACTGGACGGCCAGTTGATGAATCATCTCGAGCTCGCATCAGCGGACCACGCCGACCAAGGCAACCCGTTTCACGGTCCGGTTTATATCATTTTAAACCAAGCCATTGGCGGCCTGTCCGGGGGCGATCCGACGCCAACGGCGTTTCCCGTCCGCTTCGAGATTGACTGGGTAAGGGTCTATCAGCATTAATAACGGAGTTCGCGCTTGGTGCTTGGATTTCTCAACTCCAAAACGCACAATTGGGGGGTGTCCAAATATGCGGTACTGATTTTTTGCGGCGGGCTGGCCTTGCTGGCGGGCTGCGCGACCCCCAACGAGCCTCCACCGGCGGAATGGACGGATACCAGCCAAGTGCAACCGGTGGAGAAACCGACGTCGTTCAAGCCGATTCCACCGCTGGTGCAAACCAATCAGCCACCACTCATCCAAATCAATCTGCCGCCGTTTTTCATGACCAACACCCTGGCGCGGGTAGCCACCAATGCGCTGGCGGGGACCAATGTGCTTAAGCCGCGCCCCGCGCCGGTGTACGTCTTCACCTCGTTGAAGCGCTGGGCGGCGGAGCAAAAGCTCAACCCGCCGTGCCTGGTCAGCCGGTCGCCCGTCGTCACTTATGCCCTCAGTTCGGCCAAAGGGGTGATGGCCTTGACCATCGGCAGCCGCGAGGCGACCTGGAACGGAGTGACGCTGCACCTGGGCTATGCCCCGGAAATCATTGACGGAGAAATCTTCGTTCACGGTCTCGACCTGCAAAAAAGCCTGGCGCCGTTCCTGTGTGGGGCGCCGGCCGCCTATGGCACCAACCGGGTCATTGTCATTGATCCCGGCCACGGCGGCATCGAAGCCGGCACCATCAGCGTGACCGACCGCCGGCCGGAAAAGGAATTCACGCTCGACTGGGCGCGGCGGCTCCAGCCCCTGCTGGAGCAGGAAGGCTGGCGGGTGTTTCTGACCCGCACCAATGACGTGGTCATGGCGCTTTCCAATCGCGTGACGGTGGCCGAAAACCGCCATGCGGATGTGTTCATCAGCCTGCATTTCAACGCTGAGGTGGAGGGGCAGCACAAGGCAGCCGGCCTGGCCACGTTTTGCCTCACCCCGGTGGGCCTGCCGTCTAATGTCACGCGCGGGTTTCCAGACCTATTGAATCAGGGTTTCCTGAACAACAGTTTCGACACGCAAAACGTGCGGCTGGCGGAGCAGTTGCAACGGTCGCTGCTGCGCGCCACGGGCTTGGAAGACCGCGGCGTGAATCGGGCGCGTTTCATCGCCGTGCTGCGAGGCCAGCGCCGTCCCTCCGTCCTCATCGAAGGCGGCTTTCTGTCCAACCCGCGCGAGGCCAAACGCATTGCCAGTCCCGACTTCCGGCAGAAACTGGCGGAAGCGGTCGCGGCTGCGCTCAAATGAAACCCTCCTCTCTTGCAGACAGCATTTAATTCAGTCCGGTGACCGATTTGAACCGGTTGGTGGCACGCGCGAGGGTTTCCTGGTCGCGGTCAAATGTCCAAAAAGCTTCCGCGCCCAATTCGATGGCGCATGCGACCTGCCAAATGTCCAGCATTACCACCCCGAGTTTCTCCGAAATGGTATCGCTCAATTCGTTCGCACGACGCACGCAAAACGGCCAGTTTAACTCCGCGCGGCGCAGGATACCATTGCGCAAATCCTCCAAGATCCGCTTTTGGCAGTTGCCCACGGTATAGCGCGGGGTGATTTTTGCACGGCGGGCGCGGTGGATGCCAAGACGCAGTGTGTTCAGCAGTTCCAATTCCTGCCAAGCGGTGAAAAACAGCGGACGCCGACGGTCGGCTTGGTATATTTCGTTGGCGCGGCCCGTATTGTCGTCCAGTGCGTAGAGTGATGCAGAGAAGCTGGAGTCCATGTAGATCATCGCTTTTTCCCCTCCCGGAGCATCTGGGAAAAGGTGAATGGCAGTTTCTGGCCGGCACAGTCGGCTGCGGCACGGGCGGCGAAATCCACCGGCACAGGATCATGGCCCGCCGGCGTCCACGTGCCGATAAGGCGGCCATGGTCGGAAACCTGCACCGTGCGATTTTTGTGTGCCGTAAATTTCTTGGTGAACTCGCGGATGGGCAAAATGGTAACGCTCATGTCAGACAAAATACGTCGGACAGTGAAAATGTCAATTCATCCAAATGCAAGGTGGCGCAACGAGCTTGCAGGGCGGTTGCCAAAGTAGCCGCCGACGTGAGGAGCATGGACCCCCGGTGGGAGCTGATACCGGAAGGAATGCCGGCGGTGCCGAGCGCCAGCGGCGCTTTTGACAATAGCCCGCAGTTTCAACTGCGAGTGCAGAGACCGGACGCAAAATTCGTCCCAACGGGACGATTGAAGCACTGATTCAGCCGTCCCTGCGGGACGGGTGTCGTTGGCCAACCGCCACCCGCAGTTGAAACTGCGGGCTATTGTCAAATCGTCCCTGCGGGACGGAACACCACAAGCCGCTGAAGTGAGGCATTTCTTGAGCGGCGGACCGGGGCCACCAATCTATTTGAACTGAATCCGCCTCCTTACGTCGGCGGCTACGAATCCGGTGCAGCCACCCTGACCTGCCAGGAGTCACGGCGACACAACCCGGTAGAAACGCGTGGGGAAAGAGGTCGTGGTGCCATCCGTGAAGCTGAGCGAACCGCTGGCGGCAGTGAAATTCGTGAGATCCATCCACACAATGGGATTCGCCGCCAAATTCGTGGCGGCCTGAATGCGATAGCTGAAATTGGTCGCGAGGGTGAGGTTGAAAAAGAACCCATTGGCGCGCCAGATGAACGGCCTGGCAAATAGTGCCGACGGCGCGGGTGCGTTGGTAGCCGTCACGGCGGCGCTGAACTCGCTGGTGTCGCCGGCCGCCGACGTTGCGGTGGCGGTAAAGGATTCTCCGGCGTAGTTGCCGCCATTGTTGGTGCAGGCAAACGATGCGTTGCCCGAGCCATCCGCCGTCACGCTGACCGTGCCGAGAAAAAGCCGGCCCTGGCTGCCGCCGTCGAGGTTGCGATAGACATCAATGAAGAAACTGCTGCCGCTCGTGCTGCCTAAACTCCCCTGAACCACGGTGCTGGCGCCAACGCCGAAGGCATTGGTGATGACCGGAGCAGCTTGCAGGTCGTTCGCGACACCGGTCAAGTCAATGCCGAGAGCGTAATTGCTGAAAATGGAATTGCCGCGGACGGAATTATTGGTGGTGCCCGACTGAAACAAAACCACGCCGTCCCAACCGGCAAAGGCGATGACATTGCCGGCCCCAGGGTTCACGCCGCCGATAAAATTGCCGCTCGCATTGTTTTGAAACTCGACATCATAGTAGTTACCGACGCCGTTGGTGCCGGTGTTGTCCGTGCCAAAATAATTGCCCTGGACGACATTTCCACTGGTGCCCGCGCCATCGAAGAAAACGCCGCGATAAGCATTGCCGGAAACGAAGTTGGCCGCGCCGGGCTCGGTGCCGCCGAGGGTATTATTGGTGGTGCCGTCGGCAAACAGGACGCCATCATAATTGGGAATGGGCCGCATGCCATTGGCGTCGAGGCCAACGTAATTTCCCTCAATCACGTTGCCGCTGGTGCCGGGCCCGGCGATGATCACCCCGTAATCGTAAGGGAGCCCGTTGCCGGAAATGACGTTGCGCGCACCGGCGACGGTTCCGCCGATAAGGTTGGAACTCGATCCGGTGTCCACCGTGACACCAGCGACAGTATTCGCCAGCGCGTTCGCGCCGGTGACATCGGTGCCGATGAAATTTCCTTGAATCGTGTCGTTGACCACGTTGGAACCGCGCAGCAGGATGCCGTTGCCGAGATTTCCAGAAATGAGGTTGCCCGCCCCGGCGTTCGTGCCGCCAATGGTGTTTCCCATCGCGCCGTCCGCCAGGAGCACGCCGCCCAGTTCGTTGGAAACCATGAGGTATCCGCTCGCATCCGTGCCGATATAATTGCCGAGCACGGCATTGCCGGTCGTGTTCGAGGTCATGATGATGCCGTATTGCGAATTGCCGGAAAGGACATTTCGCGCGGTCGCATTGGTCCCGCCGATGACCGTGCCGGTTGAGCCGTTGCCGGCAAACAGGCCGCTAAGCCCGTTGCCAAGCCCATTGCTGCCCGTGGCATCGGTGCCGATATAATTGCCGAGCACGACGTTGCCGGTCGTATTCGCGTCGGTGATGAAGAGGCCGTATTGCAAATTGCCGGAGAGAACGTTTCGTTGCAGGGCGTTGGTGCCGCCGATGTGGTTTCCGCTCGCGCCGCTGGCGATGAGAATTCCCTGATAGGCGTTGGGCGCGGCATGGGTGCCGGTGGCATCAACGCCGAACCAGCAGCCGGAAATGGTGTTGTTCGTCGCGCCGGGATAAAGCAGCGTCACGCCGTTCCAGTCGAAGCCGGTGAACGCGAGGTTTCTCAACTGGTTGCTCGACGAATAGACCAGCACGGTGTCGGAGGTGAAAGTTTCGGGAAGGATTTGCGAGGCATCCACGACAATGACCGGTTGGTTCGTGAACCCCGGTTGGGTGGCGCCATCAATCACCATGCCGTTGGCGACGAGCGGCGGCAGATGGCCGGTCAGATGGAGGTTGAACACGCCGTTGCTATAGCCGGGGTCGCTCGTGGGGAGGTTGAATTTGACGGTCGTGCCGGGATGATCGGTCGCGTAATAAATCGCCGCGCGCAAACTGTTGGGGCCGAAGTCAGCGGTAGTGGTGACGACGTTGGTGAGCGCCGTGGCCGGCGGATAAAGATACGCCAGCGCCGCGCGGTCGCCGGGACTGAGACAATAATTGCCCAGGCGATATTGGTAGCGCGGAAAGTTGGGCGGCTGGGGCTGCTGCGTGGCGAGCACGCCCGGATCAGTCGAGACAAAATCCCAGCCGAGGTGCATCACGGATTCATAATCATAAGGTCCATTCGTGACGGTCGTATCATCGGGAATAAACCAATGCAGGTTGACCGGCTCGTCCGTGATATCATTGGTCAGAACGGCGATGTAATTGGTCGCGTCGGGGCGGATGTTTTCATGGTTGAAGCCGAACGAATGCCCCATCTCGTGGCAGACCTGCGCCCGGCTCAAACTGGAGACGGTGACGATCTGTGGATGGTAGCCGCCGCCGGACACATAATCCTGAAAGTTGGTGTTGTAGCAGAAAAGAATCCAGTTCGGCTGGTTGGTGTGGGGAACAAATTTCACGTTCGCGGCCAGCTCCCATTCGCGCAGGGCGGCGAGGTAGGTGTTGGTTTCCGCGGAGGTCAGAGTGTTGGTGAAAGCATACGGCACGATGCCGTTCGTCCAGGGAACTGTGGCGGGGGAGATGCCGGCGTAAAAATTTCCGGCCAGGGCCGGCCACGGGATGAGGAAAAAACCTACCACCATCCGGCGCAAAACGGGTAGTTGCGCTGCGCTTGCGAGCTTGAATAACCATCGAACCGACAACATCTTGTATTAGCCTCCTCTATTATTATAATAAGCATTTTCTACCATTTGTCGAATGATTCTTCAACGACCGCTTCCCAGCCCGGCGGAAGCAAGCTCACGCAACTGGACGCGCGCTGGATTAGCCGGATAACCCACTGCCAGGCACGCTTCTTCCGGGCGGCAGGGATGCCGCCCTCTACGTCAGGCACGGATGCCTGATGCCACACGCTCGCGTTTGACGCGCCCGGCGGAACCCTTTAACTTCGCGAGGTGTTTGAACTCGTTTCCGATTACGCGCCCGCCGGCGATCAGCCGCAGGCGATTGAAAAGCTGACGGCTGGCATTTTGTCCGGCGCCAAGCACCAGACCTTGCGCGGCGTCACCGGCTCGGGCAAGACGTTCGCGGTGGCCAACGTCATCAAGAATGTCCAAAAGCCCACGCTGGTCATTTCTCACAACAAGACGCTGGCAGCGCAGCTTTACGCCGAGTTGAAGAGCTTTTTCCCGGGCAACGCCGTGGAATACTTCGTCAGCTACTTCGATTATTACCAGCCGGAGGCGTACATCCCGCGCACCGACACGTTCATTGAAAAAGATTCGAGCCGGAACGATGAGATCGAGCGCCTGCGGCTGTCCACCATGAGTTCGCTGTTCACGCGCCGCGACGTGGTAGTGGTGGCCAGCGTGTCGTGCATTTACGGCATCGGCAGCAAGGAGGATTATGAGGCGCTGGTGATCCCCCTGCGCGTGGGACAGGAAATCTCCCGGGAACAATTCCTGGCGCGGCTGGTGGATTTGCAGTACGACCGCAATGACATCGCCTTCGAGCGCGGCCATTTCCGCGTGCGCGGCGACACCGTGGAAGTGCGGCCGGCGGGACGCGAGGACGGATTGCGGCTGGAATTTTTTGGCGATCAAATCGAACGCCTCACCCGCTTCGAGCCGCTGACCGGCGAAAAAATTGAAACGCCGCTCGCCGGCATGATCTTTCCGGCAAAACAATTCGTAACCACCGGCGATAAAATGAAGCGCGCCATTCTGGCCATCCGCGAGGAACTGGGCACGCGCATTGCGGAGTTTGAGCGCGACGGCAAGCTGCTGGAGGCGCAGCGCATCAAGCAGCGCACGGAATTTGATCTGGAAATGATGGAGGAAATGGGCGTTTGCTCGGGCATCGAAAATTATTCGCGCCACATCTCCAACCGCCCGCCCGGCTCGCGCCCGGCGACCTTGTTCGATTTTTTCCCGAACGATTATCTGCTGGTGATTGACGAGTCCCATGTCACCGTGCCGCAGATTGGCGGCATGTTCGAGGGCGACCGCTCGCGGAAGACGGTGCTGGTGAACTACGGTTTCCGGCTGCCGAGCGCGCTGGACAATCGCCCGCTGAACTTCCTTGAATTTCAAGCGCTGCAAAACCAGACCATTTACGTCAGCGCCACACCGGCGGCGCGGGAGCTCGAATGGTCGCGG
>Ga0316217_10002916_pt1 | contig 20132 bp, 14 predicted proteins | sample 1anoAmetaG_FD_203633 | JGI IMG/M metagenome (GOLD analysis project Ga0316217, IMG submission 203633) | Freshwater microbial communities from Trout Bog Lake, Wisconsin, USA - 1anoA | ecosystem: Environmental > Aquatic > Freshwater > Lake > Hypolimnion/Profundal zone | place: USA: Wisconsin...
GCTGTCGAGGTTTTGGCAGCGGGCGGCTTCCAGGATGAGCCAGTGCGTTTGAGCGAGGGCGTATTGGATTTCGGCGCGGGCGGACAGGGAATTGCCCAGCACATGACCGACGCCGAGCCATTCGCGGCTGAAACTGAATTTTCCCGCCGCCAGCAGAATGAAAAGAGCGCCAAAGCCCATCAGCACGGGCAGTTGTTCGCCGTGGGTCCAAAGTGCGGCGAAGCCCAAAACGAGAAAGAAAGCGGTGAAGACATAAGCTCCCAACACCACATTGCGACGGGAAAGGCCGGCGTCCAGCAACCGGTGATGGATGTGTTTGCGGTCCGGACGAAAGAGCGGCAGCCCTTGTAATCCGCGCCGCAGAATGGCGATGCTCGTATCCAGAATCGGCAGGGCCAGGACAAAGAGCGGGGCGATCAGCGCGGAAAAGATAGTTCCTTTATGCGAACTGACAATGGTCAGGCAGCCGATTAAAAACCCCAAGAGGTAAGCGCCGCCGTCACCCATGTAAATCCGGGCCGGCGGGAAGTTGAACCATAAAAATGCCAGCAACGAGCCGATCATGCTCGCGGCCAGCAGGCTTACGCCGTTGCCTTGGGTGCCGAAACAGGCCAAAAGAATCATCAACATCAGGCTGATTCCCCCGGCCAGCCCGTCCACGCCGTCAATCAGGTTGATCAAATTCGTCATGGCCACGAGCCAGAGCACGGTTACTGGCCAGGCCCAAAATCCCAACTCCACCGAAGCGTGGGCGAAGGGGATCGTGGCGACATGAATGTTGATGCCCGAATAATAGGCGGCGCTGGCGACCACAAGCTGCCCCGCCAGTTTTCGCCTGGCACCAATAGAATGCAAATCATCCCACAGTCCGAGCGCAAACATGGCCATGGCGGAGGCTAAAATATTCCAGCAGTCTTCGGGGTGATACCGGAGAAAAACGCCGCCATACAGGTAAGTCAATGCGGCGATCACGAAGCCAGACGCCAAGCCGACCCCGCCAAATCGGGAGATGGTTTTTTGGTGGGTATGATGCAACTCTCGCTCCCGTCCACTCGGCTTGCATAAATGGGAAAATCGCAGAATCAACGAAATCGAGCCAGCCGTGATCCCCAGCCCTAAAACGCCGAAGAATAAAAATAAGCTAAACCCAGTCATTTTTTATTAAAATACAACCGGCCGGCCAAAATGTGGCAATGCAAAACAAAATAAGAAATCAATTGAATCAGGGATAAAGATGGTAAAATACTTGACGCTTGGCAAGCAACTACGTTACTATTTAAATTATCCCAATTTCAGAAAAAAGCAGATTTCAATAAATTAATAAGAATGAAGACTATTTTTAAAAGCATTTTCGTTATTCTGGTGATTGTCGGCGTGGGTTTAGTTCGCGGACAAAATATCGTTTACAATAGTTTAACCACGCCCGTTACGAGCGGGGGTGGGCAAGTTGTTTTTCCCATGTCCAACAATGTGGCCATTGGACAGGAGATCAACATGCAAAATGATATGCTGGTGCATTCCAACCATTTGGTGAGTTTCACTTTTGCATATTACAGCACGAATACAAGCTGGTCGGGTCCGGTCTCGGCTGATGTTCAATTTTATTTCAACGATGGTCCGCTCACCAACGGCTATGCCTCGCCCGGAGGGGTTTTTTATGATTCTGGCTTTTGGAATCTTACTCTTCCTCAATCTTACGGCACCAATGCTTTGGCAGTAACATTTGGTTTGTCAGATATTTATTCATCATTGAGTCTCGGAGGCGCACTGACACCTATGGGTGCCAACCTTGGTCTGCCTTTAGATTTCACAGTGGTTTTCACCGTTACTGGACTTGCGGATGGTGATTCTCTTGCTTTGCCAATCTATACCCCGCCAATCGTAGGAACCAATTACAATGATTACTGGGTTCAAAATGGAAGCGATTGGTCGGTTGTTACCAACAACGCGGGCCCGGTGTCATTCGGGATGACGTTCCAGACGACGCCTGAGCCTTCGGTGCTGGGATTGGGAGCCTTGGGCATGGTTCTGATGGCCCAGTTGATTAAACGCCGGAAGTAATCTGGAGCCTGTCTTTCTGTTCGTTCCCAAACCCCTCCACAGCGGAGGGGTTTTTGCTATTGTGCCATGAGCCTGAAAAATGTGGCCCGATTGGTGGAGGCGAGCAATGGCGAATAAATTACATTGCCGTTGGTGGAGAGGGTGAGGCTGGAGGTCGTCCACACTGTCGGCGGATTCAAGTTGGTGCTCTGGACCAGGGTAAAATTGCCGCCGCTGTTGGTCCACGAAATCTTGAACTGGGTGGAAGCCGAGTTTGTCCCAACCTGAAGATTTGGAACCACCCAGTTCGTAACCCCGTTAGAAAACTCCGAGGTGTTGTTTGCCGGATCAGTTGCGGTTGCGGTAATCACCCAGCCGGCGGGAACGATTGCGGGAACGACCACCGTGAAGTTGGTCGGGCTGATGGTGCCAATGGCCAAGTTGGTGTGTCCCAAAAAAATCTGGCCTTCGCCGTAGCCAGAAGCGTCGCTGGTCGGACTGGCAAAAAATTCCAAGGAATAAATCTTGCCTAGCGCGCTGTCAAAAGAGCCGCGAATCAAGGTGGCGGTGCCGGAAATGGAGTTGGAAAGCGTCGGGAAATTTTGTAGGTGGTTGGCATTCGTGGCGGCAACACCGGTTTCGAGGTGGATGATGCCATTCACGCCGACATCGCCAAGATCAATACCCAAACCGATGGAAGAGGGCGGGGAATAGCCCGAAGTCCCATTGCTGTAAATGCAATTGCCGCTGATCAGATTGTTGAAAGCATTTGTGCGCACGCGCACGCCGCAATAATAAGTTTTGGCAAACGCAATTTTATTGCCGGCACCGGCGGCGATGCCGCCGACGATGTTGTTGGTTGAATTTGCGTAAAAATCAATGTTGTGCAAAGAATTACCCATCGGTGAAACTCCATTTGCCGCAAGGCCGATGAAGTTGCCTTGGATGGTATTTTGGGAGGCGTTGGTCAGAAAAATTCCACGATAGCCATTTCCTGAAATGACATTGCCCGCCCCCGTTGTCGTGCCACCTATGAGATTATTCCATTCGCTCCAAAGTGTGATCCCATCGTAGGTGTTGCCTATCGCCGTGGTGCCGGCTGCGTTGAGGCCGATGAAGTTGCCCTGGATAATGTTCCAAGCGGAGTTGGCCAACCAGAGGCCACTGTTGCCATTGCCGGAAACGACATTGCCCGCACCACTCAAAGATCCGCCCAGGGTATTGCTTGGCGAATTTTGCAGCCAGATGCCCACGCTTCCGTTTCCGACGGCATAAGCCCCGCTCGCGGCCAAACCGATGTAATTTCCCTGCACGACCTGTCCGGAACATCCAATCAGGGAGATGCCGTAGGTGCCATTCCCTGAAATGATATTCCTCGCCGACCCGGATGCGCCGCCAATCCAGTTGGTGAGGCTGGCTTGGTTGATGAGGATGCCTTCGCCCCAATTTTTAATTGCCGTCGCACCGGTGGCGTCAAGGCCGATGTAATTTTCCACGATGGAGAACCCGGTCGAATTGGTGAGTGAAATGCCCTGCAAATTGTTGCCGGAAACAACATTGTTTGGGCCGATGGTGTTGCCGGCCACGGAGACCGCATAAATTCCTTCCTGCAAATTGGGGAGGGCGGCGGAGCCGGTGTAATCCGTGCCGATATAATTCCCCTGAATCCAATTGCCGGTGGTGTTGTTGCCCATGAAATAAACGCCGGCGTTTGTGTTTGCCGAAATAATGTTGCCTGTGCCAATGGTGTTGCCCGAGGCGCTGGCGATGATTATGCCTGCGTTGCCGTTGCCGAGACCCCTGATGCCGGTGGCGTCCACGCCGATGTAGTTGCCCTGAATCAGATTGCCGGCGGCACTGCCGTTGGTGCCGCTGAGGGAGATGCCAGCCTGCCCATTCCCCGAGATAATGTTGCGCCCGCCGCCATTGGCGCCGCCGACCGTGTTGGTGCAACCCTGGATTTGCACCCCCATCTGTCCGTTGGGCATGGCTTTCAGGCCGGTGAGGTCGGTGCCGATGCTATTGCCGGCGATGACATTGAAGCAATCATTGGTCAGCCCGATGAATATGCCGTTGATGCCATTGCCGGAAATGGAATTGCCACTGCCGGTTTTCAATCCGCCAATGGCGTTGGCGGATCCGCCGCTGATCAGGATGCCGTCCCAGAGGTTGGGCAGGGCGTTGGTGCCGCCGCTGGCCAGCCCGATCAAATTGCCTTGAATGGAATTGCTCTTGCTGCCGCCGGTGAGAAGCAGTCCGTTTTGGAAGTTGCCGGAAATGACATTGCCCGCACCATTGTTAGTGCCGCCGATTTGATTGGCGCTGGCGTTGGTCAGGTAAAACCCGCCATAACCGTTAGGCAACGCAGCTTTGCCGGTTGCATCCGTGCCAATGAAGTTGCCCATGATTTTGTTGCCGGTGGCATTATTGCCAGACAACAGGATGCCCGCATATGCGTTTCCCGAAATGACATTGCTGGGGCCGATGGTGTTGCCCGCCGTGAAGATAATGATGCCATAATTGGTATTGGCGCGCACAATCTTTCCGGTGAGGTCGGTGCCGATGTAATTGCCCTGAACGGTGTTGGACGCGCTGTTTAGCAGGATGCCTTCCGCGCCGAAACGGTTGATGGCAAGTCCCAAGATGGTGCTGGGACTGGAACCCGGATTCAGTTGCAGGCCCACCGCGTTGGTGCCGGCACCGGCGCCATTCAACTCCACCACCGGCGCGTTTGAGTAGCCGGATTGTTTCGTGCCATCAATCGTCAGCGCGTTGGTTACGGCCGGGAGCATGCTCGCGAGATTGATAGTGAACGGCGGTGTGCCGGTCAGGCCAAAAGTGATCGTGTTCGCACCCGGATTTGTGTTCGCGTCGAGAATCGCCTGACGGAGCGAGCCGGTGCCGCTGTCATTTGTGGTCGTGACGGAGTAGGTGTTTCCCCGGACTGGGCTGGCAAAAAAGAAAACGGCGGCGGTCGCTGAAAAACAAACAGCAGTCCACCTGCTTTGAAAACGTCGGTTGCACATCGGGTCGGCCGGATGGGGTCGTTGAAACAAAGTAACTCCTGCGACCGTTTAATCAAGGAATCACTGGCCGTCGTCGGCCTGGTTGCAGAGCCGCTTTTCTTCCGGCAGCAAGCCCGTTTCACTCCGCGCAATGGCGAGCCAGGGCTGCGCCGCCGCCGCGTTGCCGGTGGCCGAAAGCAGGATGCCGTAGTACAAGGCGATGGCCGGTTGCGCCAGCGCGGTGTCAGGCAATTTCTGCATGACGGCCAGACCGTCGGCATCGCGTCCCTTCAGATGCAGGGCAAAGGCATACGTCGAGGCGAAGGCCGGATTTTCCGGTTTTTGCGCGTGCAGTTTAGCGGCGACAGCTTCGGCTTCCGCCTGGTTTGTCCGCAAAAGCAGGTTGAGATAGGCTAGGTTATTTTTGATTTCCAAGCTGGCGGGAAAGGTCGCCGCATGTTGTTGAAAAATCCGCCGCAGCCCGGCGGTGTCGCCGGTGGTTTGGCAATGCTGTTCCAAGGCGGTGGCAATCCACTGGTCGTGGGGAAATTTTTGGAACAGCCGCCAGAACAAGTCCAGCCGTTCGTCGGCCAGTTGCCAGCGCGCCGTGAGATCCAGCAGGCTGGAAAGCGCGCCAAGCCGGTTGCCGGCGGCGTCCACCGCTGAATGCCAGTGGCTCTTGGCCACCGATATTTCGCCGAGCTGCGCCCAGGCGTGGGCGAGAAACGCGAGCCGCAGAAAATCCAGCTCCCCCCAGCCGCCATGGGCGCAAAATTGCCGCAGCCCCGGCCAGTCGCGTTCCGTCTCGATGGTGGTCGCCCGGGCCAGTTGCACTGGCGCTTGGTTTTGCAAATGTTTTGGCAGGCCGGTCAGCCAATGTCCGGCGTCGGTGGTCAGGCCATTTTTCAGCATCCACAGCGCCATCTGTGCCGCGTCCGGGGCGTTGGTGGCGGCGATTTGCTGCAGCGCGTCCACCTGCGCGGGAAAGTCCGCCCGGCGGTTCATTTTCAAGATCGTGAGCTGTTGCAGCCGGTCAGGCATGGCCGCCTGCGGCGAGCGCAATAATTTTTCAGACAGTTGTTGCGCCGCCGCCGGGTCGTCGTGGGCCAGGCGGTCGGCGATGAGCGCCCGCAACGCGTTGGGCGCGAAGTTGGTGTCCGCCGCGAAGGCATTCAACCGGTCGCGCGCCGCCGCGAGCGTGGCCGGGTTGCGGGAGCTCAGCTGCACCATCGCGAGGTTGAGCTGATAAATCCGGTAGGTGGGCGCCAGCTGGACCGCGCTGGCAAACTGGCTGCCCGCCGCGTCCAGTTGGCGGAGGTTCAGCGCGAGTTCGGCGGCGACGACGTGATAGAAGGCAAGATTGGTCGCGGTGGTGGAGAGCTCCCGCAATATTTGTTCCGTCAGCGGGAACGGCCGGCTTTGATAGCGCAGGCCGGCCTCGGCAAGTTGCAGCTTGGTCTCCGCCGTGGGGACGAGTTCCGCCAGCCGCCGCCGCCAGTCCAAGGTCATGGGCAATTGCAGGCGTTCGGCAATTTCCGCCATGATGCGGCAGGCCGGGACATTCGCGGGATTCAGGAGCAATACCTGCCGCGCGCTGAGGCTGGCATTGGGATAATCGCCCTTGGAAAAAAATTGCCGCGCCAGCGCGAGACTGCGCTGTTCTTTTTGCCGTTGGTAAAACGTCCTGGCCGGACCGAAGAACAAGCCAAGGCCAATCGCGACGCCCACCGTCAACAGTAGCCATTTTTTTCGGGGCGTGGTAGCGTCAGTCATTCGATAAAATTAAGGGAAAATGGCGATGGATACAAAAAAATAAGGCAATAAAAAACCCGCCTTTGACTCCAAAGACGGGCGGAACCAAATCCGGCGGTTCACAATGGGCCACTTGGAGGCGGCGGGTTTGCGTTCGAATAATTACGCCCGCCGGCGGGAACCTGGGTGTAATTTTGCGGGTCCAGATTTACCGGCGGAAGCGGGAGAGACGGTGTCGGCACCGGAGTGGGATTGACATGAGGTTTCACACTCAAACCGGTCGGCGTAGTTGTGGCAATGGTGGTCGCTGCGATTTGGGAGAGCACCAAATTCACCGAAGGTGTTTTGTAGATGGCCAGCGCCTTGTTGATGGCATCCTTGAGGCTGGGAATCGCGGCGGCGACGCCCGTCAGAATTTCCCTGGCGGCGCCGGGAACCGCCTCCGCGACCGCCTGCGCAATGGCCTGGTATGAGTCCGGTGCCACGGCGCAAACCGCCTCGACGATTTTGCCGGCAAACTTGGGCGCGGCGGCGGCAGCGACCTGCGCCAAGGCCGCAGCCTGCCTGGGCAGCAAACTGGCGGCGGTCGCGGCGGCAACGGCGGCAACCTCGGGAGTGCGGACCGCAACCGAGCCGACGATGGTCGGCGCGGCGGCGGGATTCAGCCCGATCGCGGATTTGACCACGTCCGCTGCTGTCTGGGCTTGTGATTTTACGTCGGCAGCGGCGACCAGCGTCGCCGCCTTGCCGGGCAGTTCGCCCAGCGGCACGGATTTTAAAATGCCCAATGAAGGACTGGCGGCGGGGTCTGCCGCAAGGATTGAAAAGGCCGGTGCCAGCAATGCGCCAATGACCAGCGATAAAATGACTTTTTGAATTTTCATGTTGGTTTAGGAAGCCTCTAATCCATAATTTGTTTTGGCGGTCAAGTCAACCAATTTTATTGCCGTTTGCCGTGTTTGCGGGGACTTTTTTTTGATGTTTTTTCTTCCAGTGAAAGTAAAATCCGCCAATGAGATAATGCCATTTTTGCTGACGCGTGGCCTGGTGGGAGGCATACTGTTTCTTTACGTGCGAAAGCAGGCAAAACATTGCGCATCCATTCTCCGCCGGCCTTTGGGGCTGGCAACGTTGCTGTTGTCGCTGGCATTCCCCCTGATGGCGCAGGAGGCGCTGCGGATTTCCCTGGCGGGCGATGTGGCGGCGGAGACCCAGAAGCAGGCGCGAAATTCGGTCGGGTATTACAATTTGCTCTGGGGCCCGGTGGCATTGCGGTGCGGTGCGGCGATGGGGGTGGAGTTCACTGACAACGTCCGTAATTCCAGCCATGCCGAGAGTGATGAGGTTGCCCGCCCCTCCGCAAATTTGCAGTTGAACTGGCCGGTGACGGAATGGAACACGCTGAATTTTTCCATGGACGGTGGTTATTCGTTTTATGCGCAGCACAGTGACTTGAACCAGTTTTATATGAATCCCGGATCGGGGCTGTCCTTCGACCTGTTCATCAAAGACTGGAAGATCAATATTCACGACCGTGCGACGATGACGGAATATGCCTATCAAAATCCAACGACGGGCGGCGACCAGAACAATACGTTTTTGCAAAATGACGCCGGGGTTTCGGGGTTGTGGGATTTGAACAAGATGGTGGTCAATCTTGGTTTTGACCATATGGATTACCTCGGCGTGAACAACCAGAGCCGCCAGCCGGACTCCGCCTCGGAGAATTTTTTTCTGAATGCCGGCTTCCGGTTTAAACCGGAAATCATGGTGGGGCTGGAGGGCGGCCTCGGGCTGGTGCGTTACGCCCAGTCCGGTCCGACGAATGCCGTCGTGGCCTCGGACGCGCTCCAATGGAATGCCGGCGCGTTTTCCAGCGTGCAGATCAGCGAATATTTGAGCGCCCGGCTGGATGGCGGCTACACCGTTTATCTGCCGGAGAATTCCCGGCTGGCCGGGGGCGGCGAGATGACGTCGTTGTATTTTCAATTTGCCGTTTCTCACCGGATCAATGAGCATATTGATTATTCGTTGACTGCCGGACACAGCGTGGATTTTGCCTACAATGGCCAGCCGTATGAGCGTCTGTTTGTGCGGCTGAACCCGAACTGGAATGTCCTGTGGAAATGTTCCATCAGCACGCCGGTCTGGTGGGAGCAGGGGACGCAAGTCGCGGCGAACGCCTTGCATTACCAGCAGTGTGGCGCGGGTTTCACGGTTGGCCGCGCGCTCTCGCAAAAGCTTTCCGCCTCGGTTTATTATCAATTCGTGATGGAAACCACGGATCAGGTGCAGGGCGGCAATAATTCCAATTTCACCGCCGATATTGTAGGCTTGAATCTGTCCTACCAGTTTTGAATACTTGACCAGTCCCTATGATGAAAAAAATCCTGTCGTGCCTGCTGCTGCTGCTGGCCTGTGGAAATCTGACGTTGGCGCCGGCCCAAGTCCCCACGCCCGCCCCCATCGTCAGGAGTGGAACCGCCCCGATGACGACGGCAGCCGCCGCGCCTGCCGCGCCGGCGGCCGGGCTGCTCAACGGTTATGTGGCGGATGATTCTTACAAGCTGCGCGTGGGCGACGCCGTGAGTTTTCAGATTTTGGAAGACCGGGTGCTCGGCCTTCAGGACACGCCGGTGAATCTCGTGGTGACCGATTCCGGCGAACTCGATGTGACTTACATCGGCCGCGTGATGGCCGTTGGCAAAACCTCCAAGGAACTGGCCGCCGACATCACGGCCGCGCTGGAGAAGGATTATTACAAGAAGGCGACCGTGGTGTTGTCCCTCAACGTGGCCACGCGGATTCTGGGCCGGGTTTACATCTGGGGCCAGGTGCGCAGCCAGGGGCCGTTGGACATGCAGATCAATGAAAACCTCACCGCCGGCAACGCCATTCTGCGCGCCGGCGGCTTTGGCGATTTTGCGAGCAAAACCAAGGTTAAGGTGGTGCGCGCGGCCACCGGGCCGAACGGCGAAAAGCAAACATTCAACCTGGACATGGAGGACATTTTGGAAAAAGGCAAAATTGAAAAAGACATCGTGCTCCAGCCCAATGACCTCATCATCGTGCCCACGCGGCTGGTGAATTTTTGACGCCGTTTTTCCAACCAGGATACCCATGAACGACAATTTATCTGTGGACAAGCAACACCGGGCGGCGGGGATGAATAAATTTTATGCGCGCCTGCAGCGCTACCGGAACCTGCTGTTACGGCGCTGGTGGGTGTTTCTCCTCACCATTCCGCTTGCGCTGGGCGTGGAGCAATGGCGGCTCTCCACCGCCGCGCCGGAATTTGTCTCGGTCGGCCAGATGATCGTCAACATCAAGCTCAACACCCAGTCGGGCACCATCGGCTCGCTTTACTCCGAGGAACTGGGCAACTTCCTCGGCACCCAGGCCGCGCTCATGCAGGGACAGACGGTCTTGAGCCGCGCCCGTGAGCGCGTGGCGTCGGAAAATCCCGGGCTGACCCAGTGTTTTGTCCACGTGGAAGTGTCCGTGCTGCCCAAGACCACCATTTTCATCCTGCGCGGCACCGGCTTGGAACCGCAATACACCCAGAAATTTCTGCAGGCTTGCATGGTGGAATACATCAACATGAAAAAGGAGATGGCCTCGCACGCCTCTGACACCACGGTGTCCGGCCTCAGCGACCAGATTCAGAAACTGGATGTGGAGCTGAACCGGATTGATGACCAGATTGCGGGCTTTTTAAGCACCAATGATGCGGCGTTGCTGCAGCAGGCCACGGGGATGAACAGTTTTCTCACCCTGCTTTACCAGCAGCTTGCCCAGGCGCAATCGCAGCACGACCTCATCAGTTCCATGACCCTCGACCAAAACCTGCTTTTGGAACAGGGACAGCAACCGGCCATGCTGCGCCCCGGCGGCGGCCTTGGCGATTCGGGGACGGGCGGCAGCATTCTCGTCAATGCCGGTGTCGGCGGACAATCCGGTCTCAACGCCGCCGCCAACAGTATCGGCATGGAATATCTCACCATTAAGCAGCAGATTCTCCTCCTCAAGGCCGACAAGGAACGTTTTTCTGAATTTCTCAAGCCCGCGCATCCCCACATGGTGAGCATGGGCGAAACCGTTGACCGCCTGGGCCGCCTGCTCGTCATCTATCGCGACCAAAGTATCGAACAGCTTGAAGCCCAAAAAAGCGCCTTGGCCCTGCAAATCACCAATCTTCAAAACCAATGCCAGCAGCTCGGCCGGGAGAATGTCGTCCTCGCCCGCAAGACCGCAGAATATGAGCGCTTTCAAAAAAAATCCGAGCGGGTCCAGTCGCTGCGCGATCAGCTGCTGACCTCTTTGGAAATGCTCGATGTCAACAAGGAGGTCAGCCCCGAAAGCGTGACCGTCTATCAGGCCGCGATCGACGCACTGCCGGAGCAGTCCTTGCCCCTCCGCAATCTGCTCGTGGCCGCCCTTTTGGGCCTCGGCCTTGGCCTTGGCCTGCTGTTCATCAGTGACCGCCTGGATGACCGGATGCATTCCTTTACCGAACTGCAGGAGTTTTTCGACGAGGAAGTGATCGGCCAGATTCCGCGCGAGGTCAGCGCCACGCGTTCCGGCGATCTGCCCTTGCTGGCGGCGGACGATTTGCGCACGTCGTTCATGGAATCCTTCCGCAATCTGCGCTCCTCGGTGCTTTATTCTAACCAAGCTGGGCGGCGGCAGCGCAAATTGCTCGTCACCAGCTCCGTGCCCAACGACGGCAAATCCCTGACCGCCGCCAATCTGGCCGTGTCGCTGGCTTTGGGCGGATCGCGCGTGTTGTTGGTGGACGCCGATCTGCGCAAAGGCTCGCTGCACAAACGCTTTAATCTCACGGCGGAAAAGGGCCTCGGCCAGATGCTCATGGAAAAACTGGACTGGCATTCGCTTGTTTTGCCAACGCTGGTCCCCCATCTGGGTTTGCTGCCCCGCGGCCAGGCGGACAAGAGTTTCACCGAATATTTCTTTGCCGCCGACATGGAAAATTTTCTGAACGATGCCGGCAAGGAATACGATTACGTCATCATTGACACCCCGCCGGTGATGGCGGCGGATGACGCGGCCAGCCTCGCGCCCCGCGTGGACGGCGTCATTTTTGTCATCCGCGCCGAGGCCACTTCCGCTCGCATTGCCCGCGCCGCGCTCGACCTGTTGCGCCAGCGCAATGCCAACGTGCTTGGCATCGTGCTCAACTCCGTCCGGCCCAACACCGGCGATTATCATTACTACGACCACTACAAGGATTACCACAAGGAGTAATCTCGCCGTGTCCCCGTATGCCGCAGGCCGCCCATGAAAAACCACCGGTGACCGAGTGGTTCTGCCTGTGCGCGCAGCCCAAGCATGAGCACATCGCCGCCGCGCATCTCCGGCAGCTGCCCGGCCTCGAAGTCTTCCTGCCCCGCATCCGTTTCAAGCGCGCGACCGTGCGCGGGGCGGCGTGGACCACCGAGGCGTTGTTTCCCGGCTATTTATTTGCGCAGTTTGCCTGGCCGGCCGATTTGCGGGCCGTGCAGCACACGCGCGGCGTGCGCGGCGTCGTCCACTTCGGCGACCGCTGGCCGCGGATTGATGGCCAAGTCATTGCCGGGTTGCGGGCGTCACTGGGGGCGGAGGAATTGCACATCGTGGACGACTCCCTGTTGCCCGGCGAGGTTGTGCGCGTGGCCGAAGGCAGTCTGCGCGGCCTGTTGGCGGTGGTGGCGCCGGTGCAGTCTGGCCGCGAGCGCGTGGCGGTGCTGATGGAATTTCTCGGGCGGCAGACGATGATTAAATTGCCCGCCGCCGCGCTGGTGCGCGAAGGCAGTGGCCGCGCGGCGGTGATTTAACTTTTCCGCGCCATCGCGCCCAGCGCCAGCAGCATTGCGCTGATCAGCAGGAACAGAAACAGCACGGAATGGATTTGCAGCGGAAAATCATACCGCGCCTGGACCAGGCAGCCGGCCAGCGCCAGCCCGGCCATCAGGGCGAATCTTCGCGGCGCGCGGCTGCCCGCCGCCGCCACGCAGCCGAGCGCGGCCAGCGCGAGCAGAAATCCCGTCCAGCCAAACGTGATGCGCGTTTCCAGCCAGTCGTTGTGCAACTGTTCCGGCCAGTAGGTCGCGTTGGAAATCCGGTAGAGTTGGAACACCGTCCCGAAGGTTCCCGGCCCGGTGCCGAACACCGGATAATCCGCCGCCATCGGCCGCGCGTCCGCATAAATCTGTTCGCGGCCGGCCAGGCCTTCACTGAATTGTTCCAGGCGCGGCGCCAGTTTTGACCAGCCGAAATACCAGCCCAGTCCCAGGGTCGTGGCCAGAAAAAGCACGGTGGGAATCAGATTCCGCGCCGCGCCGCGGCCGCGCCGCCGCCACCGGCTGATTTCCGCTCCCAGAAAAAAAACGGCCGTCAGCGCCAGCATGCCCGCCGCCGTCAGCGCGCCGGCGCGGCTGGTGGAGATGACCGGGCACGCCGCCATCACGGCGGCGGCGGCCAGTAGAAAATTTGCTTGCCCCCAACCTTCGCGGCGGAGCAGCCACCAGGCGCCGAGGCACACCGGCCAGAGCAGGTTGAAATACTGCGCCGCGTTTGAGCGGTAGGCGTAGGGGCCGAACTGTGTGTCGCCGGCGGGATTGACCACGGGCTGGATGAGGAAGAGCAGCTTGCTGGAACCAGCGGCGCGCTGGACGATGGCCTCGAGGCCGAGCAGCGTCCCGCTCACGACGAGCAGCCCGAGCAGTTGCCGCAGCCGCGCCGGCAGCACGGGCGCGGCGGTTGTGGTTTGCTGGCGCAGCATTTTCTCCTCGGCCTCCGTCCGTCCCAGCAGCCAGTCGCGGACGCTCCAGAACGCGGCGGCGTGGCCGAGGTAGGTCCAAAAACAAAACCACGTCCGGTTCGCATCCAGACTGTGCGGCAGCCAGTCCAGATGCGGCCGGTAGGTGAAAAAATGTTTTTCCGAGTCGTAGCTCGCGGCGGCGTTGAGCGCGCTGACCAGGCAGAACAGCAGCAGCGCGCCGGTGAGCCAGGCGAGCACGGCCGTGGCTGTGGCGCCGCGGGCAGAACGTGGGTTTATTCTGTGCGCCGGGCCGGCGGCATTCCAGCGTGGCGCGGGATATTTTTTAATTTTGCGGATGCACAGTTTCACCAGCAGCAGCGCGCCGAGCAGGCCGGCGGCGCAGTTCATGGTCCAGATCGCCCACGGCTGGGTGGTGCCAAACGCCCACGGGCTGAAGCCGGCCATGAGGAAAATCACGCCGCCGGCAATCCCGTCGCCCAGCCGGTAAAGCTGCACGTCGGCGGCGCGCAGTTGGCGCAGGCGGCGGAACATCTCCGCAAAGTGCGGTGGAACCGCCCTGCATTTCAAGCGGAAACGCTTTGGCGCAGGATTTCGGCTTGCGTTTCATCGGCCGCGCGGAAAAACTATCCGTTCCATATGCAAACCAATGACGCACCGGCGGAACTGCTGATCAAACTCTGGCCCTGGCTGGAGGCCAACCAAAAACGGCTTATTGCGGTAATCGTGGCCCTGCTCGCGCTCTGGGGCATTTATTTTTTTGTGACCACGCAGCAGGAGCAGAAGGAAATCACCGCCGGCCAGGCGCTGACGCAATTGCTGATGACGCCGGTGGCCGGCGCCAATGGCGGCCAGATTGCCGATGCCTTCGCGCAACTAGCCGTCAAATATTCCGGCACGGCGGCGGGCCGGCGGGCGCAGCTGCAGGCGGCGACGGCGATGTTTAGCGCCGGGCGCTATGCCGACGCGCAGGCGCAGTTCAAAAAGTTTCTCGACGCCGCGCCCGACGGGCCGCTGGCGGCCACCGCGCAGCTTGGCATCGCCGCCAGCCTGGACGCGCAGAACAAACCCGAGGCCGCCGCCGCGTATCAGCTGGTCGTCTCCAAATTCTCCGGCGCGCCCGCGGCGGAATCCGCCCGGCAGGCCTTGAGCCGCATGGTGAAACCCGCAACCAAGTCTTGAAATGAAGCTCTCCATCATCGGCACCGGTTACGTCGGTCTGGTCACCGGCACCTGCTTTGCGGAAGTCGGCCACCAGGTCGTCTGCGTGGACAACGACGCGGCCAAGGTAAAGATGCTGCAGGCGGGCGGCATTCCGATTTACGAGCCGGGACTCGAAGAACTCGTCAAAAAAAATGTCGCCGCCGGCCGGCTCAAGTTCACTGCCAGCACCGCCGAGGGCGTGCAGAATTCCGACGTGATCTTCATCGCCGTGCCCACGCCGCCGCAGCCGGACGGCTCCGTGGACCTGAGCTACATCGAACGCGTGGCCCGCGACATCGCCGGGGCCATGACCAGCTACAAAATCATCGTTGATAAAAGCACCGTGCCGGTGAAGACCGGCGAAAAGGTGGCCGAGACCATCAAGCGTTATTGCCCGGCGAAGGTGGAGTTCGACGTCGTCAGCAACCCGGAATTCCTGCGCGAAGGCTTTGCCGTCGGCGATTTGATGAAGCCGGACCGCGTGGTCATTGGCGTCGCCTCGCCGCGCCCGGCGGCGGCCATGAAGGAGATTTACACGCCGTTCAACGCGCCGATCATCGTCACGGACATCAACTCCGCCGAACTCATCAAGCACGCGGCGAACTCCTTTCTCGCGCTGAAAATTTCCTACATCAACGCCATCGCCACCGTCTGCGAGGCCGCCGGCGCGAACGTGCAGGAAGTCGCCAGTGGCATCGGTCTGGACGAGCGCATCGGCCGGCGTTTTCTCAATGCCGGCATCGGTTTCGGCGGTAGTTGTTTTCCGAAAGACTTGAGCGCGTTCATCAAAATTTCCGAGCAGGTCGGCTACGATTTTAAATTATTGAAAGAGGTTCAGCGCATCAACGCCGACCAGATGGAGCGCTTCGTCAAAAAAATCACCGACACGCTGTGGGTGCTCAAGGACAAGAAAATCGGCGTGCTCGGCCTGGCGTTCAAGCAGAACACCGACGACGTTCGCTCCTCGCCGGCGATTGACCTGTGCCAGCGGCTGCTTAAGGACGGCGCGACACTGCGCGTGCATGACCCCAAGGCGATGGACAAGGCTAAAACGCTTTTGCCGAATGTCACCTACGTGGACGACCTGAACGCCGTGGCCGAAGGCTGCGACGCGCTGGTGGTGGCGACCGAATGGGAGGAATTCAAAAAACTCGATCTCGCCCGCGCCAAAAAGGGGCTGACGCATCCAATCATGTTTGACGGACGGAATCTCTTTGACCCGGCGGAAATGGAAAAGCTCGGCTGGATTTATAAGAGCGTGGGGAGATAGTTTTTAGTTTTGAATTATTAATTTTTAGTTGCGACCAGCGCCATGTCTGCTCCAACTAAAAACTCAAAATTAAAAATTAAAAACTCCGTCGAAGTCAGCGCCGCGCTCATTTTTCGCGCCGGCCAGCTGCTCATCACGCAGCGCCATCTGAAATCCCACCTCGGCGGACTGTGGGAATTTCCCGGCGGCAAGCGCGAACCGGGCGAGACTTTTGAGCAATGCCTCGTCCGGGAAATCCGCGAGGAACTGGGCGTGGCAATTTCCGTCGGCGAACTGTTTGAGGAAATTGCGCACGATTATCCGGAGAAATCTGTCCGCCTAAAATTTTTCCGTTGCCGGCTGCTTGCGGGCGAACCGCAGCCGCTGGACTGCGCGGCGGTCAAGTGGATTGACCGGTTGGAGCTGGGCGCGCATGAGTTTCCCGCCGCCGATGCGCGGCTGCTGGCGAAACTAAAAAGCCCACGCGAGGCGTGGGCTTGAAAGATTCAGCCGGTTTGGAATTTTGCTTCAGAGCCTGCCAAAGGCTTCCTCGATGACCTGCTTGAAGTTGTTTTCGCCAGGCTTGACGATGCCGAATTCGCGCTTGGCGTTTTCCGCCGAGTCGCTGGCGTGCGCGGCGTTGACCATGATGGTGGAGCCAAACTCGCGGCGGATGGAGCCGGGCGGTGCCTTGGACGGGTCGGTCGGTCCCAGCACGTCGCGGATTTTGCTGACGGCGTTGACGCCTTCATAGACTAGCGCGATGCACTTCTCGGTGCCGGGCTTGGCCCAGTCGGCCTCCGGAATTTCGCCCGGCGCATGGCCGGACATGAAGCGGACGATGTTGCCGAACTGCGAATCGCCCTGCAGCGGTCCAAGAATTTCACCGAGCGCCTTCTGGTCGGCTTCGGAAATCTTGAAGCCGAATTCCTTTTCCAAAATGTCCTTGGCCTTGGCGCTGACGCCGTCCTTGAGCTTGGTGCGGAGGAATTCGCGGACGGGGCCGTAGAATTCCATCGCCTGGGCGGTGCTCATGCGGAACACCCGCGCGCCGACGATGTAGAGGCCGGTGCGCGAGAAGAAATCAATGACGTTGCCGGGGCGGCCGGTGGGGAAGCGGAAGTTGTCCGGCTTGATGAGGACGAGGGTGCGTTCGGGCAGTTCACCGGGGCCGTAGGCGATGGTGTTGTCCACGACGCCGCCGTCCTTTTCCGAGTGGCGTGCCCAGATTTTCAGTTTGCATTCCGCTTCCTCGGCCGTTGGGGCGGCCAACACGGCCGGCTCAAAGTAGCGGACATTGCCGTTGTCGTCGGTGATGAGGTCGCTGTAGGTGTCGCGGATGGTTTCGCCGCCGCGGCGGTTGGGGCTCAGGTTGCCGACGACGGAACGCACCTTGCGCACGGCGTCGTCGCCGCGGAACAGCAGCACCATGACCCGGCGATGCCGGCCGGTCTTGGGATCGGGCGAAAAATTTTCGAGGACATAGTTCCTGAGCAGCTCTTGAATTTTCCGGTCCTGCGGATCATTGGCGGAAATGATGATTTCGGCGTATTCCTTGACCAGTTCGGCGCTGGGCGCAAACATCCGGATGCCGGCGAGGTCGAGCCCGGTCCGGGTGATGAGGCGGGTCAGGATGCCGCCGGTGCGAGATTTGTGAAGCGAATAAGGGGTGACGATGACGTAAGCGATCTGTTGAGACATAATTAAACGGTCGGCGGATTAGGATTGGCCGGAACCGGCGTGGCGGCGGCTTTGCCGAGGATTTTGAACATGACCGTGCCGCAGGTCGGGCATTTGCCCTTGATGGCTTTACGGCCATTTTTCATCGTTTCCTCAATGCCATCAGAAATTTCTTTCTTGGCCTTGCATTTGACGCAATATCCTTCAGCCATAAAATATTTTTACCGTCCGCGCTCCATGCCCGAACGGTTCAGATAGACTACCGACAGCGCGAGCCGTCGTCAATTCCAAAGGGAAAACCATGGAAATCAGGGGTTTTTGAAGCTGGCAGACGTTTTTGGGAAGCGGTAATGGCGCCCTGGAACCAAAACAGGTCCGGATTCCGGCTCCAATTATTTCGCCGCCGCTTCGCCCGTTTCTTCGAGGAGAAAAACGCGGGCGGATTTCTGGCGCAACGCCGCTTCGGCCTGAAGCAGGGGCGGATAATCCTTCGGGCTGACGATGGCCGGCCAGGTTTCCAATTCGTGCGTGATGACGCATTGCGTGCCGTGGCGGTTGACCACGGTGGTTTTCGCCGTGCCGCCGGCGGTTTTCAGCGTGGTGTTTTTGGGCGCGATGATCGTCCGGCGGAATCCCGGCGGCAGATTGATTTCCGTTTTCAACAGCGTCTGGCCGCCATGTGAAAGGAACAGCGGCAGCACGCGCCGGTCCGCGCCGGCAGGGAACAGCGATGGCGTGGCCGGCAGGTCGAAGTAAAAATATTTTCCATCCACCACCGCGTAGTTGGCGATTTCCACCGTGAATTCCTCCGTGCCGGGATACGTGTCAAACCGCGTGGTCAAACCGCCCACCGGTCGCGCGCCCTGCGACACCTGCGCCACGAGCTCCTGGAAATACCGGCGGCGCTCCTCCGGTGGCAACTCGGAGAAATAACGGTTTTTGCCGTTGAAACCGGTGCCGTAATAACACTGCCTCACGCCGATGCGCGCCCGGCCGTTGTCCGCCAGCGCCAGCGTGTAAAAAGTTTCCATGCGGTTGCCGCAATCCTTCGCCGCGTGAAGGGTTTCCACGCGGCCGCGGTCGAGCGCCAGGCCCAGCCGGCCGTCGTGCGCCGTCGTGCCGGGCTGCGCGTATTGGTCGGTGTCGTTCAAATAATAAGTTTCGCCCTCCACCCGGACGCGGACGAGCGGCGACTGGAAGTATTGCGGCAGCGGAAATCTTTTCGCCACGTCCGTGATTTCCTTGAGCGGCGGCAAATCAGATGCCAGCACAAACTCCGGTTTGAAACCCGCGGCCGTCAGCATGGCGTGCAACAGGATGGCGCGGTCCGCCAAATGGCCGTAGCCGTCGGCCAGCGTCGTGTCGGCGGCGGAAAGCTCGGCCAGCGGCAGCTCGGCAAACGACGGGCCGGCGGCGCGCATGGCTTTGGCCACGAAATCGCGGATGGCTTTCACCGTCGCCAGCCGGCCATTTGCCGCAGCGGCGAGCTGGCGCGCCAGTGCGGCGGCCTTGGCGCTTTGCTGCGACCGGGCGAGCAGCGTGTCGCGGAGCTGCTTGAAATATTCGTCCGCGGTGCCGATGAAATAGCCGGCGGCGGCGTTGTAAGTCCACTCGGGCGGCAACTGGGGTTCCGCTGGCCGGGCGGCGACATTTTCCGCCTGCCAGCGCCAGGTTTTTTTGCCGGCGGCGGCCCGGGTTTCCTCCGTGATGATGTTTTTGGCGCCACTGGTGAAGGTCTGAACCTTCAGTTTTTCCGGCGCGGCCAGTTCAAAAGTCTTGTGTGCCAGTTCGTCCGGCAGTTGGAACGAGTCGAACCCGGCGAGGAAGGGTTTGCCGGCGGAACTGATTTCAAATTCCACTTCGATGGTCGAGCCGATTTCCACGGCCGGCAGGTTGGCGACGAGAATTTTCCCGCCGGTGTAGCGCTTGGCGGAGGCGTTCCAGCCTGCGTCCATCACGTTGATTTCGCCCGGGGAAATCTCGTGGCGTTCGCCGGTTTTGGAAATCACGGTGGCGCGGATGAGCTTCGCATTCTGGCAGGAAGGATTGTAATCAATCTTCAGTTCCGCCTCCCGCTTCTTGCCTTCGTAGCTCAGGATTCGCTTGGAATATTTCACGCGGTAGACCGCCGTGTGCGCGTCGGCCACGGTGAGCGTTTTGCTGACGTCCAGGATTTTTGCGTCCGACGGCACGGCGGCTTCCGCGCCGGCGGTTGCGGCCGGCGGCGGCGCCACCGCGCTGTTATTGGCCACGGCCAGCACCGGATTTTTGCGGCCGTCGTATTCCAGGTTTTTGAGCGTCTGCTTCAGTTCGAGATATTGCGCGGGACTGAACTCGACGACTTTCAGCTTGAACTGGCGCGAGCCGTTGAGCGTTTGGTTGGTGAAATCAAAAAACTGCCGGCTGGTCAGGCATTCGTCATCCA
>Ga0316217_10002917_pt1 | contig 20131 bp, 15 predicted proteins | sample 1anoAmetaG_FD_203633 | JGI IMG/M metagenome (GOLD analysis project Ga0316217, IMG submission 203633) | Freshwater microbial communities from Trout Bog Lake, Wisconsin, USA - 1anoA | ecosystem: Environmental > Aquatic > Freshwater > Lake > Hypolimnion/Profundal zone | place: USA: Wisconsin...
TATTTCTTAACAAAAGTTTTACTATTTATTAGAATAATATCTTTTTATGTTTTAATTGATTAAAACCTTTATTCCCTTAGCTAGTAACAGCAAAAAAGTGACTATTGTATTTTTTTGAATAACGTAAAAGATAGTTATCTTTAGTTAATGAATCAAGCCCACATGGTGTTCTCTGCATACCACTTTTTGGTGAAATCGTCACAATCGGTAATGTGATACCAGTAGCCGTTGATTTTGACGTTTTGGCCCACAATTATGTGTTCGGGTTTTATCACCTCTCCTTCCTCGTTTTTGTAATTTCCTCTTTAAAGGAATTTGCCTGACCAAAAGCCTGAGTTTTTCGTGGTAGGTTAGTAGATTTGGAGGCTGTCGTCATTCAAGTAGTAAGTAATGATGAAGCTTCTATGGCTGTCTTCTGGCTTAGGATTAGCAAAGACGCAATTAAAACGAAGAGATATTTGCTGGTCAACCCATTTGAAGAAATCTTTCTTAGGAGGCTTGGGTACAAGTCTAAAAATGTAGCCTAAGGAGTCTTATTCTGAGCCGATTCCATTATGGGGAGGAATAATAATGTCTAAATAGATGCAGAGTTACTTGATTTGGGTCCTTCATTCGATTGTTATTTGGTTGATTTGGGGAAATTAATGCCGAATTTCTGAGAGTAGTAGTTTCTTGTGAATTAATCGCAGCCTTCAATCAAATAGGTTCTTCCAAAGACTGGAAGATTGCTTCCAACGGATAGTTCTTCTGCTTTTAAGAAGTTTTAGGCGTATGTTTGTCCTGGTTGATTCAAGGCATAACTTTTCGCCAATTTTTGTCTTCTGAAAGTGACAGGAAATGGGTCTTTTCCCGAGTTAGGCAAGGAGACTTCTCTAACTTCGATTGTATCGTCTGCTAAGAAATAATGAACGATAAAAGGAGCTCCCTAAAACCTTGCGTAGAATTTCAAAACCTTTCTATCATTTTAGAGGAATTGCTTCTAAGAGTTAACTTTTCCACCTCCAAGTTTTTTTTCGAGGTATTACTTCATTTGTGCGTCTTTTTTGGGAACCCATAGATTGGTCTTAGTCTAAGTCCATTGGTCGTTTTAGTATTGCTAGGCTGGTCCCTGGGGAGTTCCCAGTTTTTCGTAAAACTACCTAGTGTAATCATCACAGTTATAGAGATAAATCGATCTTCCGTAGAGAGTGATTGCTTGACCTATCTTAATGTCATAGGCTGTCAAAAACTTGCCGTTTTCCAAAACATATTTTTCTCTTTTGAGGAACTTTCCTTGAGGGATGCCTGAATTTTAGAATTTTTCCTAATTGATGGAGATTGAGTTATCCTAGAGATAAAACAGCAACTTGACCTTCCTGTTCCTGTTGTTCTCTAAGCTGCTCTCGACAACACTCTCCTTAAAATATCCGAAAAACCTCAGAACATGCCGATCCAAATGAACCCAATCTGGCTGGTATAGTTGTGAGGTATCTCTAGATGTATTTTTTGGATTGAAGTGGTCGTGGGTTGTGGATACAAGGGCTTTGTTATTGACTTTTGGCTACTAAAAGACTTGCTGTCTTGGGAGTGGATACTTGGTGGGTTCGATTTTGTTAATATCTCTGTTGTCTTATTGCTTTTTAGCACTCACTTTCTTGTAGTGCTCTTTGAACTCTTGAGTTGGGGCAAAACCCGGAAGAAGAGGAAAGTTAGAAGCCATGATTATATAACTTACTTAATCTATATTTATTTTGTAACTTAGAAATAAAAATAATTCATAAAATAAAATCTCCTGTAATGGCAACTGAAGACTTCATACTCTTCCTTCTTGAATTCTGGCTGGATTGCTTCCTCGGCTCAGCTAAATGACTCTAAAATCCACACATAAAAAGTTTAGTGCCGGAATCAATCTCTACTTTCTAATTTTTGTTGTTTGGAGTAAAAGGTGGGACTAATAAAGTCTTGCTAGTTCTGCTCAATGAAGGAATTCTTCTTGTGCTTCCGTTTTCTGTCTTCTAAAGCTTACTTGTGTTGATACTTTCGTTCAAATTTTTTGAGTAAAAGTTTTGAGAGGTCTCGTGAATTTTGTATTGTAGCTATTTGAAGTCCTACTTATCTGCTTTTTTTTCAACATGAAGTATGATATCACTGAAGTTGGCTTTATGTGAAAGCACATCCTTTATATTTTTTATTTCTTAGGTAACGAATCCAAAATCATAGTTAAGTTGCTTTATGTTCTATTTGCATGTTCTAATATCACTATCAATTACTTTCAACTGGTTATCAAATCTTTTACTAACGTCTTTGACCACTGTCTCTGAAATGCTGATGGAAAGCGTAGCCAAATCTGCCTGAAGTTACTTTATTCCTTTCTAGCTTTGTTTACTTATCTAAGAAATGGATTTTTTGAGCTCAATCGAAAGGATTTCAATATTTTTGTTAAATTTACTGAATTGTAGTTAACTTTTAGAATCGTTCTCTTCTACTGTATTGATTAACTGCTTAATTTCTGACTGAATTTTATCGTTTTCATTTTTTGCTATTTCTTGAAAAATTTTATTTTTAAGCAGATCAGCATCAACATTTTTGAATTTGGATACACTTTCTTCTTTGTAATTCATAAATAGTTATTTATTAGCTTTTGTATATTATTACAGTTTGTTCGATAAAGGTTTTATGTTTTTATCAAAAAAACTGTCAAACTTACTGTTCCAAACTTGGTCATTAAGCCTTGAGTTTAATTACAAATTAAGCTTTAGAATGGATGCTGAAAATTGGGTTGAGTGTTATATTTGGGTGTTGGCCAGTTTGAATATTTAGCTTTTTTGTTAATTGGATTCACTATGCAGTATATTTATTTGAGGGATGTATTTAAGAATGAGATCTTTTGCTTCCAAGCCTGGTTTTTCAACTTCTATAACTTTCTATTGACTCTTCTTTAGTATTACATCCAACTACTCTCTAAACTTATAAAATTCTTGATAGCTTACTTTTCCTTTTTTTTGGGGATAAGGACTGTTTGGGTTATTCGTAGTACTTACCCCGTTTGCTTAATTCTGAGGATTTATATTTTCTGGGTCATCTTTATTAGTTACTACCCCATCGTCATACTAATCCAAAAATTTTTTCATTTGAGAGCTGAAAGTGGCTGTATCGACCTTTGTTGCCAATAACGCCTTGATAGGTTGAATTTCACTGCCCAAAATGCTATGACTTTTTTGATTCTCAGCAAGGGTGTCTTCATGCAGTTATTTGACTTTTTTGAGGCCGTCTTCAAGTTTTCTATCGATCGAGTTTACCAAAGCGTTAAGCCGAGCTTGCTCACTGTGAATGCTCAATTCATGTTAGACTATTTTGGTATAGACTTTCTAGTTTAATTTGCAGTAATTAAGGAAAACTGAGTTCATCTTTTTGAGCTATTCGACAATAAAGTTACTCTAGTGGATTAACGACTACATTGTTATACCACCGCCTACGAACATCTGGTCCACAGTTACAAATTAGGCAAGTTGCTTATTGTAGACTAGCTTCTAGAATTTTTTAATTTCGTCTTGGAGAGAAATCATTAAAATTATTTTTTTATAAACTCATAAATCAAAGTTCAATCTAAGTTTTCACAACAAGACTTACAAACAAAAGCAAAAGACAATCTTTTTGCTCATTTCCTCATTGTAATACTTTGAGACGTTTGGATTATAAAAATATTCGAAAAAAAGCAAAATTATTACTCAAATCATAGATAGTAACTCTGTCAGCTACTGTTGATGGTCTATGCTCGGTAAACTCTAGTCTAGCTTTTGGATGATTTGGGATTATTTGAACTCAGCTAAAGCACTAGTATTCAGCTGATTTAGTTGCTATTGAAGAGCTTATTGCTGTCTTATGTGTCTTTCGAAAGGGTTTTTCACTAATACCTTTATTTTGTTTGAAGAGCACTTTCTCAATCCTTGACCAAGAACATTTTCGCTTCTTATTCCTTCATTACTCAGAATTTTTTCCTCTTATTGATAGTTTTTTTGCAATTGTAGAGTGTGTTCAAAAGACACGTCTAGCTATTTGAAGTTTTTTTAAAGATTTTAGTCTTTGATTTGCAGCTTGAGTTTATTGTTTTTACTGAGACGCACAAGTTATAAGCGTCGCTTGGCAGTGATAGTTTGCTGAGAATGGAAGTCTCTGCCTAAGCTAGAACTTGTCCTTTATTCCTTCCTCAATGGAATTACTTCATTGCTTTTGATTTCTTAAGTCTTCGAAATATCATGTTGTTTATGGGTGTCTTCTCTTTTTAATAATTTTAAACTTGTATTTTTTCTTTTCATCAAATGCTTATCCTGCTCTTTAACCGTTTTAAATTTGTTTATACAGTACTTCTTTAGCTCTTTCTTCTCTAGAGCTCCCTCCAAAGCATCTGAACATGGGTTTTTTTAGATGAAGTTTTGTGAACTGGTCTCACTTAACACTAAAGTCTTTATAAGTTTAGAACTGCTGTAATGACGATGCTTGAGATTGCCATTTTTGACTTTGTGAGAATCAAAAAGCTGTCTTTGGTGTTAAATGTGGTTAAAACCGCTCTTTTGCAAGTTACTCATTAATAAATAATATTAGTTAAGCGACTCAGTCAATTTATTTTCGAATTATAACAAAATAAGTCTGTCAATCAGCTTGGTGGTACCTATTGTTGGGCTTGATGAAGCTATAGCTCTTTTGCGCGCTGTTCCTCTTCCTTTTGAATCCTTTTTTGCTACTTCCGAGCAGCCTTTTTCTTTTCTTACTCTTCCCTTTCGTGCTGAATTTTTTATCTTCTTTGCTTTTCTGCTTTTACATGTGTTTGGCTCTCTTCAAGCAAAAGTTTTTAAGTCTCATTTACAAGAGCAACGGAAGATGAATTGAATTCTTCTCTAGTGTGTAACTCGTTGATGATTTACTGGTAAAGCCAAGGTGCGAAATTGGCGTAGAGGTCAGTTTAAAGAGGCTGTCTAAAGAATCCCTCTGATTCTAACACTTTGTAAGTGTTGTTCTTCAAATGTTTCAAGTATTGCTTGGAAAGTATCCTTCCAATGACTTTCTTTTGGGTTGCACATTCCTGCTAATTGGATTTTCTGTATTGAAGTTGCCTTCTATCATACTCTTCTTTAAGCCTTGTCTAGTTAGCCTAGAGTTTTTGGGCCTCAGCCAACCTTGCATGTCTTCTTTGCTCATACTCCTCCTTTTCTTTTTCTTTTATCTACAACTGCTGCTCTTCATAAAGCTACATGCGAGAAGTCTCAACTATCTTGCTCAACAAAGCCTTAGTCAATCAAAAAGTACATCAACTATTGGCTGGACCTCGTAATTGAAGTCAAATAGCTCGGGATCATTTTCTTCTATTTGTGTACTCTTGCTTATTCCTGTCATTCCTTTCATTGGGTCGAATTATCTTTCCACGGGTCTATCCAAAAACAGATCTGTTTGACTTTCCTTTTCGTATTGAATGGGTTTATCTCTTAGGGTCTCAACGAAAGGCTATGTCTGAACTGTAAAGTGCTATCTCCCATCTACTGCTCGAGGGGTAACGACTTAAAATCCAGTGTCGAAATTGATTTTCTTTGTAACAAAAATCTTACTCTTTCTTTTCTTTTTGGCGCTTCTTTGGTAGGCTTTCGCGGAGGAGGTTGAATGTCGTTTTTATTCTATACAATAGCAGCATATGTATTTCCCCTAACGACCCTAGGATCGTTCATCAAATTAGTGCCCTAAAGCTTGCTTTCTTCTCTATACTTGGGTTTCACAGCAGTAACTTTGGGCTTTGCTGCGAAATCGAGCTGGGTCGTAGTATGTTTCATAATTAAAATAATAAGGTGAATTACTCAAATAACATCAAAAGTGGCGAATCTGAGACTAAATGTTGCGGGCAAGCTGAGGTTCCCAGCGGTCTCCGTTGGCTAGAAGCTTTTATTTGTTATAGAAAAGTTCTTAATGGTATACAGTTGCATATTAGTAGTTAGGCCCTTCGACAATCGCATCTACTGGACATGATTCTTGGCAAAAACCACAATAGATGCATTTGGTCATATCTATGTCATAACGAGTGGTCCTTCTTGAACCATCAGGACGTGGCTCACTTTCGTTTGTAATTGCGTCTGCAGGACAAGCTGCTGCACACAGTTTGCAGGCAATACATCTTTTTTACGATCTTTGTACCTCTCTTCTCCAGTTACGTATCTTCGGAGAGCGTGCTCTCCTCTGAAACGAGGTGAAAGAGGTCCTTTTTAGTAAGGGTAGGAGATTGTCCATTCTGGCTCGAAAGCATAGAGAAAGCCACAGAAAAACAAAGGGTAGTAATACTCAGGGGATATCCACTAAGAGTTAAAGAAGAGTTACATTTGAATAGACAGAATCCAAAACACTAGTGAAATCGTAATACTCTGTGTTGTTTTTGGCATTGTAAAGTCTCAAGATTTCTGGGCCTTATGTATTGTACATATAATTGGGGTTATAGTAGTCTTTATTCATGAATTTGTCAATGGGCTTCTAATTAAACTCCTTGGAAGCAAGCGTAAAGTCTTTGATTTTGAGTGTGGCTGAATAGCGCAAGAGATACTGCAAGTAAATCTGTTGATGTTGAGCAAACTGTTGGCAACTTTAGCCATCATATGATGGAATAAAATGTATAGACTATTCATTGCAAGATCATTTCAACATAATCGTCAAAGCTCCGCTGTTTCAGTTCGCCCAGTTTGATGGAGTTTATATCAACGTAATGGCTCAGATACTTTTTCAGTTTCTTGACAACTTCGACTTACTTTTATTTGAGTTCTCTGCTTAGTTGTTTTATATACTCCTCATGTGTAAACTCTATCTGCTATTACTTCGTATAATACATCTTTTAGATGCCGATCAAAAATTTATCTTTCATTTAGATTGATTTGGATTTGAATATTTTGAGCAGGCCGTCTCCGAGAATGCTTCCGAATTTGTTCTAGACATCGGTCAGAATTGCTGCATACTTTTTCCAAGCATTAGTAATCTTCTCATACAAACTTTGAACATTTTCCTGTAATTTGGTGAGAATTAGAGCAGGATTTTAGTGCTTCATTTTGTCATTAATGACACTGATATTGTTCAGACATCGGGTGAGAATCAGATACATAAACTCAACTACTTTTCTATCATTCAACTCAAGCAATTTGTGGCTTTCTATGATTTCAAAGATTTGGTTGTAGATAAGCTAGGTTTTCAAGCATTCAAAGTGGGTTTCTACGACCCAGCTGTAGAGCTAGTCTTAGTCTTTTACAACTTCTTTCATCTTCTAGCTGGCCTACTCATAAGTCAAACGGAAGAGTTGATGCTCTTTTTTGTCTTAACTGCTCTCTAATAAGTTGGTCTCCAAATGAAAAGAGTAAATCTATTGACATTTATTATTTTCCGCAGCTTCAATGATTTAGGTTTGTGGTTTTTTGAGCTAGTAATCCAAGCGAAACTGGCTATCCAAACTCTGCCTTTCCAGTTTAAAGATTTCATGGTCTATCAAATCTTTCCAACCCAAACGTTGGGTTTTGTCCACACAGATAACTTCTCTCAAAAATTTAGTGACTTCCTTTGAGGCCTTGTAGTTGTTGTACTAGAATTGCTAACTATCAAGTATCTTTTTAGTTTAGATCTATTGGCACATCATGAGGGCAGTGGTGGAAGTGTAAGGAACTTTGCCGAAGACCATCTGGAAAAATATGATCCCAAGAGACCAGATATCAGCCTAAGTGATTCTATAGTTACCTTGAGTCCATAGGGCTGCCTCTTCATCACTTAAGGTGCCATTGTTGTGATAGTGCCTAAAGTGGTTCTGTTTGCCTAGTCATCATCCACTTGCTTGGAAAGGCCAAGGTCAGCAATTTTGTAGATCCCGTTGTGTGAAAGTATGTTTTCGGCTTTTAAGTCTCTGTGAATGATTCCATGGGTATGAAGCTCCTAAATAAGGCAATAAATACCGCAATTCCGTTGATCAGTTGTTTGAGTATCAAGATAGCTTCATTTTAAGGAATCCTCCCTTTTTTCGCAATTTAGTCATGAAGGTCACCACCATTGCAGAACTCCATCACCATGATCTTCAGCCATCTGTTTTCGAACACGTCAAAGCATTTGACAACATTCTAGCTCTCGCAAAGCATCATCAGAAAAGGCTAAGATATGCACAGTCTTCTGCGGATCGTTCTCACTGTCTAATCAGGCTATCGTTCCACAGCTTAAAGGTCCAAAACCTTTATGGCCACAGTCCGCTTGGTCTAGTCATCCATGCCTCTATAGACAGTGCCAAAAGCACCTCTCCCAAGTTCATCATAAACCAAATACCTACCGATCTGAGAGTTGGCTATGGAGCCTGCGCTCTTCAAGTAGTCTGCATAGGTTAGGTTGAGGATATGCAGCCTTGATTATTTCGGATTTTCGCTTGTTTACATACTTAATAAATATTGTTATAATTCAAGACTTACAAGTATAATTAGTATAGGAGATATAACAAATTACTTTCTATTTTTTTGAAATGACCAACAACTTTTTTCAACAAAATTGAATCAAAGACCCTCGAAATGACCCATTTAACTTCAATATTATAACTTTAAGTGTTTGAAATAAAGCCCGTGATGAACAAAGAGAATGCCTACAAAAATATTTCGCTCATGAACTGCAAGCAGAACAAAATGCCTGTGAGACCTGTGCTCGCACAAATGTCATTTAGGAATCTGAACTCCAAGAGTTTTTTCAAAGAAAATCGAGAAGAAAGTCGTAGCCCTGCGACCACCAAACGTCATAAAACTAACACCAATCGTGCCTAAAATAGCGTTGTTCACACTGAGGTGTCGGAAAGCGTGATCGGCAATCAAAATAATAATCTAATGGAGGCATTCCAACTTGAAAGATAGTCACTCATGAATACAGTTAAACTCTACAAAGAACAGATTTAGGTGCTGACTCAAGAAAACACCAAAATGAAGAGGGAAGCAGCAAAGACGAAATCTCGCACGAGATAGGGTGAATAGATTTTGAAGTAGGAGTTTTAAAAGCGGATATAACTGTCTAAAAAGGTGCAAGAATACGAAAATATGCTGCCAAAGTTGCTAGAGCTAGAACACATGTCTTAGAAGATTATCGAATAAAACAATACACTCAAAAGCAAGATTAAGGTTCAGTAGGCTTTGCTTAATAATGTGGCTAATCTTGCCAAATGCGAGCAAATCAAAACCCCTGCCCTTTAGAAGATATGCACTCTTACCCAAGCATACCTCAAAGCCAACAGCGTCAAAAAAAGTGCAAAGTAGTGATTATAAGTGAGTTATTGCCTATCACTTCTTGGTTTATAACTATAAAACTTTTTTAATGACCTTGTCTTTGCTTCCGTCAATGTCAACTGCCTTTGGGACATATCTGCATTTGGCTACAATGAACTTGACCTATTCTTCAGTGGGAGTCCTTAGAATTTTGCCTTCATACGTATAGATAATGCTTTTTACGGGCTCATAGTAGCCATCTCCTGTGTCATAGGTCCCCGTGGGGATGTTATGCGGCTTGTCCTCTCGAGTTCTTTGAGTGGCTCCTGAGGGTTTGATTCCATGGAGGTACTACTGATAGAATCTTCGATCTTCATTGATGCAATGTTTCCAGTTGTCTTTCTAGAAGTTGAGGTTATCGTTGAAAATGTACTAGCCACTAACCATTTTGCCTTATTACCAGTGAGCTTTGTAGTAGCCTCCCTTCGTCAACAGAAACTTACGTTTGGGTAGATAAGTTTGCCTTATCCGTGGAAGTGGCCCTTTACGAACTGTCCTTAGTATATTATGCCGTTGTCCATTTTGAGTTTGCCGAATCCGTGATACCAACCCTCTTTGAACTCTCCCTCATATTCGTCTTTCAGCCAAGTGGTCATCTCAGTTATAAGTTATATAAATGAGTGTTTTGGAAAACAGGAAAAGAACAAAAATGCTCAATTCCTGCCTTATCCTCCTCGTCTTGTCATTTGGAGTGTAAGAGTGATTTCTTTAGAATGGGGTTGGGATTCTGTGCATTTTACAGCTGATTAGCGAATATTAATTATTACGGTTGATAATTTTATCTATAAAATATGAAGAAGATAGGCTCAATTTACTCGAAAGGAGCTAATAAAGAAAATACCCTCGTGCCTTTTTAGATCCCCACTCGCAGGAAACAAAGCATAGACATCAAATCCAACTGCACTCAGGCCTCATACAAAGAGATACAGGAAATGCAGATTAAGTCCACTTCCAACCAGACCAACTCTCAATCCCACGAAAGCAACTTTGAACCTTGCTCAGAAACTGTCAGAGAAGGAGAGCACACCTTTGCTGAAAACTCCTTCAGTGATTCCTACTTTGACTCTTTGGATGTCTACGAGGAGAAGCCGCCCAAAAACGGAATTCTCGAGAAGCTGGTGTGCCTTCAAAAGATGTTCAAGGAAATCAAAACACTGCGGAGTCTGTAGAAAACCAAGCAATGCCTGAAATAGCTGTCAGTAATAGAGAACAGTCTTCTGAGCCTTTAAAGATAATTTATAAAGTAGTGATAATGATTGATGAATCATTTGTTTGCTCACAGCAGGCAGTTGTGGTTGTTGACGATGTTGACCTCCTTTATTTTGGCCAGGACTTGGTAGATGCCGTTTATTTGGATGTTTTTGTCCATAACTGGCACCATTAGTCCGAAGTTTGATATCAGCTACTTTATCTAAGACCCCAGCAGGTAAAGACGCACTAGGGGTGACCTCATTTCATTTATATGCTATTTGTACGATTTGGTCTTGGGCATGCTGCACAAGAGAACGCCTTAGGAATAAGCGAGGGAATTGGTGTTAGTTGAAGCTGTTGCCGAGGTATCTATATAGCTGGTTAGACTTCTCTTGTGGTAGGGTGTAGGCTAAGTCCCCTTTATCAAAGACTTGATACAGTCGTCATTGTTGAAAGCAATCAGCCCATATTGCTGACTCTCTATTTTGACTACTGCAGTCTTATTTTTGTCCTATTGTGTGCTATTGCCCAAACTGATCATCTTCAGCTCATTCTACTTGAATCCTTTGATCATGGGTTCGGTTTGAGGGATTTCCATTAGAGCCCTGGATTGAAGTTTTTAGCTAGACAGAGAGCTTACGCAGATGATAGCGATTATCATTGCTACAAAGAACATCATTTTCATGTAAGGGTAGCTTTACTATTCGGGCTAGGCTCTGAGAAAGGATTCTTAATCATCGAAAGCTGGGTTATTATTGAACATGGAGTAGTCACTGAGTATCTAAGGGGCTTCGTTGATTTCCGTCACATTTTTATGCTCTGAGTTGGGTTTTTATTAGCTTAGAGGTTCAACTGAATAACTCTCTGTAATTGTGCTATCTTATAAATCCTTCTGGCATTTCCAACAGAATTTTCTAGATTTCGCTAACAGTTCACTCAGCTCCCTGACCTCCCTCTCCAGATTATTAACGTAGTCTTTGTGCATATCCCTTGATCTCTGGGCTGCTTCCCTGTTTTTGGCTTTCTGAACCTTGGCTTTCTCTTCTCTTGATAACTTGGATGTATCTATGCTTCTGAGGTCCGACAAGTCGAGATGTGTTTTTTGAACTTTTTCCTTGCGAATTTTTCTCTTCTTTTCGATGCGTTATTTTCTGTTCTATTCGCTGGATTGCGAAGGAGTCAACAATTCACCTGAAATCTATTACTTCATTGATTATAAATATAAAAAAAGCTATTAATTATAATGCCACGTCATCCTCTTTGGAACTCTTCCTTTCCCTTTTTTGGACCACTGGCTGAGCTGGCTTCCAAGAAAGGTAAGTTACCGTTAAACCAGCTATAAATTATAATAGTGTCTGATCGAATTGGTAATTAAGGGATGGTTTCAACTTCCATTATAAAAGATATAGAAAGAGTTACTAAAAATGAATAGGTTGTAAAAAATGAGAAGGATGATCAAAGATTCCAAAAACCACTCTATACTTTACCAGCTTTAAAACAAATAAGACTCCTCACAGGCCTCACTCGAGGAGCTTGGCTAGGGTGACAAAAAGCTATCTCTTTCCACCATTTCTCCCGTTTCTATCTTCAACCTTTACTCCAGTCTTTAGCAGTCAAGCAGCAGTCTTAAAAGCTCAGAAAAATATAGTGCTGATTCCAACATGTCGGATAATCGATTGGTTCCCAAGCTGAAAAAAGCGCAAAAATATGTTCCCTCTCTGACATTCAGATAGAGAAGGAGCTTGTACAACTAAACTACTAAAAATGATGCATCGTTGATTGCGAAACCCTTGAAAAGGAGTGTCAGAATTAATGAGCCATCACTTAAAAAAGATCAGAAGAGTCTGAAAACGAAGGGAAGCGACGAAGACTGTTCTTCAATCTAGCATCCAAAAGTAAGCAGTGAAATGGCTACGATTGAAAGGCCTAAAAGGATGAGCTTTCACAAAAAAGTAGTAAGCCGAAGTGCGATCAAAGTATGCAGCACTATAGCCCCTAGAAGGCAGTTGAGTCCCAAGAGGGAGGGTAAAATAAGTGGGTGGGAGTTTTATGAAGAGCCGGAACTGGACTGGCTTTGATTCTATCTATTTTTGCTACTAATACTTGTATAAAAAATAATTCTTTCTGGTCAGAAAGCTCCCCTGCTTGATTTAATTTCTTTTTTCAACAAACCATATAATAAGACCGTACCATGAGTAACTTGAAGCATATTACTACTATCATCAAACCTTCCAAATTCGACTTATTTCGATACATTCGCAACAAACATCTGCCTAAATCCACAAACCAGTAACATTCTAAAAATTCACCAAAACATTGTCCCAAAGACTAACTGTTTTACTCAATCGTCAATATAGACCCCCATATTGATAATTATGTGGAAAAGTTTAAAAATAGGGTAGAAACGAGAAAAAACTCGATACCTGAAAAAAGAGTTAAGCTCTTTCTTACTTCTCTAATGTCTCTAAAAGATCAAAGACCTTCTGAATTCTTGAATACTAAAAATATGAATGATTCCTTGCTTACCTCTACTTCTAAATCAGCCAGATTCAAATCTGCTCAAAGTTGCAGAAAACAAATCAAAAGTGTCTAATAGCGAAGAAGGAGATAGCCCCACCCCCTAAAGTTAAAAATCAAATCAATATCTTAAAATGTGGTTGTCTGTATTCCCAAAAGATAGAGTCTACTGAAGAAGGCATCCGAAGTGAGAATAAAGAAGGCCAAGAAAACATTGTTTTTCGAGTAGAAGACGGAACAAACTTAGAAAGGGTTTGACCTGTGTGGTTGGGAGAGCAAAGAGTAGTAAGAATTCATCTGAGCCTGTTTTATATTCTTTTTAAACCGCGGCGACACTGCTCATCATTGATTTCCATAGTCTACATAATCTATATCCTTGGTAGCTTATGGTGTAATAATCAATAAATGTCTTACATCATCAAAACTCAAGTGATTTCTTTTAGCTCTGGGGCATCTTTTTCTCTTTCTTCTACACTCCCTTGTTATTGTTGTAGTTTACCAGCTCCGTCCTTGCTTGGAAGTACTCATGTGGGCTTTTTCCCAGGAGGTTCGTTATATCGGCTGGAATCGTGGTGTTTCCTTCGGCCTTGGCCACTCCTTCGAAAAGACGTCCGCAGGCAACCTACATCAATAAAGCAGTACTTGGAAGTGGTTTTACTCCTTCTACCGAATCACCTCATCTAAGTTCTCTTCCGAAATCTCGTAGTTCTTCCTCAAGAAGTCCTTGAGTTACTCCTTCCTCCAGTGGGCGAAAGGACAGCCATGATGTTCATCTTTTTTGGGGGCTGGACCAGTGATGATATTTCTGCAATTTTTCGGTCTTTAAGGTTGTCTCTTTCCCACCAACCCATACGCATGCTGGATGTTGTATGTATGGCTTTTCATATCAGAAGCCGAGACCTTGGATGCGAAATGCTTTCTAAAGTATTAGGTGTTGTCGTTGACTTCCATACCACATCCTTTCAAAAAAAGCCACAGCTGCCTACGTCCTTCGTGTTTGAGGTGGTTGGCCTATTTCAACCTTCTGTTGAGTTGCAGCATGCAGGGAGGGAAGAACTTCCTCCACAAAGATTCGATGTTTTTGAGAGTGAGCTTGAATTGGTTATTGATGATGGTTTAGTCGAAATTGCTGGAGTTCAAAGTTTACAAAGTCTTTCTGATGAATCCACTCATTTGGTTCTCGACATCGTTGTTGAGCATCTAAATCACAGGGATTCTCATTTTGTCGAGCTTGCTTCTGAGAAACGCAGCATACAAATTCTACACAAGTTCCATCATCGAATCGATATTCATGTAAACATTGCCTTTTCTAACGAACGAAAACCTCTTCCTCAGTCCAGCCTACCCATACTACACAGGAATCAATGCATACTCGTCTATGATGTCCTACTTTTTATGCATTATTTTGTGGCTGTAGTTGCTCCAGTCTTTCTCGTCGATGTTGAAATCGTCAGGGTTTCGCTAGAGGTAATGCCCTAGAATCCTTTTCAATAAAACCATTTGGCTTAGTCGCGAATTTTTAGAATCGGAAGAGTATCTACGTCGTAGTCTAATGTTGAAGAGCAGTCTTTCCATTTCTACGAACTTCGAATGATTTGCACCATCATGGCAGTAGAGCAACCTGCATCCAAAGTGCGAAATGATGTCTTCTTTGTAAGTTTTCTCCTTGAAGTCATTGAGCAAATCTTCGTAGTATTCCCTCTGCTCGTCGGTTGTGCAGAGATGAGGGTACTTGTCAATCCAGGAGTCTTTGGTTTTTTTGAACAGATCTATTTTTTCGGTGGGCATTGACTCCAGTTCCTGGAAGAAGTAGATTCTCCAGGTGGAGTACCTGATCATTTCGTAGCGGGTGGGTTCTACGCGGAGAGGGGCCATGTAGATCAGACTGTTCATGTTTTCCACTTGCACGCTCATGATTGCGCCAAAAACAAGCAATTTATAATCTATGAATCTTTAGTGCTTTTTATCTAATATTCATTAAAATCATCCGGAAGTGCTTATCTCTATCCCCTTCAGCTGCAGTAAATACAAGTGTTCGTTTTGGATCTTTATCCTCTACTTGCGGCCATTCAGCTACTAAACGAGGTAGTTGCCTTAGCTGTCTAGAAGGAAGTTTTATTCGTCCAGCAGGTAAGTTTATTTGTAGCTTATTTTGGCTTAGTTCATCCCTGAAACCATACTTAGCTTTGTCTCCTCCTGCTTTGAGCAATTCCGCACTTTCAGTGTTCGTACATCTTTTAGCCTTTGGTTGAGGTCTTCGGTTAATCTCTCTCTTATTGCTTTTTCAAGCTCTGATTTGTCTATTCTTGAAAAAATTTCTACTAAGCCAGCCTCTATCTTTTTTATTTTTGGGTTTATTTGAGTGTTTACTAGGGTTGTGATTTAATTATTTATGGCTTGGATGTTTGCTTCTTGGTTTTTCACCCTGAAATCTATGTTAAAAAACTCGTTTTAAAAGCGTTCCAATCTTTCTTAAAATTTGCCGTTTTTCTTGTCTTCTTTGAGCATTTATCGAACTAGCTTTGATATTTAGTCATACTTCAATGTAACCATATCCGTTGTGGCCATACCTTTATCCTTTTTCTCATTCCTCAGCTACAAAAGTTTAGAGCCTATCTCAAAATTTAGTTGCTCTAGTTGAACCTTGTTTTAAGCCAGTTCCTTCTTAATGGTGTCGATTTGAAAGATGACTTCATTGACCAATTTTGAGTTTTGGTTTTCACTCCCCAAGTTTGCGCTTAAGCTGGAGTTGAGCCCTTGGAGTGAGGTTTTCAAATCCATGTTGTATTCTCCCACTTTTGACCTTTTTAAGCCTCCCAAATTTGACAACTAGACATGGAGGTTTTAGAACTTCTATTAGCTTTATTGGCAGAAGTTTAGGTAGCTTTTAGCCAGTTTGCCCATTTACTCCTTTAAACCAAAAGTTTCAGTTTTGAGTAGGTACAAAGTTTACTATTTCTTCTTAAAAGCATTGTTAGTTTGACTGAGTATGTCACTTATGGATTACCTTACTTTCGCACTTTGGTCATTTATCATTTTTTTGACTTTGTCCATTATGTTAAATTATATCTCTTGTCTCAGAAAACTTAGATCTTTTTTGATATCTTCTTTTTACTTCTCATTACAGGTGTAAACGCCATAGCTTTATTGGTAATTGTGGGAGTACTAATCTCGACTTTGTTTTTGAAATTAGTTGGTTTTTTTGCTGCTCTTCACCTTAGCAGTCTGGTAATCCAGGACTTATGTGAATTAGATGGGGAGTTCTCTTTCGTCCTTTATTCTATCTGCTTTTCGGTTGAGCTAGTTTGCAAAAATTCCCAAGGCTTGTTGCGATTACCTAGTCCCATAAGTCGCTTTGTGGGTTGGTTCCTGATATGCGTTTTAATTCATGGTCCTTCCTGAAAGAGGAGCCTCTCCACAGTATCTGGATGAAGTTCTTGAGCCTTTGCCATCTTTTATAAGATTCCTAGAGCCCAAATTCATAGCTTGCAGTTTAAAATCTTAAAAATTTCAACTGCTATTAATAAGTTAATTCTTAAGCAAGAATTGAAAAATGCTTTTGTTTTGCGATAATCTTATCAAGACTAAAAGTCTTACTAGTAGCCCTCTGAATTGCTTATTTCCAAATTGGCGTGTTTATCGTATTAGCTGATTCTCAGATGATCGTAGTTTTTCTAAGTCATTTTCTGTTAACCCTTGGGCTTTTCTAGAGGGTTTAAAGCAGGAGAGACCTGTTGGTAGGGCATCCTAGGGGGATCTGCCAAGATAGGCATGTTGAATACGGGGGGAGGCCTGAATTCTTCAAGTTTTGGAATGGTCAGCTTAGGAGGAGATCTTCTGTAGCCCTACTGCTTCTATTTTGAAAGCGACCTGCTTTCAAATTTGTGCTGGATTGTTCTCGAAAGCTGATTATTCACTTGAGTTAAAGTGTTATTAATCATACTCAGGAAATTTCCAGCGACATTTTCCATTTTTAACTCAGGTTGTGCTAAGTTTTGCTGTAAGTTTTGTTGATATGACTAGGGTTGTCTTTTAGGAGCATTTTGGGCTCCCAACAAATTTTTAAGTTTTTATTTCAAAACCTAAGTCCCCACTGATTTAATCGCCTGTCCTTAGGTTCCTGCTAAAGGCCTTAGTATCTTTTCGGGTTATTCTGGCTAATCTTTGCTCTCCTTTTCTTTTTACAGAGATCTGGGTTGTTACTACCTTCTTTTATGCTCCATTGATCTTTCTTTCTTGACTTAGTTTCTTAGATCGAGATTCAGGTATACTTCAGTCTCGTCCTTACAGTAGTCATACAACTACCTTTGCTTTTTCTAAAGTCGCTACTGTTTTTATTTGTAAAGCAGCTAAAGCTACTACTTAGCCCTATATTACAAGTACTTCTAAAAGTCTTCATCTTATTTAGCTACTTTCCCCCTTTTGAAATTCCCTTCCACCATTTTCTTTTACCTTTGCCTCTCATTCTCAAGTACAGTCTTTTGAACTGGCTCATTTGTTTTTTGCAATTTTACTTGAGTGGTCATGTCAAGAGGCTTTGAGTTGAGTTCTTTTATCGCTACAGGAAGCTTTTGGGACTTTAGGTTTTTGCCGGTTTGCTTCAATGAAACGATTGGCTACCCTTTTTTACGCATCCTTTTTTACCTGGAGTCGCCTAACTACTAAGTTTGCAAAAACTTGTTGGTTTCTGCTTGGCGTGTAAAGTCAATGCCTCTTTCCGCCTTGTATTAGTCTATTGCACTTGGAAGCTTCAATTCTAGTCCTTTGAGCTCTTTTTGGTCGATTTTGATTTCAGGCACTTGCACTCTAAACTGTTTGCAGACTATGTTGAACTAATTCATTTCGTTCTTGACTTCTGCCATGATTTGGCTAACGTCAAACTCAAACTTTGAATAGTCAAAGTGTCCCAGTTTTTAGTACGTTTTCTCTTTAATTGCATGTAAGTCGACAGCATCTGCTCTTTTTTTCAGGTAATTTTCGTAAGGGACTAAAAGCTATTCATCAAAATTTGGGTTTATTTATAGTTTTTCCAATTTCGCAGCTCTCAGCTTTAGTTCTCTCTCAATTTGCTATGATTACTTTTGATACTGAACAATTTGCCTCTTTAGGCCGTTTATAGCCTGACTGTAGCCTTCAATATTGAAGTTTTGTAGACTTTTGATTGCCTCCATATTCTACAGTCCATCTAACTGGTTTTTAGAAATCTGAGCCAAATTCTGCAAATTGTGGTTCATTTATGTGATATTCTGAGGCAATTCTTGGACTGCCTGTTTACTCCCCATTTTGCCAGTTTAGCTCAAAGCTCTAGTAAACTACTTCCCTGCTTTCTCAATGTCTTCTTTGATCTTTCTCATTTCTTCGACTTCCTTTCTTATTTGACCCAACAAACGATCCTGCTACCTTATTTCTTCCTAGATTAATCGATTTTTACTTAGCCTTTTGACCCTTTTTGGTTGTTTACAGCCATGCTGTGCAGAGTTTTTTGATTTTGCTACAAAATTTAGTTCTGCTTTCGTAGGATATTGTTGCTATTGTGTATCATGTCCAAACTGGCCTGATCTAAGTCTTAGTTAAAATACTTTTGCTAATTTTATCCAGGTCTTGCATCATCTTTTTTTATGCCTTTTGGTACTCTTCCTCTTCGATCTAACTCCTAACCCCTGTTTTCCTTAGATTTTTCTCATCTCTAACAGGTTTGTTGAGTTGATTAACCGTTTTATCATTTTTCGGTGCATTACGATTCTTGTCCGGTTGCTTATAAAGTGCGTTCTTTTTCTTGGACTAGACTTCTGAGAGCTAGTTTTTATGAAACAGCAGAGGGCTATTGTCTGCATCCTTGATGGTAATTTTAATATTCATGGAGGTAATGAGTTTAAACAAGTTAATAAATAATATCGATCCGTTATGAAAACAGTAATAAACAAACTTGCACTAATCTCTCATTTCACTGATTTTTAGTTGATTATCTTGAGAGTCTTCTCTTTACTATTTCCTGTCCCATTTGAAGAAAATTTGTGCTTTTAGGCGGGTTAAATAAGTGTGATTACTAATGGCCATGAGAATAGTGAAGAATGAAAGAATCCATTGAGGCAGTGATAATGAATGAGAAATGGAAATCATAGCTACTTTTGATACTGCATCCCTATGCCATAGATCTAGCTCGTCATCTTCATCTGGGCAGAATTGAAGGAAGTAGCATAAGGCCCCACTGGAGATTGCTTGTAAGATTTTTAGTTCTATTCCTGCGCTGCTCCAAACACAATCGGAATTTTACTTGGTTTTGTTGCCACAATGGCGTCAGGCTTGGTCTCGAAAGTTGCATTACTGATTTCGAACTCATTTTGTCTCATAAGTTCCTCTTGCTTTTTTTTGTACATCCTGTACCAAACACAGGCGATTATCGCGAGCACAACAATGCCTATGGCTGTTCCCACGGCAGTGGCGATTAGGGTGGTCTTGTCGACTGTGTAATAGTAGTAACACTCAGTGTACTCGGCATTGTTGTTGGAGTACCAATCTGGGCAGTCGCCGTGGTAGTTGCAGCATTTCCATGAGCAGTTTTGGTATGTGCAGTTTTAGTTATACCCCATAAAACTATTTATATTACTTGGGTAAGTGTATTAAAAGGTTAGACATCATTTTTTCTTGCCGTCTTTCTTCTTCTTTTTCTTTTTCTTCCCAAACATGTCTTTCTCGAAGACTTACCACAGTTTGCGGTATTCGGGAGTGTTTTGGAAAAATGCTTTGTTGCACAAATTCACGTTTTCGCGGGTGGTTTGAGACCTTTCGTGGAATTCTCCCAATTCAGAGATCATCACTTCTCTTGCGATCTTAAAATAACTCAAGGCTTATTTCGGCCGATCTAGCATAAAGAAGCAGCATCCGATGTTATTGAAAGTTGTTACTGTGTCAACTGACTAGATTCCGAGCAAAGATTCACGTATTTCTCTAGCTTTCAAAAAGCATCTTGCTGCTAGCTCATACTCCTAGGCATTATACAAAGCTTCTCCCAGTCCGCAATAAGGCAAAGCTCTGTCGGGGTTGAGATATGCAATTTTCTACAATAGGGATCGACAGTTATAGAAGGAATTGAAAGCGTAGTCATCTTTTCCAGCTGAGAGGTAAACTCCTCCTTTGCTGAACTAGAA